>Ga0055584_100004597_pt1 | contig 13530 bp, 5 predicted proteins | sample OSDHelmetaG_FD_58716 | JGI IMG/M metagenome (GOLD analysis project Ga0055584, IMG submission 58716) | Pelagic marine sediment microbial communities from the LTER site Helgoland, North Sea, for post-phytoplankton bloom and carbon turnover... | ecosystem: Environmental > Aquatic > Marine >... | reverse complement strand
GAGTGACCAACTGCTAAAACAACATGCTCTGATTTATATTCAATAACCTTATCTTCAGACAAATCTTTAACTTTTATTCCTACAACTTTGTTTTGATTGAGAACCAACTCCTCCATTCTTTGATGGTAATGGATCTCACATCCTTTTTGCCTAAGGTAATCTGTTATAGAATTAATAAGCCCTCTGATTTTATTAGAACCTAAGTGAGGGTTAGATAAGTACTGTACTTCTTCGGGAGCTCCAAAATCGACAAGCTTTTTCATTACATAGTGCACATAGGGAGACTTTATTCGAGTAATAAGCTTACCATCACTAAAAAGTCCTGCTCCTCCCTCGCCATAACAAACGTTATTTTCGTCATCAAATTGTCCATAACGCCAAAAGGCCGAGATTTTTTTCATTCTTTTATGAGCGCGATCACCCCGCTCCACAAGGATAGAAGGGATTCCATATTCTATTAAACGAAGAGCACAAAAAAGTCCTGCTGGCCCTGCGCCCACAATAACTGGTTTTTCTCCCTCAAAAGAAATGCTTTTAATGTCTTCTGAGTATTGAGAAAACTCCTCACCATTTTTAATATACTCGATATGATATATATATTTAGGCTCAATCCCTCTATTTGCCCCTCTGGCATCTAGGGATTTGGAAAGAATCCGAAAATCAACGGATTCAGGAAATCGTTTCATTATCTCCTCTTCTACTTTAATATAGAAGGGTAACGTAAATTGAACTTTAGTACTCATCTTGGTTTCAGGTTTATACCTAGAACCATGGGAGTGTCTACAAACAGGGAGTATTTTTCATGAAATGTGCCCTTTTAATCATTGGTGATGAGATCCTAAGTGGTAGAATTCAGGATAAAAACATCCAATGGCTGGCCAAATACCTCTTTAAAGTAGGTCACCAGCTCTCTAGCGTAGAGGTCTGTGCTGATGAACAAAAATTGATCGTTGAGCACTTAAATAAGCTCACTAAAACCCATGAATTTGTATTTGTCTCTGGTGGTTTAGGCCCAACTGCAGATGATGTTACCAAGCCCTCATTGGCCAAGTTTTTGAACTCTCCACTAAAGCATAGTGAAAAAGCTCTTCAAATGGTCCAGGCCCACTACCGGCGATATGATAGAGAGTTTGAAGATTATAAAAAGATGGGAAACCAATACGATCTTATTCCAGAGAATGTTACACCAATAGAAAACCCTGTCGGTCTCGCACCCGGTCTATTAGCTACTGTTGAGAACTCCTCAATCCTATGTGCACCCGGTGTTCCTTCAGAATATCAGGCCATGATTGAGAACTCATTTTCTCAGTTGGCCAATGCTAATACAGAATTTAAAAAGCACTTCACTTGCCGAACAAAGGGAATCCCAGAGGAGAAGATATTTTTGGAACTATGTCCAAACCTATGGGATGAACTCTCGCAATTTGGCACAGTCAGCTCTTACCCCCAAGTTGGAGGAATTGATATTGTCGTAACTTTTCAAGGGAATAAAGAAGATGAAATCAGAAACATCTTTGAAAGATCCTCATTAGCTTCTCATATATGGCAGTTTGGAGAAAAACCACTAGAGCTTTTAATAATTGAACTGGCAAAAAAGCTTAATAAAAAAATAGCTGTCGCTGAGTCTTGTACAGGTGGACTTGTTGCCTCAAAACTGACTGATGTTAGTGGTAGTTCCGAAGTCTTTTTAGGCGGCGTGGTCAGTTACTCAAATGAAAGTAAAATGAAGCTATTAAACGTACAAGAACAAACACTCAAAAGTTATGGGGCCGTTAGTGAAGCGACAGCAAAAGAAATGGCCAAAGGGGTAAAAGAGTTACTAGGTGCAGACCTATGTGTCAGCACCACTGGTATTGCAGGCCCTACAGGAGCAACACCTGGTAAGCCTGTTGGAACGGTTTTTATAGGCTCTTGTGATGAAACTGAGAGTGCGCAAAACTATAAGTTTAGTGGTAACCGAAACCGCTTAAAAACCTTTTTTACCCAATATGCTTTATGGCAATTGCTCGATTTACTCAAGAAATGCCAATAATCGACCTCAATTGACAGTTATGTGCCTTTCACAAACCATCGTAAAAACAATACGTTAGCCTCTTTATATTCCTCTATGAGGAAAGACCATTATCATAAGAGAAATTATTTCGAACAAAGTAAAGACCCGAAATCATTTGGCGAAAAGGTAGTAGTAATTTTATTGTATGAGGAAGCTGTACTTGAATAAGAAATTGGTCTGGATAATTTTATTGCCTCTTTTTCTTTGGGGTTGTTTGTTGGATTCAACTCCTAAAAAAAGACAAACATTAACTACCGGTGATTCAGGTAATGAGGTAACAACATCTACTGAGAACTCACCCAACTTCCCAACAACATTTAATATATTTCAAAACGGAAATGTTTCATCTTCTGCAACTTTTACCTTACCCCTATCTTTTACAGGCAGCTTTTTTATTAGAGGACCAGAAGTTGACAACTACATTAGAAAAGAAAACTTCAGTAAGGTTCAATGTCTTATCACTCGTTACCCTGATAGTGTCGCAAATAAAATTCTGGTTTTAGCAGCAAACCCCCAATTCTTTTATGATTTTAGTCGAAGTGCTAAAGAGTATTACTATCTTGTCTCACCTGCGGATGAAGACTTTAATATCAATTTTTGTAAAAAAACCGGTATCATCAATTTTCTTAATACGACTTACCCTGGAGAGACTGAGGCCTATGCACTAAACAAGGTTTGCCCAAACTGTATTACTACAATATTAAAAAGTGATACGAGTCGTGAAAATAAAACTAAGCTGTTTGATATAAGTGGAGCTCATATAAAAGAGATTAGCTTAAGCTCTCTAACTCTCAATATTAATTATTCATTTTTAGGAGAAGATAACACCGCCATTAGTTGTACTTCTTCAACTGCCTGTAAATCAAAAGGTCTTGATTGTTGTTCGGGTGGAATATGTGTAAAGGATGGAGAGATAAAAAACAGTACCGATATTACTTCTGATGAGTATCAACAATCTTTGATAGATATTGCACTGGATCCTCTCAATAAAAGAAACTATCCGAACCTCTATCATATATGTGGTACTAATGACTTATTAAATCCACCAATCAGCTCAGAAGAAGATGTGAACGAGAACCTTGAGGCATTTTTAAGGTTTAGAGAGCTTGAAGAGGTTTATAAATGTTTGAATCCAGTCAAAGGAGAAATGTCAATTTGCACTGTCGCCTTTGATGACATATCAGAGTCTGCTGGCCCTTACTTCACCACAGCAGATGATTTAAGTTTTAACACTATCTATTCTGGAACTCGGTCCATTAATAGACACAGTATTCTAGAAATACTTCATGGTGGTGAAGTGATTTATAGTGGTGAGGCGACAAGAGTTGACGGTGTTCAAATAGGGTCAAAGTTCACTTACGAAGGTAATGATAATTTTAGTGATAGAACGGATGTCACAATCACACACACTCTTTCTCCAAGTGCTATAGATAAGGGATTGAGGATAAGATATAAGGTAGATGGAAGTTGTGAAAGTGTGAACTCCGCTCTTGCTCAATGTTCAAAATTTTATGTTCAAGGACAAAATTTAGGAGAGGTTGATGATCACTTTCCAGCAACTAATAATTTTAGTATTCCCTTTTACGCTGATATCGACAGAACTATTTCTGTTAGTGTTAATGGAATCAAGAGAACAGAAGGCGTAAATTGGAGGCTAGTCCCCGGCACGCCATCATATATAGAATTTATTTCTATCGATGTCGATGAAACTCAAACAAGTTCTGCCTTTGTTTTTGATGACGAAATTGTGCAAATTAGTTATTTTGTAAATACCTCTTTGTTCAATGTTCTCGAATCAAAAAACGTTGCTCTCAATAGAGTAAACTCCCTCTGTGGTTGTGCTGAAAATGAAACTGAATGTAATTTAAAACCAGTCTTTAAAAATGAAGACTTTAATTTAAGCCCTGAAATAATCGATTATGTATGTATTTACCCTGACCCTGATGTTCCTGAACCTCCTCTTCAACAGGTAGTTCTTTTAAGCTCTAAATCAGTCCCTTCGAGATATTTTGATGTTTCAGGAACAGAGAGAACAGTTATTAATGAACTCACACCACAACAAGAAGGAGCAGCTTTTAAATATGACGATGGTTTAAATTATCTAAAACCTAATAATGTTGATCAATACATTGGCTTTAACGAGATCTATGGCAGTATGAGTGCTAGTCCAGGCGCCACCAAACCACCACTTCAAGTTAATCTAAAGGCCGGAAGTACATATGATATATTTGTTGATGATGGTACATTTTCCACTTGTTTTAGTTGTGGTACAGATTATCACTCAACCATTTTAACTCTATTTCCAAAAAACTTTCAATTTAATGGCGGAGGATACCTTCCTGACAGAGTTGAAACACATCGTTCAGAATCAAAAAACCATAGATCTGATGATATGCTTTTTGGTCGTGCTTGCTGGTTACCTGTAACAATGATTCCTTGGACTCATTCTCCAAAATCAGATACTCAAAATCAAAGATTAGGTAGATTGGCCTCTCAACACTTTCTTTTTGCAAATGGCTATCAAAGGGATTGGTTTGGTTTCGACTATGGCTCCGTTATTGGCAGCTTTGATGGAGTCACATGGTTTTCGGTCGGAAACCAAAGAAGAATAAAGGCAAAGTCTAATAAGCTATTTCTTGCTGTTAATGCTTACTTTGGTGACTTAACTCAACAGAGTACTTTTAGAGTTGTTGTAAGTGACGCAAGTAAAGTACCTTTTTCAGGATCATCTGTTACCAACGATTATTTTAGTGATGGTGCTCAGTGCCGTGAATTTCATGTCTGTAATACCGATCAAGATTGTGCCACTCAGCTAGGCTGGGATTACAAGTGTGAAACGATCACTGGTATTAAGTCCCCTTGGCCAAACTTTGATACCAACGCGACAGAAAGTGCAGGTGGTTCATCCCTACAGAGGCTATTTACTTTCTTTCAAGCAAATACAGCTTTCAACAAAAGATGTGTATATAGAGGAAAGGGTGCTCCATGTTCTCTTAATTTAAGGTATGATGATGATGATCTCGATAAAATATATAATAAATCAAAATCTGTTGGCATGCTTGCTTGCAGTACCAATAATTACTGTCAGCCTTTTCTAGAAGGCATTCCGGCCAAGAATTTTAATAATAAGATTGCCAGGTGGGCCAAATCTGTAAAAAATCAAAACGCATCTTCTGATGTAGCAGAATCTGATCTTGATGTCTTTGGTCTTGGAGCAAGAACAATAGGTCGTCCATTAAAATATAATGGAGACGAAAAAATAAATGATCTCGCATTCCCTAACCTAACCATTAATAATATCTCCAACATCTGTATACCTGGTAGAGAAGCAGACCCCACACTCGTAGGTAGTTTTGATACCGCTAATAAGGTTAAACCAAGTAGTAGTTTTACAGGGGATAAAGTTTCTAATATAGGACATACGCCAACTAATAATGGACCTAGCGAAGAATACCTCAGCTCCTGTGCTGTATTTAATACAACAGGAAATTATATTAATTCTTCCGCTGATTTCCTTGATAGGAGCCTCTCCTTTAGCTTTGCTTCAGATCTTGGTTTATATGGTGTACCCCATCTTGCGGGGACACAAAATATCAGCACAAACTCCTTGTCCGTTATTGAAACAATAACAGGAAGAGATTTTTTAAAGAACTTTGATAATACTCAGATATCCTCTCTTTCTTACGAGGAAAATAGATGTCTAAGAGCACCAGGTGCTTCATGTTTTACAAATCTAGACTGTGCACCAAATGAGTTTATTGCGGCCCATGCCGCTGGAATGGACCCTGACGCTGAAAGTGATACGGCCTTATTAAATCAACATGAAATAAAATTCTGGCAAGAAGAGCTCGTATGTGGTCAATCTGAAACAAAAGATATCACCAATGAAAAGTATAAATTAAATAATAATTTTTGCTGTAGAGAAACAGGTAAAGACTTAACAATTGCAAGTCTAGAAGAACAAGTAAAAAGCGAATTCAATTTTGATTTCGAATTTGAACCTGGATTGATACCAGGAATAGATATTGCTCTTAACGATAGAAAAAGATATTCGCGAATGGCCCCTATGTATAGTGAGATGAGATTAGACAGAGAAATCTATTTAACAAAATTATTTGCCGGTGAGCCTGCCGAACGAAACTATCCTCCACTGAAATACCCATATGATAACTATTGCGCAGGCAACTTTTGTATGCCTATTAAAGATGTAAAAAACAGTTGGAAAACACTATCCGGAGTGGCCAACAGAACCTGTTGTTCAGGTACATGGATAAGAAAGTTTGATCCCCGTAATGGTGGAAGCAGTCAAGCATGGCTACCTTCTCGCTTTCAAGATATTAATAAGGTTAGCTTTCGTTGTCTTAACTGGGAACCATGTACAACTTGTGGTGGAAATGGAGTTGGTTTTAGTTGTAACCATGTTGATGAACCTGATGATCCTAATTGTACGGCCAGAAATATATCTGCGAAAGAGGCCAATAAATATTTTAGATTTCTAGAGACACTCGAGATGACAGGGATACCTCAAATCTCTGTTTTTAGTGGGCTATATGACCCTGATGTAGATAATGTAAATGTTCGTTGTAAAGTAAACCCCACAGATCAATCAAGCGCTGCTATCGATTTAGCTATTCCAAATACTATCGAAATTCTAAGCGGAAACATTAATAATCTAGACCAATATGAGTTTGAAGATAATTCAACAGAATTTTCAGGAAAAGGCTACTACCGTTACTCAACACTCGATTCAGATAATTTTAAGAGTAATATTAAAACGATTTGGGCACAAAATGAATTTAGATGCTGTTTACCGGCAGGAACAACTGTTTCGGATACAACTCAACCTGAGGAATGCTGTACAGGATTGATTGCTAACAGCCGTTGTGCACTACCCGACTACACAAATGTCAGTCTTTATTTAAACAAATTTATTTCCTCTGAGGCAGGCCAACTTAATGATGCTGAGTTTGACCCTTTTACTGGTTTTATAAAAAATTTAAATGTGGCCCAACAACTTGCTTGCTCAAAACAAGTATGTGCTAGTGGCAAAATTGCTAATGGTGTGGCCCTTTCAAATTTACCCGTCCATGGTCATCCTAAAGAACAATTACGTCTGAGAAGATTTGTTGATGGTGATGAACCTGCTAATGCAGGTGATGGTATAAATGAATTATACGATGCTGGTCTTAGATGGAATAATCATATTTACTGCGTTCCAAGCTCATTAAATACATCAACTCAAACAGGTTTAACAGTCATTGATTGTACGGCCTTCCCGTCAAGCAACCAGTAAAATAACAACTCCAATAAATATCCGGTATAAGGAGAAGGGACCAAGCCCTATCCTTTCTATAAATTTTAAAAAATAATGAATCGATATAAGTCCAAAGGCAAAAGAAACTAGGCCACCTGCAAGGCAATGTTCTAAGGAAAATGGGTTATTAGATTGCAGTGCTTCAGGAAGTTTTAAAATAAATCCACCAAAGATTATAGGCAAGGAAAGAAGAAAACTAAACCTTGTCGAATTATGTCGATTAAGTCCAAGGCCACGTGCCCCTGTAAGAGTTATACCACTACGACTCACTCCAGGAAAAATCGCTATGGCCTGAAGCACCCCTATAAATGCGGCCTGAATTATATGGGAGCTTCCTTCAAAGTTTTTTTTGGTTCTTTTACAAAACTTATCAATAACAAACATTAAAAGGCCAAACACAATTAAGTTAAAAGCAATCCACTTTGGTGTTCTTGTATAATCATTAAGGCCAAACTTTAATAGAATCAAAATGATAATGAGACTCGAAATAGTGGCCACAAGCGAGTTAATCATTAAAAAATGAGAAGGATGTTTTTTTCTAAAAATAAAAAACTGTATAAAGGCGACGGACATGGCCATGACTTCTTTTCTAAAGTATAGCCCTACTGCAAGTCCAGTTCCCACATGCATAGTGAGATCAAAAAATACACCTGGATCATTAATATTTAAAAAATGTGGCAGTAAAGCAAGATGTCCAGAGCTACTGACCGGAAGAAACTCGCTTAAACCTTGAATGAGTCCATATAAAGAACTGGAGTAATAATCCATAGTCTATCCTACACCAAAGAACTTAAAGTTATTATTTTTTAAGTGAAGATAGAGATAATAAAACATTTCAAGAAACTGTGCGCTATACTTATTTTCTTTTTTCTTATTATTTATCTTCATAAAATAGTTTAGTTCTAAAAGTGCTTGCTCCACGACTAGAGCTTGTTCTTTTTTCTTACTATTAAGGATACTTTTTATTGTTTGGAAAAAATGAGCGTAGAGGCTTTCCTCCATTTTTCTTAATGTAAAAACATCAAGTTCATCATTTAAATAAAAGTCTATGAATGAAATCTCGTCAAATTTAAAAAAATTATTTAACTCTCTCGCCGGCAATGAGTAATCAAACCACCATTTTGTACTTATAAGGTAGTGTGAAAAAAACATATCTCGATGATTTATCAACTCCTCTAGACCTATATCCTTATCCGAAAAATAGGCCCATTCATAAACAGATCCATTATTTGTATCAATTGGAAAAAAATAGGTTTTTAAAACTTTTTTCTTTTGAGATGGAATATCGTAAATAATTGTTTTTCTAAAAAACTCATTGCTTCCAATAAAAACAAAATCAAACAACTCTTGATTGCTCTCGGGTAGAAGCATTTTAATATCACGGTGCAGGCTGTGATGACCGAAAGGAAATGGACCCACATAACTTAAGAGCTCAAATGGGCCATAAGAATATAAATTAAGACTAGAGTTAAAAAGGTCTTTAATCTCTTCTCTTAGTTCTTTAGAAAAAAGGTGATGACTTTTATCGATTTCAATATAGTTCTTACTTTTATAGGCCTCTTCATCCGCCATTAAGTTTTTTATATGAGGGTAATATAGTGTAAATAATGGATTCCCCTTTAAGGCCTCTTTAAGGATCTTTAAAAGATTCAGATCATTTAGTCTTTTTAGCGTGCTATGACCTTCTGTTTTTTTTCCAACAAAATATAGGGCAGGAGACATTTTTTTCTTCCCATCCTCAGTCCTTCTCATATAAACAGTGGGTAAAATAAAGTCTTGATCTTTAGATAGATGCCCAGAAACTTTAAAAAAATCTGATCTGAATTTTTGGGTTTGCACCTCATGCTTATTAAGAGTAATTTTTTGATTACTCACAAGCCCTATAATATTCTTCTTCATTAAACTGCCATAGCTTTGGCTTTTATAGAACAGGTTATAACTAAGAGGTATAAATAATAGAAAAAGTAAGGCCAGGGCACTTCTGAGTACCCCCTCCCCTTTTTCTATACTTGTATTTGTCATTTTCTCCTTAAACGTTTTTTTATCGAGAAGAAGAAAGAAGTCAAAAATAAAAAAGGGTGAGAGAAATAACTCCGATAATACTCTCATGGCCCCTTTAACTCGTTTTTGTAGGAAGCTACCTGAAGCAACTAAACCTGCCCCAATTTGTCCTACCGACTGCCCCAAAATAAACGTTGATAAAAGTTTAATAAAAATAAAAACAACCCAAAAAGATAAGAGGCTACTTAGTACTTCTACTCCATTAACCGTATTTTTAATGGTTGGGATTGCAGAAAAAAAGGATGTACACCTTTCATAGAGACCTTGAGTGATAGGCCCATTCCAAAGGTAAAAGAGAGCTCCCCAGGCGAATAGAGTATCAAGAACAAAAGCTAGTATCCTTCTCCAAATTGTTTCTCTCAACTCGCCTCCCTGTGTTCTTTGCCTTTAATATGGGTCACTTAGCTTATCAATAACCTTTATTTATGCTTCTCATTCTAACATCAGTGCTAACATATTTAAAACACGCTATTTATCATCTGTAAGCTATTGAAAGTAGGTTTAAATTACATGTTATTTCTAAGCGCAAAATTAGGTGTAAAAACAAAATATTGATACTATGGGTCAGGGAAGGCAGTTTATTTAAATAAAAGCAGCTAAATAACCGAAAAGATGGAAAGTATAACTTTAAAAAAGATGATCACGTGAAGACCTACTTTTTCTTATTTTTCCTTTTATTTATTGGAACCAATAAAATTGGAAGTACACAAGAATATAAAAAATCAAAACTCGCTTCGGGAATAAATCAAGGTATCTCAACTGTTGGTAATATTGCCTTAAATATAATCGAACAAAACAAACAACAAAAATTATTAGAGCTCCAATTACAAAATAATATGAATTTAATGAAGCAACTTGGCCCACAAGTAGCACCTCCTACAAGTGTTAGTGCTTTTCCAAACTGTCCTCGACCTGCGGCCAACCAACCTTTCCCGGCCTCTGCTTGCTCAAATATTTCGGATGGGAATCAAATGATTCAGGCATCCATGTTTGTTAATTTGGCGCATAGGCATGTTGAGTTTTTGAATGCCTACTCATCCCCTGTCCAAGATGGGCCAACACCAGTTGGACTTGCTTGTATGGAAAAGAGCATGAAGAAGATGCAAGATGGGCTACAAGATAAACTCAATGGAATGCAAAATCTATCGGATAAAATTAGAAAGGCACAACAACAATTTGCCGAGGAAGCTCAATCTTTAAAAAAGCAAATGGACCTTCTCTCAATAGAATTAAATGGAGGGCAGTCTAAAGATATAAAAGCAACAGGAATGGACTACACGAAATATTTCCCAGGCTGTAGTGGCATCATTCCTAAAAACGCTCTCATAGGAACACGGACAGGTCTTATTGGTATTAGAGATTCAATGAATGCTACGGGAATGCGTCAAGGTTCTCGGGATTTTCTAGACAATAAAAATATATATGAAAAAGAAATCGACACAATTGTTGAAAGAATGCTCAAAGATCTTGAAAAAAATGGAATTGATGATTGGATAGAAGGTGGAGCCCTTCCAAGTAAATGGGTACGTGGTGGTATGACCAACTTTAAGGGTCTTCAAGATACAGTGAAAGAAGAAGTCGCAGAACTTCAAATCAAGCGTAAAAGGCTTATAAAAGATTTAGAAAAGTTTAACTATGCTCCACCGCGATTTGATAATAATTTTGAAAACAATTTTAATGACTTTGCTCTTGGTGCAAAGAGTTTCTTTAGAAAAAAGTATGTAGACTCTTGTGCCTTAAAGTCAACTGGTTCTGGTGATGACAAAGGGCTAGGTCTTTCACCTGATGATATTTATAAAAGAATCGTGAATGTTTTAAATACAGATGGTGGAAGTACTATTCCAAACTATAAGGCCGAATTGAAAAAAATATTAGATAGTGATGATTTAGTTGAAGATAAAATATTTAGCATAAAAAAACTAGACAAGTCTTATGGTAATGGAATGTTAAAAATGCGTTATATCGATGAAAATCGAAAAATAACTTACGACACTGTTTCAGATTTTTTAAGTAAGGCCGTATCAAGATGTAACAAACAATATGGTGTAAGAAACGTTTATTCTAAAAATAAAGACCGAGTTCAATCATATGCTCAAAAAGCAGAAGAGGCGCAAAGGGCCATTAATGAACTAGGACTCCTATTTAAAACCTTTAAAGGCAAGCTAGCAACATCTATTAAAGATAAAATTAAACATTGTTCAGGGGCCCCTCAAAAAGAGGGCTCATGTAACCCAAAAAGTCTAAGTCCATCCAGTCCTAACTTTTGTATTACTCAAGCTAATCAATGTGCTGAAAGAACAAGGGCCTGTTATAATAGAGCAGAAGCTCTTATCATAGATAGAAAAAAGAAATTGTCTAATGTAGGAGCAATTTATAACAATAGAGTTGGTCAGCTCGTTACAAATCAAGAACAATTTCTTAATGATATAAAATCGAAAATATTGGCGGACAGTCAGTTTTTAAAACAATTCTTTCCAGGGGCAAGCTTTGTTCTTCCTCCTCAACTTGCCGTGGCACTACCCGCCCCCATGGATTCGAAATATGGAATTCAACTAAGAGGTGGCGGAGAACTTAGTTTTTTAAACAACCTTCCTTTTCAGTTAGAAAAGCTTCAAAAGTCAATGTTTGATCAAGGTCAAAAAGTATTAAAAGAGGCACAATCGCAAGTAGAAAAACAAAAGCAAGTTATGACTGAAAACAAGAAAAAGTTTGAAGGTCTCATAGAAAGCTGTAACAAACAAATGGCAAACTTTCAAAAAGATCAACAAGAAAAAATGGAAAAAGCTTTTGAAGAACAAATGGAAGGTACACAAAAGTTAAGCGAATTTTGTCAAAGATTTGATCGCCTTAAAAGAACAAACCCGATGGCAGGGTGTGATGGTACTAACTCACCTCAAGAACTTTATAGTGAGGCGATGAAAATCACCTCAATGCTTGATAGTGATGTTCTTCCAGTCATTGGTGCGTATGAATCTTTATGTGCTCAAAATCAGTCCGAAAGAGACCTTGACTACAGACGCCCATACGATAAAAAGACGCCTCTTTTAATTGAACAGTGTGACCAGGCCGGCGGTGACTGGAATAACGTGGTTAATTCAAGAGTTCAACTACTCATGGGTCAATTCGACACTGAAGAATCTAGAGAAAATGTAAACTCATATTTAAATGGTGAAGCATCTCTTCCCTCTTCTCTCACATCAAAAACGGCCGCGAAACTAAAAATGCTTAAGACAATTAAATCCTATCAAGGAAAAAAGAGTAAAGACTTTATAAGAGAGCTTAATGGTCCAAAACCTGACAAAAAAGTTGAGAGATTAAAGCAAATTCAAAAGGAACTTGATAATCTTATGGGTGATGTAAAAGACTACGTCAAAGGAAGTACAGCCAGATCAGTCAATAAAGAAGTCCTAAAAGTTAAAAGCGATTTATTAGAAAACAAAGAGTCTGCTTCTAAGTCACTTGATGAACTTTTAGAGAAAAAGGATTCCTTTTTAGAGCAATTAAAAGATGAGGAACAAAAAAAGAGCCTAGAAGATATTTTCTCAGACCTCTCACGCACAAGAGATGACATCAGTGATGAGGCCTTAGAAAAACTTCCTGAGATAAAAGATAAAGGTCTTGGGTCAAAACACAGAAGTAAATTCTCCGGTAATGATAGCAATAACCTATGTCAATTGGCCAAAGATGAGGCCGTAAAAAAATCCATCGTTTCTTGTCAGAACGAAGCGAATTTTGAGGGTTGTTATCAGGGAGAAATAGAAAGAAATCAAAATGACTTAAGTACGGGTGGTGAACTGTATTATATTAATAAAAAGCTGGCCTCAATCACTGAAGTTAAGCAGGAAAACGTAGGTCTTTCTTGGAAAAGGCTTGGTCAAGTAAGTGCCGGTCTTTGTACAGCAAGAGTAAATGGCAAGAGAGGGCCTAAAGAAATTGGTGAGACCGAAGATAAATTATCCGAAGAAATAAATAGGATTTTAGGTCGAGGTGAGTACAGGTAATGAACGTATTAATTTCTTTTATATTAATAGTATTAAGCACAGCTGCATGTATACCTGTTGTACAAAAAAGTGAAGTTAAAAACTCCAGGGCCGATGAAAGC
>Ga0055584_100004596_pt1 | contig 13532 bp, 9 predicted proteins | sample OSDHelmetaG_FD_58716 | JGI IMG/M metagenome (GOLD analysis project Ga0055584, IMG submission 58716) | Pelagic marine sediment microbial communities from the LTER site Helgoland, North Sea, for post-phytoplankton bloom and carbon turnover... | ecosystem: Environmental > Aquatic > Marine >... | reverse complement strand
CTCTTTGCGGCGACGGGCCAGGTCGGCCGCAACGACGATCATCAACTTGTCTTTTTCTCTCGGTGTCAGGTGCATGTCATATCAAATACTAAGGTGTTTGCGGACCATATCTTCATCCAGTTGGACAGCTTCCCCCTGAGCCACGAATTTACCACGATTCATTACATGAAAGGAGTGAGCGAACTGACGGACGAAATCCGCATATTGTTCGACAAGAAGGATGGTCATGCCTTCGTCCTCAGAAAGCATACGAATAATCTCTCCGATCTGGCTGATAACATTAGGTTGAATTCCCTCGGTCGGTTCGTCTAACACCAACAGTTTTGGCTGGGTAACAAGTGCCCTGCCAATAGCCAATTGTTGCTGTTGTCCACCCGATAAGTCTCCCCCTTTGCGTTTTCTCATCTTAAAAAGCACAGGAAAAGTCTCGTAGACGCTGTCGGGAATTTTCCGACCTCCACCCTTCACTGCCTCGAGTGCAACCGACAAATTTTCCTCCACCGAGAGAAGGGGGAAAATTTGACGCCCTTGAGGAACATAGCCGATTCCCCGAAGGGCGCGAATGGATGCATCGCTGTAAGTCAAGTTTTCACCACCCATAAAGACTTCACCTGCCGAAGACTTCTCAAGACCAACGACATTTCGCAACAAAGTCGTTTTACCTACTCCGTTTCTTCCCATTACGCAGGATATCGATCCAGTAGGAACGGACAGATCGAGACCATGCAGCACCTTTACTTCCCCGTAAGAAAACTCCAAGCCATTTACTTTGAGAAACATTTTCATCGGCCAAGGTAAGCTTCCATTACTTCTTCATTGCGCTCCATCTCCTCCAAGCTTCCTTCAGCCAATACCTTGCCCTCGTTCAAAACGGTGACCTTCTGACCAAGACGGCGGACGAAATCCATGTCATGCTCGATGACGACAAGGGTGTGATCTTTCCCTAACTCAAGAAGCAAATCAGCGGTTTGCTCGGTTTCCAGGTCGGTTAATCCGGCTGCCGGTTCATCCACAAGGAGCAACTTGGGCTTTGATATGAGCAAAGCACTTATAGCCAACCATTGGCGCTTCCCATGGCTGAGAGACTTCGCGGTAAGATCACGATGTTCCCAAAGGTGAACTTTTTGAAGGACTCTTTCAATTTCGGCTTTCTCTTCCTCCGTCTCTTTGGAAAAAAGGTTTTTTCTCCAACTTTGGTTTCCGGGAAGAGCAAGCAACAAGTTCTCATAAGTCGTCAGGCTATCGAATACGGTTGGCGTCTGGAATTTGCGGCCAATTCCCATCAAGGCAATATCCGACTCATCCCTTTGCGTGATGTTTTGCCCGTCGTAATGAACTTGGCCAGTAGATGGCCTGGTTTTTCCACTCACTAGGTCACAAAAAGTCGTCTTACCTGCTCCATTGGGCCCGATTATAACTCTCAGTTCTCCATGCTTGATTCCAAAACAAGGAATATCAACTGCCTTAAAGCCATCAAAGGACACTGACAGTTTCTCTACGAAAAGAAGGAACTGGTCTGCCCAAATACTCTCTTGTACCTCACTTGGAAGAAAATCCTCATAATCTGAAAGAGCCCAACGGGGAGTATCTTCCGACGCTTTTTGTCCACCTGTTGAATCTGTAGAGGAAATCATTTTTTTTCAGGTTCTCCACGGACCATAAGAAGAGATAGTTTCGACCGAAGTTTATCTACTAGGCCAATCAGACCATCTGGCAGGTAAAGAACGACCACGACAAAGGCGATACCAAGGAAGATCTGCCAATAGTCGGGGCTCCAGGAAAAAAATCCGTAGTCATGCTCAGAGGTTAGATAATTATAAAGAAGGTTAACTGTAAGAGCACCGAGGATAGCTCCCCGTAAAGTACCCCTTCCTCCGACCGCGACCCATACCACAACAAGAACCGAACGGACGGCTTCCATGTTGGATGGCGTGACAATTTTCATTTGGGGAATGAAAAGCATGCCCGCCAATCCGGCTAAGGCGGCGGCTACGCAAAATGCAAAGATTTTGTAGACATAGGGCTTGTATCCAAAAAAATGAAGGGTTGTCTCATCGTCTCGAATCGCTATTAGAACACGGCCTAGGCGAGAGTTTACGATTCGCTTGCAAAGAAAAAAGGATCCGAAAAGGCAGGACAAAGTAAGAAAGTACAGAAAGAGCTGAACACTTGGCTCAGAAAGCGAAAACCCAACATCTGCCATCGAGTAATCAAGCTGGTCGAGCTGTCCATCCCCGTTTAGATCTTTTGACATGTCAGCACCATGAGACTCAATCCATTGGTCCTTCGCATCCTCGGGATGAAGAGTCGTCAAGGATGCTGCAGGAGCGATCACATCGAAACGTGTTAAGCCATTGGTACCGCACAATTTTACATCGTTACGACAGAAGACCAGCCAACCGGCAACTGCGATGGCTTGAGAAAGAATCGCGAAATAAACACCTCTCACGCGGCTTCGGAAAACGAAGTAGCCAAGGACAAAGGATACGCAAGCTGGGATCGCCAATCCAAGAAGGATCGTTAAAGGTAAATTCCAGAATGGTTTCCAAAAGACAGGAACAAGGGCATCACTCGAGGATTCCCCCACCTCAAGCGGATATACTACGAATAAACAGGCTGGTATCTTCCAACCATTCGCGTCAATGATGCCTTCAGGTCCACCATGGTGTGCAAGATGCATACCCATGGCATAGGCTCCAAGACAAAAAAATGTGCATTGGCAAAGGCTGAGAATTCCAACATAGCCCCATAGTAAATCAAGACCGATCGCCAAAATGGCAAAAGTCATGTAGCGACCGATCATATTTAAGTCGCCGATGGAAAGCCATCCGAAGAAGTAGCAAATAGGAAGAACAAAGAAGCCCACCGAGGCAAGGATAAGGAGGGAGACAACTGATTCTGTCTTCGGTACGATGGCTTTCATTTCTTGTCGGCAAGACGGCCTTTAGGTGCAAAAAGGCCAGAAGGTCGGAACTGAATGAAAGCTACGATGAAAATAAGCAATAGGACCTTGCCCCAGACCGGTCCGATAACAAAATCCCCGAATTCCATTGGCTCGATCATCTTGCTTAAAATCCCGATACCCATACCCGAGAAAAGAACACCGGCCAACTCCCCCACTCCTCCGGTTACCACGACAAGAAAAGAATCCACGATGAAGTTGGTCTGACCCATGTCAGGCGTTACCCCACCGATGATGGTCCATCCATAGCCCGCTACTCCCGCAATGCCCGAACCAAGAGCAAAGGTGAAACGATCGACATTGCGCGTGCGCACACCCAAGCTCCTGGCCATGTCGCGATTCTGCATGGTGGCCCGCATGAGCATTCCCTGACGTGTGCGACGAAGAATAAAGTAAACGAAACTGACGCAGCCTGCACACAGAACAAGAAGGTAAAGCCGGGCATAAGGAAGGATCACATCTTGGGAAACTTCATACCCCCCGCGAGCCCATGTCGGTGCGTTGACACCAATGTTGTCACCATAAATGATTCGGATGAATTGTATGAGCAAAAGTCCGACTCCCCAAGTTGCCAGAAGTGATTCGAGGGGACGGTTATACAAATGCTTAACGACGAGACCTTCAATCAAAAGCCCAACAAGTCCGGCGACCAAAAATGACAGTGGAAGAGCCGCCAAATAATAAGAATCAACTGGGTTTTCAGGTGTATGTCCGAATAGATTTTGAACCTCATAGGTAACATAGGCTCCGATCATCATGAGCTCCCCATGTGCCATATTGATAACTCCCATGAGGCCAAAGGTAATCGCGAGTCCCAAGGCAACCAGAATCAAAACACTGCCATAGGATACACCCCTGAAAAGATTTCCCACCAGTTCTACTGAATCTTTGTGACCGGCAAGACGACTTGATACATTTCCCACTCTTTTGAGGGCTGCCGCCATTTCAGTCTCGGATACTTGGTTATCCGAATGAAGAGACTCCAAGTCATTTTCAAAACTGGAGATTCGAGCGTAGGCACGCAAACTGTCCAATTTCCCGAGATGTTCCAAAGCATTTAACCGGTCGTTCAAGGAGTCTTTTCCTTCAATCTTTCCAGCAAACTGAATCAGGGCAATGCTTTCCTCTGCCAGCCATTTGATTTTTTGCTCCTCTTTGCCTTCGTCGATTATTTGCTCAAGGTATGGGATTGCTTCCGTAATGAAGGGGGGATCACCACATTTTTTAACGCCTGAAGTTCGAGCTTCCAAATCCGGAGAAAACAACCGTAAAAGGAATTTTGAGGAATTCACAAGTTTTCTGAGCTTTCTTCCGGGGCTAATATCAACTAGGTCAAGGAGATCTGGTTTTGCCTGTTTCCCTGCTACAAGAAAAGGTTTTCCGCTCAATGGATGTAAGAGCGGGGCAAACTCATTAAAATCCTCATCCATGAGGGTCTCTTCGTTCACCACGAGGCGCGGATTCCCATCGGCGTCGGGCCAATTATAAACGCTTCCCTGCCGATAGAGCTCAAAGAACTTCTCCAGTCGAGGGTCTCCTGTTTTGGCTAACTTCGTGACCGTGGCTCCAATCACATCTTCGTCACCCGAAACCAAATCCGAGAGCATTGAAAGGACTGGATCCAAAATTTGGGCGGAAGGCACCTGCTTATCTTCAAGCTTTTCAAGATTCTCGCCTTCGGCATGTATCTCGAGTAAGCATGACTGACTGAATAAAGCCAAAAGCAAAAATATCTTACCCATTGAAATCTATTGGAATTTAAAAAAAGCGGACTCGGACGACTAAATCGTGCCGAGTCCGCTTAGAATTTAAATTGAGTTATATTTTAGGGGAAGAAGTTCTAGAGAGATCCGTCTCCATTGGGACCACCAGTGGGCTTGGGGAAATTCCCATCGGGCCAAAGGTAAGAACTATAAGAATCAGGAGAAACTAGGCCGTCACTGGCATATACGATTTTGAACTGTCCGTTCTTTAGAATCTCACCGATGTAAACGGGTTTCAGGGTGTGCTGGTTGGTGGGATGCATCTTCTTCTTTCCTCCAGGTGCATCGAATTCGAGGCCATAGACTGCCTTACGAACCTTGTCTACATCAAAGGAACCACACTTTTCAACAGCTGCCTTCCATACATAAACCCCAAAATAGGCAGCTTCGATGGGGTCATCCGTAACCCGCTTTGCACCACCGGGCAAACCAGTCTGCACGCAAAACTTCTTGAAATCCTTGACGAATTTCGAATTCCCCGAGGATTTGATGCTTTGAAAGTAATTCCAAGCAGCTAAATGTCCTACAAGTGGAGGGACATCCATGGCTCTTAATTCGTCTTCTGCAACCGAAAAGGCCATGATCGGACAGTCATCTGAGGTTAGACCTTGATTTGCGAATTCCTTATAAAACGGAACATTGCTGTCGCCGTTGATTGTCGAAAGGATGCACGCATCTCCGGATGCCGCAAAATCCTTAACCTTAGATACGATGGTTTGGTAATCCTGATGATGAAAAGGAGTGTACTCTTCCAATACATTTTCATCAGGAACTCCTTGAGCCTTCAAATAGGCTTTCAATACCTTGTTCGCGGTTCGCGGGAAAACATAGTCGGTACCGAGCAAGTAAAACTTCTTGCAACCCATTTCCTTGGCCATGTACTCGGCAGCAGGAACCAGCTGCTGATTGGGTGATGCAGCTGTATAAAAAACATTCAACGATTGCTCCTCTCCTTCGTACTGCACAGGATAGAAAAGTAGTGCGTTGTTTTCTTCAAAAACAGGCAAGCATGACTTTCGACTTACCGAAGTCCAGCAACCGAAAGTCACTGCGACCTTGTCTTCGGTTATAAGTTGCTTGGCTTTTTCAGCAAAAAGGGGCCAATCCGACGCCGGATCGACAACGACTGCTTCGACTTGCTGACCAAGAACGCCCCCGGAATCGTTGATTTCTTTGACTGCCATCATGACGACATCTTTAAGGGAGGTTTCAGAGATGGCCATCGTTCCACTGAGTGAGTGGAGCACACCGACTTTGACGGCACCGAAACCACTTGTTGAGAAGAGAGCTATGGAAAGTATTCCAATAATTTTTTTTAGCTTAGTTAATTTCATTTGGTAGAGATTTTTTGAGTATATTTTTTAAGGATTATATATGACCTAAATATTAGGTTATACCAAAAATAGTATCCATTTATCGCGCCAATTTGGATTACACTTAAATTTTCAATAATTTTTTACATTTTATAAATTTAATGATTACTAAAACCTATTATTTGCATTTTGTATTACATAAGTAATATAGCTTTAATCATTATAATTAATATCTCTCACTTTCGGCATTTCTTAATGAGCAAAAAAAAGGGGGGGGCTTTTGCCCCCCCCCAAACAAACGTGCTAGACTGAAAGTCAGAAGGTGAAGATTACTTCAACGGCAAAAAGCTCACCCGGATCGTTGGCAGCGACGGAAGCGTCGTAAGTGCTGTATTCAACGAGACCAGACAAGTTGTCATTGAAAACATAACTAGGGGAAATGGTAATCTTCTCGAATTCGTTGGAGAGCCCCACCTCCTGCTCGGAATACCTCAAGGTAAGACCAAGAGCATCAGTGATGGCGTAATTACCCATAATTAACCAACCCTCGATGTCATTAGCACCAGCAGCGGTCATGTCCTTCTCGGCAACTTCAGCTGCAAGCAAAAGCTTATCCATCTGGTAGCTTGCCCAATAGGTGGTCGTCTCGTAAGCGTCCCAATCTGCCATGATGGCCTTAACCGTTAGGTTCTCGATGCCGGTGAAAGCAAAGGCGTACTCATACCCACCGTCTTGCTCGACACTCGAAAAGATGCCGACGCTGAACATGTCGTTCGCGAAGTCGATTGACACGCCATCGTCATACGCGTCGTAGATGTTTTGTGCACCTCCGCCCTGATCGTAAGCATAGCTGTACTGATACATGTTAGTCGGATCATACGCTTCGAATCCAAGGTAAGAGAGCATCTTGCCACCGGTTACACTGAATCCGTTGCCGAAATCATAGGTAATGATAGCTTCCTCAAGAACAGCTCCATTTCCTCCAGTACCATCGGCAGGTGCATCGTAAAGATCGAAATCAATTGATACAGAAACCGGACCACTAGCGTAATCCAAATTGAGTTCGACCTGCGAAACATCAGTCGTTTCGACATCGTTCTGACTTTGGAAATAAAGGTCAACAAAGCCAGATAATTCAAGACCGCTGCCCGTGGGCCCAATCTCTATAGCGTGAACGCTTGATACAGCACACAAAGATGCTAAAGATAATATTTTGTTTTTAAGTTTCATTAGTTTTTATAGTTTGTTAGGTATAAGCTAAGAATTAGCCATGCTCTAATTAACATTAAATGCGCCAATTCATATTAATCCTAATAAAAGTTTTTTTATATATAGTTTAGAATTTTTTATCATTAAAATAATTCATTATAAATAATAATATGTTTATTTATTAATAACATTCATTAAAGTCTTCCCTTGCTTCTCGTTACCCTTTGGGTTTAACTAAAAGAGTAAGTCCGTTTATCATGAATTATTTTCTAAAAATCGGTTTGCCATGGGCTTCAAGCATAGTTCTGGCCTTTTACTGCGGCCACTTTATCGGCGTCGCGGGAGATTCAACTTCAATTCCTCAATCAAAAGGATCGTCGGAAAATAAAGGTTTATTGAATGGCGAACCAACATCGCAGGGAGCCCATCCCAAAATATCAATTCCAGAAGAGGTTTCTGTTGCAAACAACTCTTCGCCCCACGAATCAAGCGAGAATACTTTCTCCCCAACTACTTCATCCCCTCCCCTCCCTCCCAACCTCCGGAGAATCATGAAAGGGCGTGATATCATTTCGCGATTGGGGTCTTATTTGGATGCCGTCCGGGCAATGGACGGCTCCAATGTGAATGAGGTCGTTACGGCTTTTGAAGAGCTTCCCAAAGGGTACGGTAGACACTTGGAAATGAAACTGCTTATGAGAAGTTGGGCTGCCATTGACCCCCAAGCTGCCTTGGCCTACGCAAACAACTCATTGGACCAGAAAAGTGAGAGAAGATTTGGCGTATCCGAAGTACTCGCAGGTTGGGCCAACAGTGATCCGCAAGGAGCCGTCGAGTGGGCCAAAGCCAACAGTAATAACGCCAAAAACGAGGACAATGCGATGTTGGTTGGAATCATAAGGGGATTGGCCGAAAACAACTTGGGAGTAGCCGACGAGCTCTTCAGGGGACTACCCGAGGGAGGAGCCCGTTGGCAGGCATCGACTTTTTTGGCCCAAGAATATGCAAAGATTGGAACCAAAGAGGCAATCGAATGGGCTGAGAATTTCCCCAGTGAAGACAGTAAAATGAGGGAAACGATCCTTGGGCAACTTGGAGCTAAACTTGCCAGGCAAGATCTTCCAGGTACTGCCGACTGGGTAAGCACGATGGATCACGATAGAGGTTCTCAGCGCATCACCGACAATTTGCTGATGCAATGGGTGTCGCAAGATGCAACCGAAGCATCAAGATGGGTCGAGGGATTAGAGGATACTCAAAAGCGTACCTATGCGATGAAACAACTCACTGCCCGATGGTCCTTAAGCGACCCTGTCTCCACAGCCAAATGGCTCAACACTCTTCCGCAGTCACCTTCGATGGATTCTGCCGTCGGAGAATTCGTCAACAGGATTTCTGCACGCGATCCCGAAGGGGCAATGGGTTGGGCAATGACGATACAAAACCCGAACGAGAAATCAAAAGCTCTCAATAGAGCTTTGGGCGCTTGGGAGAAGATCGACCCAGACAAAGCAAGAAGTTGGAAACAAGCCAACAACCTTGAAAACTGAAACTTTCTTACTTTCCTATGGTCTCTATGATTCCGACGATCGGAAGAAAGAGAGCAATGACGATAAAACCGACGACCAAGGCTAAAAAAACAATCATGATCGGTTCAATAAGAGAAGTCATACCTGCGACTGCATTATCGACATCCTCGTCGTAATTGTCCGCAATGCGGTTAAGCATATCGGGAAGCTCTCCGGTCTCCTCTCCGATCTCCACCATACTTGTAACCATGGATGGAAAAACCTTCTCCCGGTTCATCTGCACGGCCATTGCCTCTCCATCCCGAACCGAGTCATGAACATTCCCCATCGCGTTGATGAAGTAGCTATTGGTCAAGGTGTCTCTTGTAATCTGAAGGGCTTGGAGAATGGGTACGCCACTGCTCATCAAAGTTCCGAATGTCCTCGTGATTCGAGAAATATTAGACTTGCCTACGACATCCTTGACGGCAGGAAGATTTAGCCCCAACCAATCAAAAGTCTTAGCACCATATTTCGTCTTCTTGAATAACATCGAGCCGAAAACCACACTGGCCATTCCACCAAGTACAAGAACGGGGTGACTGGAAAAGACATCACTGATATTAATAATGATTTGGGTCGGACCGGGAAGAGGCGCACCCCTGAGCATTTGCTGGAAAATCGATTGAAATTGTGGAACAACAACCATCATCAAAAGAGTAACAATGCCAACTGCAACAAACATAATAACAGCCGGATAAATCATGGCAGATTTTACTTTTTTGATCGTGCGGATTGATTTTTCTTGAAACTGGGCAAGCCGGTCCAAAACGAGTTCAAGCACACCGCCTGCCTCGCCTGCCTTGACCATATTGACAAACAGGTTATCAAATGTTTTTGGATACAAAGCCAAACCATCGGAAAGATTCCCCCCTGAGGAAACTTTTTCCGAGATATTTTGTAACATGGATTTGAATTTCGGTTTTTTCTCCTGTTGCTTAATCATTACTTCCAAACTTCTAAGAAGTGGCAGTCCTGCCTGCACTAGAGTGGACATCTGACGGGTAAAAACAGATATGTCTTCGCTGCTCGGGCCGCCCCCTATTTGCAAAGACATCAATCCTTTCTTTTTCTTTTTTTCCGGTTTAGCCTCCCTTGCCTCAGGCTCCCCCGAATCCAAAGGGACGACATCAGTAACATTAAGACCATACTGGGCAAGTTGCGACCTTGCTTGTTCCTCACTCTCGGCCTCGAAGTTTCCTTGAGAAGCGGCTCCCGTCTGATCCGTTGCTGTATATTGAAAAACTGGCATAAATAATATCTTGAATGACTTTTAGGTATATTTCAAGACTTCCTCAACGGTACTTTCTCCATCAAAAATCGAGCGCACTCCATCCTCTCTCAAGGTACGCATTCCTTGTTCGATTGCATTTTGCCGAAGGACCAAAGTCGCAGCACCTGAATTAATCATTTCCCGGAAACCGTCTGTCACCTTGATCATCTCGAATAATCCAGTCCGCCCCCGATAACCCGACTGATTGCATTCCTCGCAACCAGCTCCATAGTAAAACTTTCTCTCACCAATTTCGCTTTGATTAAGCCCGAGGTTTTCAATGAGATCCTTGGCTGGTTCATATTCTTGCTTACAACTAGAGCATATCTTTCGGACCAACCGCTGAGCCAGAACGAACTCCAAGGAAGCAGACAAAAGAAAAGGTTCCAGACCCATGTCAACCAAGCGCGTAATGGCGCCGGGAGCATCGTTGGTATGGAGGGTACTTAAGACGACATGACCAGTCAGCGAGGCTTGGACGGCGATGCGAGCAGTCTCAATATCACGGATTTCTCCCACCATGATCTTGTCTGGATCCTGACGAAGGAAAGCCCGGAGTGCACGGGCAAAATCAAGCCCAACCTGATGATTGACAGGAACTTGCATTATCCCCTCGAGCTCATACTCCACCGGGTCCTCTGCTGTGAGCAATTTAGTTTCTATCTCGTTGACCTCGCGTAGAGCACTATAAAGTGTGGTCGTTTTACCTGAACCAGTGGGTCCTGTGACGATAAAAATTCCATTTGGCCGCCGAACTGCGTCCCGAATGCCGGTTTTGACGCTTTCGGGAAGCCCGAGGTTATCGAGATCTAAATTGACGGCTGATTTGTCAAGAACCCGCAATACAACGCTTTCCCCAAATTGCGTGGGCAGAGTGGATACACGCAGATCAACCGCCCGACCCTCTATTGTAAGCTTGATCCTTCCATCTTGGGGAATTCGGTGCTCCGCAATATTGAGATCCGCGATTACCTTGATTCGGGATATGACGGGTAAAGCCAAAGTCTTCGGCGGCGGAGACATTTCATAGAGAGCTCCGTCCACCCGGTAGCGGATTTTAAACTCTTCTTCGAAAGGTTCGAAGTGGATATCAGATGCCTGGGCACGAATGGCCTGCTGAATGACCAAGTTGACGAAACGAATGATGGGTGTTTCATTCGCGGCATCCGTCAAATCGCCTTCCTTGGAATCATCCAAGCCCTCGAAGTCCTGAAGACCAACCTGACTCAAAAGATCACCCATAGTACTTTCGTCTTTGGGGTAATAGGTGTCCAGAAGACTCTCCACATAATTCGGGTCGCAGACAATCAGATAAATCTCAAGATCCAAGGCAAAAGTCAGGTCATCGATTATTCCCGAATTAAAAGGATCGGCCGCCAAAAAGTGAACCCCACCCTCAGACAAGTAAAGGGGTACGATTTTGTATTTTCGAGCGACCTCGGATTCAATGCTTTTTAATGCCTCTTCATCAATCTCTGCAACTTCGCCGACTTGCATTTCATACCCGAGGAATTGTGCGACCAAGTTAAAGACATCCTCTGTAGTCGCGAGCCCCTCGTTAACGATAGCTTCAGCGTAGGACCTTTTCCCTTCCCTAACATCTTCATCATAAAGTTGCTCAAGTCCATGCTGGGAAACTCCTTCAACCTGCTTAAAAATATCCCGTATGGAAGCGTTGTAATCTTGATAAAGCATAATCTGCTACCTCATTCTTCTGCCGTGGTCACCATCAGTACTTCGTCCAAAGTTGTGACCCCCGCCAAAACTTTTCGAAAACCATCCTCGCGCATCGAGCGCATTCCCATTTCACGGGCTTTCTTGCGAAGCTCGACGATACTGACGTTATGATAAATCATTTCCTCAATTTCATCATTGACCACAAAAATTTCGAACACACCTTTTCTTCCCCTGAATCCTTTGTCTCCGCATTTTTCGCATCCTACGCCATGCATAAAACTGGCTGCCCCTCCCTGCTCTTCGCTTACGCCCAAAATAGCCAATTCGCTGGGATTAACCTCTAAAGGCTGCTTGCAATTCTGACAAATAGAACGAACTAGACGTTGAGCCAGTGCAGCACGCAGTGAGGCGGAAACCAGAAACGGTTTGACCCCCATATCGATCAGCCTAGATACAGCGCTTGGAGCATCGTTTGTGTGCAGGGTACTAAAGACCATATGGCCAGTCAAAGATGCGTTGATCGCAATCTCCGCAGTTTCGAGATCTCGAATTTCCCCCACCATGACGATGTTGGGTGCTTGCCTCAGCATGGCTCGCAATGCAGCCGAAAAGGTCATGCCCACATCCGCACGCACTTGGACCTGATTGATTCCGGCGACCTCGTACTCAACCGGGTCCTCAACCGTTATAATCTTGCGGTCGGGAGTATTGATCGCATTCAAGGCAGAGTAAAGAGTGGTCGATTTACCTGATCCGGTTGGTCCCGTAACAAGAAAAATTCCATCAGGCATCGATATGACTTGCTCGAATACTTCCTGATCGTCTGAAAAGAAACCGAGTTGGGGCAAACCCAAGCTAAGGCTCTCCTTGTCGAGAATACGCATCACAATACTTTCGCCATGAACGGTGGGTAAGGTGGATACGCGCAAATCAATAACTTTTTCGCCGACCTTGACATTGATTCGTCCATCGAGGGGAACTCTTTTCTCTGCCAAACTGACATTGGCCATAAGTTTGGTCCGTGAAATGATGGACGGTTGAAGCCGTTTGGGTGGATCAGGTTGCTCCTGCAACTTTCCGTCCACCCTAAACCGAATACGAAACTTTTTCTCCAAAGGCTCCATGTGAATATCCGAGGCTCTCATCTCCAATGCGTCCTTGATCACAGAATGAACATACTTGATGATCGGAGCATCCTCTTCGCTAACATCCTCTGGTCGAACGCCGTCCCCGATTTCAATTTCATCTTCGCTCATTCCCTCGAAGAAATCGTGCATCTTGCGATCCTCAGCAGATCCGTACGCCTCGTCTATGGCTTCAAGTACAGCCCCTCTGTAGGCAACCTTGGGATTGACCGATTTCTTGAGCTGAAACTCCAAGGCCGACTGTCCATTCTCAAGAAAGTCAAGTGGGTCTCCCAATGCCACCAAGACTTCCGCTCCGGTCACTCCGAGAGGGAAGACTTCGTATTTCCTTGCCAACTCAGGGGTAAGCAAACCGATAATTTCCTCCGTCGGATTGACTTGAGACAAATCAACAGCTTCCATGCTCAACTCGGAGGAAAGATAGTTTACCAAATCCTCTTGAGGAATTCCGGTTTTCACCAAAAGTTCATCCATGAAAGACGATTCGTTTCCGACCTTGGGGCCATCCGCTTGGGCCTCGATAGCCCCGTTCACTTCTGCGATCAATTCATCCGTGACAACCCCTTGCTCCCGCAAGGCATCGAGGATGAATTCATCGGTTTGGTTCATGGCAATCTTTCGT
>Ga0055584_100004594_pt1 | contig 13533 bp, 22 predicted proteins | sample OSDHelmetaG_FD_58716 | JGI IMG/M metagenome (GOLD analysis project Ga0055584, IMG submission 58716) | Pelagic marine sediment microbial communities from the LTER site Helgoland, North Sea, for post-phytoplankton bloom and carbon turnover... | ecosystem: Environmental > Aquatic > Marine >... | reverse complement strand
AGCATCTACTGAGCCTTTCAGTTTAAAGGTTCTACCAATAGCGTTTGCTAATCTAACACCGTCTGGTGTTGAATTAGTATATTTACTATTAGAAGAATGGGTACAATATACACTAACTGCCTCATTTGTGTTTTCATTGAAAAGATAAAATGCAGGTGCATCTCCTTCTTTAAACACAACTTTGGTAGGTGTAAAAGTGAACGCTTCTTTATTTAAATTAGCGTACCACTTAACCCATGTTGTTTCTGTTTCATCATCTTGCTTATTTTTTCCTATTACAAATTCCATTTTATTTGGCCTCCTTTCCCACTTTACAAGGGCATGGTTCTATTTCCATACTCCCATTCATTTTGATGCTTGTAGGGCGATTAGAACCGCACTTGCTACAAGGGAATTTAATTGATACTGGTTTATTTTCAAAAACCATAGGTGAATAAACACCTTGAATCCATTGATAAAGTAAGTTACTCATCATACCCCAACTCCTTCATTGAATAAGGGTCTGTTGTTGCTAAATCTACTGCGCTTATCCTGGCACCATCATTAAGCATTTGAATGCATTTTACGCACCTACCATTTACTAGGTTTGTATATCCACAATCTTCAACAAATATTTCTGGTGTACCTTGAGCATCACAACAATAATCTTCTTCATCAGTGCTTAAAGTAAATCCTCTTAACATACAATCGGTAATATCAATTGTTTCAACTCTTTTTGGTTGTGATGTAAAGGTTCTTCCTGTTTTGAATAACTGATGATGTGATTTAAAACCTTCATCTTTTATGGCTTGTTTTGCATTAGGCCAGGAATCAGCAGGAACGGCAAAAAAGTATTCTATTCTTTGCATTTGTCTAAAAACATATAATTTCTTTTTCTCACTCATCTTTTTCACCTTCTAATTTTGTTTCGTATTCAACTATCACAAAGAAAAATTCATTTAATACCTTCAAAATTTCTTCTTCTGCATTAAAAAGTAAATGTTCTTCTACAATAGCAATATTATTTTTTACATCTCTAATCCAATAATTCATGTTTTTTAATTTATCATCAATAACAGTTTCTGGATTTTTGTAATGTAATACTACTTCCATTTCTCTAAACTCTTCACCTAGATACTTTGTTACCTTTTGATATGCTTTGAACATTGTATTATATTTCTTAGAATCTTTTTCAAAAGAACTTCTAAGAGGAATTATTGTCTTGTGCATCTCGGCTACTCTATCCGAATCTACTTTTATTTGTTTCAAAGCATTTTGTACTCTAATTCTATTGTCTTCTATTTCCAGTTTTCTCTTAATATCAATAATTTCATCTCCATTATTAAACCAAAAATTCTTTACCTCATTGAAAATATCTTGATTTATAAATCGCCACATTCTAATGTTTTGTGGTGTCTTGTAACTGTAATAATGTAAATCTGTATTTTCCAGGTAATAAACTTTAACTTGACTGTTTCGGTAAACATCTTTGGCACTACAAGTAATTACATAATTTGCACTTTTCTTAGCCCCTTCTACAACAAATCTTTCAAGGTTTCCAAAAGTGTTGAATCTTTCAATAAGTCTGTTTACAAACCATAGACCATATTTAGTGGTGTCTTCTGCATCTAATAATTTTTCTGCCTGGCTAACAAGCATATTAGTTTTCTTAGTTTCATATTCTTTTGTTTCTTCATTGTAAGTTCTTCTATTTGAATATCTTCCATATTCATAAATTAAATCCCATACTTTTACTGTTGCGTGGTTATCATTTCTTGCTGGTATTGCTTTAATTGGTTCTTCCATTTTAATTCCTCCATTAGTTCTTGTTGTTCCGATGTTTTAGGCTACTCTATATCCTCTATATAAGCCTGTTCATTATTGAGCAGATTGCCCCATTGATTAGCCATAGCCGAAGCGATATTAGGAAAGAATAAACTCCTTTCTTTACCTTTTCCAGACCCTAACCAATGAACTCGCTCTCTTTGCTTTTTTGGTAATTTCATCATCTCATCATAACATTCATCTGTGTGAATTAAATTAGGTAAATTCTTCAACCAAAAACAAGTTCTTTTCTGTTCCCTATGACCAAAATTGTACGGGTTTACCACCTGGTTTGGTTTTCTAATATGACTTGAAATAACGCTAACGGGGTTTTCTATACAAATTCTAGGTATTGGTAAATTCATTAAACGGTCTACAAAGGCAAGTGCCTCAAACCTTAAGTAAAGTGGCTTCTTACCCTCTGTAAACCATCTAGCACCACTAACACTTAGATGGGTGCAAGGTGGGTGTGCTATCAATAAATCCCATGTTTCCGGCTCAAATCCTGGCATAGTCAAAAACTTAAAAATATCTCCTTGAAAGTGTCTTTCTGTGTAATCCGATTCGGAAGGTAGTATATCGCATGACCAAGCAATATGACCGGCTCTTGAAAACGCATCTCTAACTATTCCTGAATATTCACAAGCAACTAATACCCGCAAAACTTTCTTTTCTTTCAATAACATTTTACTGCCTCCTATTATATTTGCATATCTCAAAGGTTGCCTGGAATATTGCTTCTAACAATAATTCTTCATAATGTATCTGCTCTTTTGTTTTTGTTTCGTATTTCATATTTATTCCCCTTTAGTGTTTATGTCAGTCCATAGAGTAGTGCCGCTTCTAACTTGTTTCTTTGATACTTTGCTAAATACGGTTAATTCGTTATCACCTAAATTATGGACTAAAATATCTCCAGAGTTTGGTGTAGTATTATGTACGATAACTTCTATCATCATATCTCCTACAATTAACTTTACAGTATGTATTTCTGCACCTTCATGTTTTGTTCCTGTAAATGTTGCCTTACTTTCTCTTATCTCTATTAGTTCTTGTTCCTGTGTTCTTATTATTTCGCTCATCTTTATTCCTCCACCAGTTCTTGTTGTTCCGATGTTTTAGGCTACCAGGTACCCCATATATAAGCCTGCCCATTATTGAGCATATATGTTCAATATTGGTATAATGTTCAAAAACATGCTCTATCTGCCTTTGTTTTATTTCTGTGCTATATTGTACTACCCTAACCAATATCGAGCAGATAGACGCCTTATATGAATTATTCAGGCTATTTACTCTGTACGGCTTGATTATTAAAAAGAGGTAATACTACTGCCTAAGTACATTAATTAGCGGTAGAAGCCAATATTTGAACAAAATCTTGCCAGTAATAGCATATAACCAAATAATCAAAATGTCTATTGGTTGCGGTTTGAAAAACTGTAAAGTATCAAAATAATAATCTAAATCTAAATTATCAAATTGAATCGCAAAAGCAACAGTAGAATTGATACTTACCGAATCAATATAAAAATCTAGTATTGCTATTATGAAAGGAGTTAGCAAAGGATTCAAAGCGGCACTTACAATTATTGACCAGAAAATATCTATTAAAGATTCGATTTCTTCTTCAAAGAAAAAACCTAAAACAGTGTTGATAATTCCGGTAATAGCCACATCTAAAGGTGATGTACCAAATCCTGTTGAAAGGTCAAATAATCCGCCTATAACTGGAATATCTGCTAAAAAAGGTATTCTTTGTTTTTCTTCTGGTAATCCTGTAAAGTTTAAACCAATATCTATTGCACTTGAAGCCAACCAGTAAATTGTATCAACAAATAAAATAGCCCCTGCTAACCTAGCCACTACAGTTCCGGCTCTTGATGCCGACTTTTTAACAACCGCTTCAATAGCATCATCAACCTCTTTGATAACAATTGAAGCCGCTATTCTTGAACCTGTTCTTACTGCATTATCTGCCTTTGATTGAATTGATTTGATACCAGGAAATAAAGCCCCTTCTACCGCAGGTTTTTTGAATAATGTTGTGTAAATGCTTGTTACTTCATCGACTTCATTTTTAGCCCACAACTCTAAAGAATCGGGATTTATTAAAGGGTTAGATAATAAATTTGCTTGATTAGTTAATTGTTTAACTTTTGTAGTATCGCCTAAAATTATTGCGTTTTTTAATCCTAACAAAATCTTTTCTAATTTTGAATATCTTAATTGAATATTTAATTTAGAACCTAACCAAAAAACAGAGCCTAAACTAATTGCAGTTGCTAAACCTGCGGTTGTTAATAATCTTGACTCGTTAAATTCTATATTAATATCGTTACCAATAATACTAATATTTTCATTTTCTAAAGCCTGGAAACTACCTCTAGCAATTGCGGTAGATAATGCTTGAATTGCATTAGGGCTTGTAGACTGTTTTAATGCTCTACTTACCGCTACTGCTGGTAATTTACCAATGGTAAGTGCGGATGAGAAAACCACACTAGACCCGCCTCCAAAAATAAAGACCTGCCGTAAAAAACATAACAGAAACAAAAACTACTGTTAAAGCCTCATCGCTTCCTTTTTTGATATTATCAATAAATTCATTCAAACCATTTCTTACCGAATCAACTATACTAGCACCCGTAAAATTTACTGATACTGGTGCGTCTACCTTTGGTGCATCAACATTAATATTAATATCGTCTGCCATTACCAACCATCTCCCTTTTCCCCAATTTCGGTATGAACTACCAATAAAGGCTCTCTGGTATCGCTATACTGGTCAAGTGAAAAATATAGTAAAGCCCCTTCATCAGGAAAGGTGTAATCGGTACAATGTCTACTCATACTTGCATCATCAATCATCATAGAATTACATCTAAAAAATTGTCCACTTTGTAGCATATTAATTATATCCGATTCATAAGAAAAAATGAAAGGAACTGTTTTATTTTTCTCATAAGCAGAAAATCTAGTTTTACCTTTGACAATAACGCCAATTGGTATTTTACCTAATCTGTAAGTTGCCACTCTACCCATCTTAACGCCTCATTAATTTTCCTGGTAAACTTGCAATTAATAATGTTAAACTAATTAAAATTCCAAACTCAATAATAGGAATAGTACCGATTAAAATACTTCTTCCTAATGCTTTTGTAGAGGCTTCGGCCACCACAACAGCACCTTTAAGTTCTTCTTCAATCATTTTAATCACCTTAACTTAATCGCTTGAAAGGACTTTTAGGGTAAGGTAAAGAGCCAAACTTTCTTGACCCGTTAGACTTTGCTTTTTGTCCTCTTCTACTGCTTCTACTTTTCTTATATTTCTTTCTTGTACCGTACATACTATCACTTCTTTTTACTATTGAAAAATCTTCTCATGTATTCTTCATTGGATATTCTAAGATTCATTTTTGGTTTAGGGTTTGGTTTTGTACCTACTTCTGGTGTGTCGCCTCTTTCCCATTGTGAACCCTTCTTTTTATATTTCTTTTTTCTTCCTCTTTTGGCAGGTCTTCCAGCACCTTTCCTTTTACCGCCTCTCGCCATATTTACCGCCTAATCTTACTACCATATTTCCTTTGCCATTTCTTGAATAATTTAGGGTTATTGATTCTTAGATATGTTCTTTGCTTTTTAGATTTGAAAGGCATTTTAACACTTCCACCTTCGCCTTTGAACCTGGTTTTTACTACAAGTTTTCCCACCAATAGGTTTAGTTCTTGCACAATAAGACCGCCACCTAGCACTACCTATTTTCCCAACGGTTACTTTAGAACTAACTCTAGTTTTACCGCATTTTTTATCATAAACAAACAATTTCACATCATCAGCCCCTGCACATCAAGACCTATCATAGCACCTAAGCCAATACCTACAATTTTTAATATTTTCATTGTTTGTGAAAGTTCTCCAATTAAGCGATTCATTTGATTTTCTAAATCGTTTATTCTTGCTTCAACGGTTCTTATTCTTTCGTTTTGCTCACTATCTAAATCACTCATATACTCACCGCCTTAACTAAGATATATCCAACTAATGAACCTACCGCTACCATAGCAAATCCGCTTACTTCTACATCATCTAAATTGAAAGGTGGGTCATCATCATCATCATCATCATCATCATCATCATCTTGTATTCTTACACAAATACCATTTTGTGAAATAAACCCTGGAGGGCAAGTTTCGTTAGGTAATGGGTCTATTATTGGGTTTTCATCTTGTTCCGGCCATTCATAATTAGAATCCCACAATCTCATGAAATACATTTTTACCCATACATCTTCATTGGGCTTTGTATTATCAAAATAATCAAGACCATCAATTCGTACCCTCATTTGTGCTATATCGCTATAATCTGCATCAACATCAATTGAAAGATAATCTCCTTCCATAAGACCAATAAGAGCATGTGAATTACCAAATTGGCCTAGTGTTTGGTCATCAACCATAACATAAGGGTATTCGACACTACTAGATTGAACATTGGCTTCTTGACTAGGATTATAATCAAAACCTTTTTCTTCTAATTCATCATTAAAGAAATCAGTATTTGAAGTTTCTAGTTGAAATAAACAAGACCAACCAGGTGCCATTGTAAAATGTATAGCACCGCCATTTTTTGAAAATTCTTCTTTTAATTTAACTGTATTATCATTATTAGAAAATGATGTAGAACCTTTTAATTTAGCATCTAAAAAAGGATAACCTGCTTTGTTAGGATTATTTAGAGCATCTCTAAAACTACCCGTAAACAGTTGAAATCTACCTTTACCATCTCCTGGTTTGTAATCTAAACCGTTATTGAATCCGGTTGTAAATTGAAATGGATTAGGTTCTTCTCCCATTTATTTACCCCCAAAGGTGGGGGTTGTGAATGGGAAAGAATCTTCTTTTTGGCTTGGAATGTCTTCTCCTTTTTCCTTTGCTTTATCTAAATCTTCTTGAGTTAAAGGTTGATTCATTGATTCAACTTTCGCTAAAGCATCTTCTAACGATTCGTATATAATTGATACTGTATAATCGTTATCGCTACCTTTTACTAGGACTCTGTATTGGGAAAATAAAATTGTTCCATCTTGTACATAATCTCTTTGCTCTATACAATAATAACCATTTCCGCCTCTTACAGATTCGATTCTTTCTATTTCTCTGTAATCGGTAAATTCAGCAGGTTTAATTTCTGGTCTAGGTTCGCTTTCTCCTGCCGTTTTTGGTTGTTGTGATAAAAACCAAATGCCAAAACCAATAATAAATAATCCAGCCATCATTACCAACCATCTCCTTTCATATCAATTTCGGTATGTACAGATAAAATAACTGGACTTTTTCCTTCATTTCTAATTTTAAAATAAACTAAAGAACTTTGTTCATAAGGAAATTTATAATCACAAACAACCCATGAATTAAAAACCTGGTAAGGTGTTAGAGTGAAAAACTGATTATCAAGGAAATTTGCAGGGTCATAGGCAAAATCTATCATCAAATCCGGTGATGGACTATCGGGATTTGCAAGGCTAAAAGCACTAAATCTTGTATGTCCTCTAACATTGATACCAATGGACTCATTGGGGTTCAAAGGTAGTTGATATTGTGCAACTCTTCCCATAGGGGTATTCCCCCTTAAATGTCCTCTGCTCTGCTAAGAATAGCACCTTTTGAACCAGTTGCTACGCTTGCAGTTTGTACAGGAGTTCTTTCACCAGAGCCACCGGTAGGGAGGTTCAATACAGGAGTGAAAGTGTAGGTTTCATTTGCAGTTGATGTAATCAAAAGTACAACGCTACCATCAACAACCGAAAGATTATACAATGGTACAAAGTAATAACCTTCAACGGCATCAGCATATTGTAGGTCTGTAACAGAAACTGCCGCATTTGCAAACATATATCCATTTTGGTTAGCACCAGAAATTCCTCTTAAGTATGTGGCCGAATATGCAAAATCCCCTAGAGGTTTTACAATAATTTGACTCATAAAATCGTTGGCAGTTTGACCTTGAATAGCGATACCGGCAACGGTAGCACCTTTGAAGGTTGGAATCTTAACAGAAACCATAGTTTGAGCCGCCGCCGCTAAAGGGAAAGAAGTTTGATTACCAACAATAGTTGCATTGGTGGATTGACCATATTTAACCCAAACTTCAAACTTTCCATTTGCTATTGCGTTTGCACCTTGTATATATGAAATGTCAAGTTCAAACCTGGAGTTTTGTGGAACATTAATACCGCAAGGAATCCAAACGGTCATGTCTAATTGGGCTGCGTTTGGGTCTTCTACAACCATTCCGCCTAAATCTTGAACCATAGCCGCAAGTCTTGAACAGTCGGCATTTAGGTTAGAGTTTGCTTGAGTTTGAATATTTAACCATTGGTCGCCGTTCAAAGTCATTCTTAGACCGCTAATCAATTCACTAGCGGTAGATGCTGAAATAGTACCAGCACCAGTTACACCAGACAATCTAAAACCAACTTGCTCTATTAGACCTGCTGGTATTGGATTTGCTACATTGAATTGACCTGCACCAACCGCACTAGGTAGGGTTGTGGCATCTTGATAAATATTAGTATATCTTACTCCCATTTATATCACTCCTTTTTCCTAATTGCTTGCTCTATTTCTTTTCCAACTAATTGATTTGTAACTACATAAGCACTTACCATTAGCATACCAGTAAATAACCAATATCCTACTGCTCTAAAAGTTAAACTTTCTGGAAGGACTGAAACCATCTTAGTTCATCCTCCCTTTAAAGAAAGTTTCTGCTCTATCGCTTATTGTATCACCTTTCAACAAATAAGTTGAAACTCCATTCACCGTTGCAAAGGTAAGGGAAATCCCAACGCCTAACATAATTGCTCTTGACCAATCATTCATAATTTATCCCATTTGCCAGGTAGTATTTGAATATACCTGTTATGATAGGATTGGCTAAAAACGCTATTATACTGCTCTGTATAGCACTTTAGTATAGTTAGGCTATGATATAACCAGTTTTCTATTTACCTTCCATATACGGCAAATAGCCTAAATAATTCATATAAGGGGTCTATCTGCTCGTTTATGGTTAGGGTAGTACGATATAGGGCAGATTCATTACAAGGCCGTATAGGAGGGTTTAGACGCCTTTTTTGGTATATCTTGGTTTGGAGTCTTATTTTCAACATTTATAGGGTTCATCAATTTAGGTTCACCTACTTTCAAATCAAACCATACAAAACCGTATTCTTTTTCTCTAAGTAAGTCTGCAAACGGTTCAGGATTAAAGTCAAATCTTTCTATGGCACTTCTATAATGAATCGGTGAAGGATTATTAAACCCAACTAACACATCTACCTGGCTTTCTAGTTCTTTTGCAAAAACAATATTATGCGCTACATAAATTCCTTTGATATTTCTTGACCTTCCAGTTAAAGCCAATCTTTTATGTGCAGATGATGCAGATTTTCTGGATGATAAAAATACTTGACTATCATCAATAATTATTATAAATTTTGAGTCGGGGTTATTTGACTGTAAATCAAAAATGCTATTTATTGCAAAATCTACTTCTTCCTCTAAATTTTCCATTTGTGGATAAAATGCCACAACTCGTTTCTTTTGCATTGACTTAAATGCTGAGTCTAGTTCATAATGAATTTCCTCTGTCCATTCAAAACCTTCATTCTTAGGTGATATGTAAAATACTCTAAGCGATGGGTCTTTATTTTGTAATAAAAATTGTTTTAATGTGGATTCAATAAAAAATGTTTTACCACTTCCCGCTTGACCCCAAATCATAGTATTGAGGTTTTTACCGTCTGGAAGATAAAGTCTATTCAACATATTCGCTTACCAAATCCTCTGCTTCTTGTGCTATTTCTGTTGTTTTAGGTTTCTTCTTTTTGAACAATCTACCAATTAAAGGTAATCTTCTTAACATATTACCGGCTATTTGTTTTTTCTTATTTTTTCTAATTCTATTCAATGGTTTACCTACATACCAGGCAGTTAAAGTACCTGCTATAACTCCTGTTGATAAATAATTAGTTAAGAATAATCCTTTTTCCTCTAAGTAAGCAAATTGAGCATTGGCAACTAAATCTTTATCGCTTTCACTATGTTTTACTTCAAAATCTTTGTCTAAAGTTGCCGCTTTACCATAAGTGGTTAGTAAACTATCTATGGTTGATAAACCCATTTTTAGAATCGCAGTATTTTGTTTTTTAAGTGCTTGTGATTGTGCTTTACTCATTTTTGAGTTGGGTACAATAGGTTTATTGACTACTGCCTTTAATGGAAGTGGTATTATATCGGTATCACTTTGGAAATCACCAAATTCAAAGTTTTGCCATGTTTGGGTGTCTGGTTGTGGTTCGACATCGGGGGAAGAATGAATACCGTCTGTCGTATCAAGAATGGGAGGTTTATCGGAACTATCTTGATATTGGGGGGATTCCTTAACCACAACCGGACTATCTATAACGGCAAATTTACCGTGTTTCATTTTCTTTTGATGTTTCCATAATCCAGACCTGGATTTATAGGATTTACCACAATCAGCACAGACATGCTCACTCAAGGTTAAAACTCCTGTCTATTTGATTTTGCATCATTTTAGAAACAAACATTCCAACAACCGGCTGATTAGCGGTACTGGCTAAGGCTAACTCCCATGCATCGGATTCAGTATTTTGTTTTCTATAATCATTATATTGAAAAACAAAAGTTCCGAATATATGAAGCATTTGAAAGGGGGGAGTTCCATCATTATGTTTATGTAAACTATTCAATAATTCGCCTAAAGGTTCTTTTGTTTCCTTTAGAAAATTATCTATCTTAGACATTACCTCTGCATCATTTCCCCACATAAAGGAAACCATTTTCTAAGCACTATTTGATAGTTTCCAATGGTAAAAATAATCACCATTGGTATAACCTCTTTCGGAAATTATAATTTTATTATCTAATAATGGTTTACAAAGATGCGCTAGATTATGCCTGGAAACTCTATGTATTGCCGAACCTACTAAATCCGCTAAATCAATATAAGCCATTTGTTTCTCAGTTTCTAAAACAAATAATACCAACTCTTGTGTTCTTATTCTTCTTTGTTTCCTTTTTGTTATCATATCATCGACTCCCATGTATCGGAAACCCACCACTTATCTAAAAGTTCTCCAAAAGTTTTAGGTTGTGTTTTCCACTTTCTTTTGTTACTATCACCATTAGGAGTAATGGAACAGTCCACAACTCTAAACCTGTTTACTAAACGGTAATCCTTTTTCATTTTTGCTTCCCCAATTGAATAAGGTCTGTAAGCAGGGTTGTTGTCTATGTTCCTTATTACAATTTTCTGGTCTTTGTATCTGTCGCAAAAATCATACCAGTTTGTACCATACAAATTACTGTACCTTTCACCGTCTTCACTAAATCGGTCTTGAAATAAACTATAAGTTCCTCTAAAAGTTGTTTTTGCTTTTATTCCTTTAATTACCGAATAAACTCCACTCATCATTAGCATAAGTAAACCGCTTCCATCATCTTCCCAATCACCTAAGTTGATTAGTTTACCATCAAAATAAACTGGTGCAGGATTATTGGGAACTATCACAGTTCCTTTTGTAGCATCGAATATAACGCCATCTGTTGCTACGGATAATATAGAATCATAACCGTTTTTTCTTATTATTTCCGCTATCCTCATACGACATCCTGCCGTTATTACTGCGGCGTAAACTGGATTCCACATTTGACCAGTTTGGTTTATTTCACCTTTGGAAACTGCTTGGCAATTTTTCCCGTATAAACTATTACACATTAATTTAGCAAGACTTCTTCTTTCGGCATCATATTTTTCAGGGTTACTTATCTTTAATTCATCTTGTTCTAATTTCATACCATAAAATCTTTCTACAAATGGTCTAAATGGGTATCTTATGCCATTTTCAACATCATTTCCGACCTCATTATCATTATTAGGAATAAATGCAGACCATCTAACAATATCTATTTTAGCACCCCACTTTTCAAACTCTTTAATTTCATCTCCTGTAAACCAACCGTAATTGATTCTAGCATTCATTAAACATCCCGCCAATTCACTTTTCTTAGAAGCAGGATAAATTATTTTATCTTTTGGAAAGATAACTTCTGCTTCAAATATACTAGGTCTATACAATTTATGCCCTTTCTCTAAATATTCTTTTGAGTCTTCACTTTTACTTCCATTAAATGTACCAATCCATAAACCGTCTGTAATGTCTGGTAGCCACCACATCACATGCGGATAAGCAGAGGTTATATCTTGAGCATAACAATTAGCGACACCTTGCCCGACTGATTCAAACCAACCGCCTTGATAGCCTTCCCAAAAAGCCCTCATAGTAGATTCATGGTATTTCATCATTGAATCCATGCTAGGTATATTACAACAGTCGTAAGCGGCTCTTTCTGCTACTGCCGCAGGAGAAAAAGGTTTAACCATTCTAACACCATTGGATTCAAACTCATTGATTGTTTTCCATGCTAATCTTGCAGTTAAGTTAGAATCTTTTTCTGCATATTCTAATATCTTATCCCAATTATCATTAGTAAATTTTATTCCTTCTTGAGTTAAACTTCCTAATAAATTCATTTGTGATTTATCAAAATCTATTTTACCTTCATTAAGATGCTTTTTTGCATTGAAATCTAAACTACCCCCGCCTAAAAATTGTTTTATATCCCAACATGATACCTTACCCCATCTTTCACCATTAGAATAATAATTTAACGGTTCTAATTCAAAAAATTTCTTGTGTAAATATGCAAGTCTAATGTAACGGTTAAATGATATTCTTTTTATTTTACCATCTTCATTTAACACCCAACCTTTTACCGATTTGTCTTTACTTCTTTCTATATTTTCTGCTAGTGTGTAATCGTTACAATCAATAACAACATCTTCACCTAACATTAGTTTTGCAATTGCATTGTCTGGTAATGTTTTAATCATAGCCGAAGCATCAAAAGATAAATTGTAAAAGTATAGTTGTGGGGGTGTCTTTCTTTTTCTTTGTTTACCTCCTTTCTTTTTACTACCTCCTTGCGAACTAATTCCTGTTTCTTTCATTGTATAACAGAAATTTTCTATGGTAAACGGTGGAAATTTCTTACCCCCATTGGCTTCAAGAAACATTTCCGGCTCAAGAGCAGTTCCACCAAAAACCGTGTGATAGTCCACATAATTTCCGTTTCTGTAAACAGTCCAGGTAAGTATATGGGGATAACCATCTTTTGTTTCAAAATCGCTTCCAGCAATATATTCTTGCTTCCAATTTTGTTTTGCAGGTTTTTTCCTTCTTTGTTTTTTGTAATAAAATTCTTTAGTAAAAGGAACTAATTCATAGTTCACTTGGATTCCCTCCATCCCTAATTACTGCATCATTAGCCCGCTTAAGTTTAAACTCAAAATTCTTTTTATCTTGTACTCCCATTATAGAAGTATCAACAGATTTTAAGATTGATAAATATCCTGCTCTAAATTTCTTAAAGTCTTGTGTTTCTGCCGCATCATCAAAAGTATTTTTGATTCTTTGCTTTTGCTCTTTAGTTAAAGCCTTATTTTTTCTAATTGCTAAATCTAATTGTCTTTTACTTTCAAATTCCCCGCCTTTTCTAAAACTTTTTCTAGCCGCTTTGATATTATTAGATTTAATTTTATCAATAGTTTTTATCGCTCTATCTGCTCTACCTTTTGCTA
>Ga0055584_100004591_pt1 | contig 13540 bp, 11 predicted proteins | sample OSDHelmetaG_FD_58716 | JGI IMG/M metagenome (GOLD analysis project Ga0055584, IMG submission 58716) | Pelagic marine sediment microbial communities from the LTER site Helgoland, North Sea, for post-phytoplankton bloom and carbon turnover... | ecosystem: Environmental > Aquatic > Marine >... | reverse complement strand
TTCATGCCATGGTCCTCGAATTGTTATGCGCTTGCCCGCCGACGCGGGTGCGTTGCCGCATTTTCTAACAGGTAGGGCGGCGGAGCGGAAGAACGGGGCCGGGTTAGGTCCGCGGGCCGGTCACCATGCGCATGAGCGTACGGTCTTTGTCGATCACGAGGTGCTTTGCGACGGCCAGGACATGCACGATCAACAGGACCAAGAGAAAGGGTCGGGCGATCACGGCATGGGCGTTCTCGGCGGCTTCGTGGAGCGCGCGTGACGGACTGACCGGGCTTGGAATGGCGAACCAACCGAAGACGCTGAGTTCGCCGGCCCGGCCACTCCATTGAGCGAGCGGGCCGCTGATGACCAAGCCGAGGAGACACAGCAGGAGGCCCCAGTGCACGATCTTGGAGGCGATGTGCTGCCAGCGCGGGGCGGGGAGGGGCTCGGGGAAGCCTTCGCGGACGCGCCAGAAAATTCTGAAAAGGATGGGGAGGATGGCGAGGGTGCCGATCGACACGTGAAGCGCCTGCAACGACGCCCGCTCGGGGCCACGGGGCATCTCGTGAAATACCAGGCCCAATCCGAAGAGCGCGAGAATTGCCGCGCCAACGATCCAATGGTTGAGACGTGACACGCGCGAAAAGCCGTCGGCGGATTTGTCACTTTGCATGTTTGTTCGCATTTTCTTCACCCAAACACGCGTCGACCCCACTCGATCCGTCGTCGGATATGGGCAAAAAAAGGGGCGCCGAAGCGCCCCTTTTCGGTGGACCCTGGATGAAGTCTATTTGGAGACCTCTTCGACGATCTTGTCGTAGTCTTTTTCAGTTTCGCCACGTGTGATCTGGTCGAGCTCCACCTGAACGATGCGCAAGATGCGCGCGATGTAGTCGGCCCGCCACTGAGCCCGGAAGGCCTCGGTGATATCGTCGGGCTTGTAATCCTCGATCGCTTGATGCGACGCCCACTTCTTTTTCTGGGCAAGGCGTTCGTGGGTGTCGAGGCGTTCGCGGATAACCGATACCTCGCCGGTGAGCGCCATGATCATTGCCAGCAACTTGTCGATGTTGGGATCGTCGAAGAAGTAAGGACGACGGCCCTTGGCGGTGCGAATGCGTTTGACCTTGGGCTCGGGATACGGATGGCCCGGAATCCACTTGCTCGAAGATGCCTTTGGCGCGGCGCGGCGCGTGGACTTGCGCGCTGTTGCTTTCTTCTTCGCAGCCTTTTTCTTGGCGGGTTTGCGCGCGGCTTTTTTGGCCGGCTTGCGCGCCGCTTTCTTTGCTGGTTTACGCGCGGGCTTGCGCGCGGCCTTTTTGGCCGGCTTGCGGGCAGCCTTTTTTTTCTTCGCTGCGCCCTTAGATTTCTTCTTCGCCATGTCGTTCCTCCCTAATGCAGGCGCCAGCGCCTCTTAAATTTCGCCAGATCATACGCTGGTTAGGGGGTACTTGAACACTGCGCACTGACATACGTCAATTTGCCGCTGACCCTTCGAACGCTGTGCGGGCTGTGTTAGTTTGCCCGGCCATTTTGGGGAGGACGGGATCATGGCCGACTACGACTATATCATTGTGGGCGCGGGCTCCGCGGGGTGCGTGTTGGCTAGCCGGTTGTCCGAAGACCCGAAGAACCGGGTTCTGTTGCTCGAGGCCGGGGGGCGCGACTGGAGCCCGATCATTCACATTCCGCTGCTGGCCGGGGTCGCGTATTTCGCCAAGTCGATCAACTGGGGGTACGACACCCAGCCCGAGCCCAACCTCAAGAACCGCGAACTGCACTGGCCGCGTGGCAAGGTGATCGGCGGGTCCGGTTCGATCAATGGCATGATGTATGTGCGCGGTCAGCCGCAAGACTACGAAACCTGGCGGCAGATGGGCAACGAGGGCTGGGACTACGCGAGCGTGTTGCCCTACTTCAAACGCGCCGAGGGACATGTCGAAAAGAAGGACACGCCGTTCCACGGCACCGAAGGACCGTGGAAGATCAAGCGCGCCTATTCCGACAATCCGCTGTATCACGCCTTCTTCGATGCGTGCCGCGCGCGCGGCCACCGCGAGACCGACGATTTCAACGGGCGCCAACAGGAAGGTTATCAGTGGCACGACTTCAACGTCGTGAAGGGCCGCCGCCAAAGTACGGCGGTGGCGTTTCTGCGCCCGGCGATGAAGCGGCCGAACCTGCATGTGCAAACCCATGCCCACGCGACGCGCGTTTTGTTCGAGGGCAAGCGGGCGGTCGGAGTCGAGTACGACTGGCACGGGACGCGCAAACCGGCTCACGCCGATCGCGAGGTCATTCTTAGCGGTGGGGCGATCAATTCGCCGGCGCTGTTGCAACTCTCGGGCGTTGGCAATGGCGAGGCGCTGCGCAATCTCGGTATTTCGGTGGTGCATGACCTGCCGGGCGTCGGACAAAACCTGCAGGACCACCTCGGGGTCTATGTGCAGCACGAGTGTTTGCAGCCCATCACGATGTATCGCTGGTTCCGGCCCGACCGGGCTGTGGGGATGATGTTGCAGGTGATGCTGTTCGGCACCGGCATCGCGGCCTCGCTGCCGTTAGAGGCGGGACTGTTTGCTAAGACCAGCCCGGATTTGGAAACGCCGGATTTGCAAATATCGTTGGTGCCGGGCCTGAACCTTGAAACCACGATGAAGGGGCAGGGCAAGCACGGCTTCTTAATTCATGTGTATCAGCTACGCCCCGAAAGCCGCGGCAGCATCGAGCTGAAATCGGCCAGCCCGTTCGACAAGCCGCTGATGAAACCGAATTACTTGTCGGCGCCGAAGGATGTCGAGGTGATGCGCGAAGGGGTCAAGATCGTGCGCGACTTGTTCGCGCAAGATGCCTTCAAGCCCTATCGCGGGAAACCGATTTCACCTGACGAAGGGGTGACATCGGACGCCGATATCGAGGACTGGATTCGCGCGAGCAGTGAGACCGTGTTCCATCCGACCTCAAGCTGCAAGATGGGCACAGACCCGATGGCGGTGGTCGACCCGCAACTGAAGGTGCACGGCATTGAGGGACTGCGGGTGGTCGATGCCTCGGTGATGCCGGTGATTGATTCAGGCAACACGCAGGCGCCCACGGTGATGATCGCCGAGAAGGCCTCCGACATGATCCTAGGGCGCACGCCGCTGCCCAAGGAAGACCCGTTCGCGACCGCATAGAAGGACGACATGAGCACCAAGAAAGTAGAGCCGCCCGACGTGCGTCGGTTGGCGGAAAGCCTGCACGAAATGCCGATTGCCGATAGCCGCGCGGCGGCGTTGGCGGCGGAAGTCAATCAGCTCAACACCACGGCGATGATGGAAAGTCGCCGCTTGGCCTACGACGTCGATGCGTTGGGCTTTTCCGGTGTGTTGCAGAAACTCAAGCGACCGAGGCGGCAAGGATGAGCGATATTCTTGCGATGTCGCTGACGGAAGTCGCCGACGCCATTCAGGCCAAGACCGTTTCGTCGGTGGAGGCCACGCAGGCGTGTATCGATCAGGTTGCGGCGTGGCAGCCCAAGATCAACGCGTTCATTTCGTTTGATGCCGAGGACGCCCTGGCCCAAGCCAAAGCGGCGGACGCGGACTTGGCGGCGGGCACCGTGCGCGGGCCGCTGCATGGCGTGCCGCTGGCGCACAAAGACTTGTTCTATCGGACCGGAAAGCGAGTGACGTGCGCCTCAAAGATCTTGGGCGATCTGACGCCGGACCATGACGCGACGGTGTTGCGCAGTTTGGCAGATGCGGGCGCGCTGCATCTCGGTGGGTTGAACATGTCGGAACTCGCCATGGGGGCGGCGGGACGCAACGAGCATTTCGGCCATTGCCGTAATCCGTGGAACCCGGATCATATTACCGGGGGGTCGTCGTCCGGGTCCGGGGCGTCGGTCGCGGCGCGGATGGTGTTCGGGGCGCTGGGCACCGATACCGGTGGGTCGATCCGCATTCCCTCAACCATGTGTGGGATTGTCGGGATCAAAGGCACGTTCGGTCGGGTGAGCCGGCATGGAGTGATGCCGCTGTCTTATTCTTTGGACAATGCCGGGCCGATGACACGCACGGTGCAGGACTGCGCCCGGCTGATGGGGATCGTTGCGGGGGCCGACCCCGATGATCCGTCGACCGCGAATGAGCCGGTGCCGGATTACGAGGGGCAATTGGCCAACGCGTCGGTGAAGGGCGTGCGGATCGGGGTGCCGACGAGCTACTTCTATGACGATGTGGCGCCCTCGGTGCGCGCGGCACTTGAGGCCTCGCTCGATGTCTATCGCGCCCAAGGCGCGGAGATTGTCGACGTCGATGTGCCGGATATGGAGGTCTATCGCGATCTGTGCAACGTGGTGCTGAAGGTCGAGGCCGCTAATATTCATGCCGACTGGTTGCGGACGCGGGGCAACGAGTACTCGGCCGAGGTGCGCGCGCGCATTGAGGGCGGTCTCTACATTCCGGGCGTGCGGTATCTCCAAGCGCAACGCTTGCGCGGCGAGCACGTGACCGCGTTCTGCAACCAAGTGTTCGATGTCTGTGATGTGTTGCACACGCCGGGCCTACCGATCGAGGTGCCGACGCTGACCGACACCGACGCGGCGGTGGGCGAGAACGCGTTGGCGATCAACGAGAAGCTCGCGTGGTGCATGCGGGCCATGAACTACCTCGGGCTGCCCGGTCTTGCCGTGCCGTGCGGGTTTTCCGGCAATGGGCTACCGGTGAGCCAGCAATTGGTTGGCCCGCCGTTCTCGGAAGATCTGTTGTTCGAGGTCGGCCACGCCTATCAGCGCGAAACCGATTGGCACACCAAGGCGCCGGTGTTGCCCGCTTAACTTGCGGCGCGCATCGCTTTTTTGCGTTCGTGGATTTCGCGGAGCTTTTTGCGCAAGCGAATGGCTTTGGGGGTGACCTCGACCAGTTCGTCGTCGGTGATGTAGGCGACGGCCTCTTCGAGGCTCATGCGGCGGGGCGCGGTGAGGCGGACGGCGTCGTCCTTGCCGGCGGCGCGGATGTTGGTGAGCTGTTTGGATTTCAACGGGTTCACGTCGAGATCGTTGCCGCGGGAATGCTCGCCGATGATCATGCCGCGATAGACGTCGACACCGGGCTCGATGAACAACACGCCGCGTTCTTCGAGGTTCCATAGCGCGAAGGGCACGGACTTGCCGTCGTCCATCGAGATCAACACGCCGTTGCGGTAGTTGCCGATGGGACCTTTGTGCGGGGCGAAGCTGTGGAACACGCGGTTCATGACGCCGGTGCCGCGGGTGTCGGTGAGGAATTCGCCGTGATAGCCGATGAGGCCGCGTGAGGGCGCGAGGAAACCGAGGCGGTGCTTGCCGCCGGCAGTGGGCTTCATTTCAGTGAGTTCGGCTTTGCGCTGGCTCATCTTTTCGACGACCACGCCGGCGTAATCGGAGTCGACATCGATGACGACCTCTTCGATGGGTTCGAGGTCTTTGCCGGTGTCGGGGTCTTTTTGAAACAAAACGCGCGGGCGGCTGATCGCGAGTTCGAAGCCTTCGCGGCGCATGGTTTCGATCAGGACGCCGATTTGAAGCTCGCCGCGACCGGCAACCTCGAAGCTGTCTTTGCGGTCTGCTTCGCTGACCCGAATCGCCACGTTGCCTTCGGCCTCGCGCAGCAAGCGCGCGCGCAGGAGACGCGAGGTGACTTTGTCGCCGTCGCGCCCGGCCAACGGCGAATCGTTGATCGTGAAGGTCACGGCGAGCGTCGGCGGGTCGACCGGCTGGGCAGCGATGGGTGTCGCCACGCTGGGATCGCAAATCGTATGGGCGACGGTGGTTTTGCTGAGACCCGCAATGGCGACGATGTCGCCGGCCTCGGCGCTTTCCAAGGGCACCCGGTCGAGGCCGCGGAAGGCGAGCAACTTGGTGAGCCGCGTGGTTTCGATTTCTTCACCGTCGATGGTGAGAACCTTGGCGGTCATGTTGGCGCGTAGGCGGCCCGAGTGAATGCGCCCGGTGACGATGCGGCCCAAGAAGGAATCGTATTCCAAGATTGTCGCCAGCATGGCGAACGGCGCCTCGGGGTCGCCGGCGGCAACCTCGACCCGCTCGAGGATCAAGTCGAGCAACGGCGCGATCTCTTCGCGCGGGCCATCGAGGGTGAGGGAGGCCCAACCGTGTTTGGCGGAAGCGTAGATGACGGGGAAGTCGAGCTGTTCTTCGGTGGCGTCGAGCGAGGCCAAGAGATCGAAGACTTCTTCGTGGACTTCATCGGGGCGCGCATCCGGGCGATCGGTCTTGTTGAGGACGACGATGGGCTTGAGACCGAGTTTGAGGGCTTTGCCGAGAACGAACTTGGTTTGCGGCATCACGCCTTCGGCGGCATCGACCAGCAACAGGACGCCGTCGACCATGCCCAAAATGCGCTCGACCTCACCCCCGAAGTCGGCATGGCCTGGGGTGTCGACCAGATTGAGGCGGGTGTCGCGCCAGGCCACGGAGGTACACTTGGCGAGAATGGTAATGCCGCGCTCGCGCTCCTGATCGTTGGAGTCCATCGCGCGCTCGGCCACCTTTTGGTTGTCGCGAAAGGTGCCGCTTTGCCGCAGCAGCGCATCAATAAGGGTCGTCTTGCCGTGATCGACGTGGGCGATCACCGCAACGTTGCGGAGTTCCATGAGCCTGTCCTGGTTGAGGGCCGGGAATATATGGTGGGATTGGTGCACTGCACAAGCGCAGCGGGGCGTTTCGGGCAAACAAATAGACGGAGGAGACAACCACGCCGCCGTCCGGTTATGTTGCCGGTCTTTCCCGCGCTCCTATGACCCCCACAGACACCAAAAAGCCGCCAGTCCCGCTGCTGCTGTCAATCCAGGTTGGCGGGATCGTGGCAATTAACGTCTTTGCGCCGTCGATGCCGGACATTGCGCAGTCGTTGGAGACCACGGCGGCGGCGGTTCAACTGACCATTACAGTCTTCCTGGCGGGGTTTGCCGCCGGTCAGCTTGTCTATGGGCCGATCTCGGACCGGCTCGGTCGCCGTTCGGTGTTGTTCGGCGGGATGTTCCTGTTTCTGGCCGCAAACGCGGCCTGTGCCGCTGCGGCGTCAATCGACTGGCTGTTGGCGGCGCGGGTGGTGCAGGGGTTTGGTGCGTGCTGCGGCAGCGTTTTGGTGCGGGCGATCGTGCGCGATCTGTACGGGCGCGAGGACGCGGTGCGGATCATGAGCTATCTCGCCGTGGGGGCCGGCATTACGGCCGCGATTTCGCCCTCGATCGGCAGCGCCCTGATCGTGTTCGGCTGGCGCGCGAATTTCTGGTTCCTTGCCGTGGCGGCAGCGCTCCCGATGTTGTTGGTTTATTTGTGGCTGCCCGAGACCCATCCGCCGTCGCGGCGGTTGTCGGGGCGCGGTGGTGGCATGGCGAATGCCTACGGCACCTTGCTGCGCTCGCCGAGTTTTCTCGGCTACGGGCTGTTGGTGGGGTCGGTGAACGCGCAGTTCTTCGCCTTCATTGCGGCAGCACCGTTTGTGATGATCGGGGTGCTCGGCGTTCAGGCCGAAGCGTTTGGGTTACTGATGCTCATGTCGACCGGGGGATTCTTGGTTGGCAGTTTGATGGTGGCGCGGTTGTCGCGACGGATGGCGCCCAACCGGATCATTTCGATCGGCGCGGTATCGGTGTTTTCGTCGATTGCCCTATTGGTGGTGTTGTCACTGGCGGGCTGGTTCTCGGTGGCCGCCATCATGGTGCCGATGTTTTTGCAGGGCGTGGCGAGCGGGTTTGTGTTCCCGCCGTCGATGGCGATGGGTGTTGGCGCGCATCCGCGCATTGCCGGCACCGCCTCCGGCGTCCTCGGCGTGTTTCAGATGGGGGCAAGCGCGATTGCCAGTTTCGTAGCCAGCCTTTTTGTGCATGAAACGATTCTGCCGGTGGCGATCATTATGTTGTTGCTCGCGGCGATCGGCTTGGGCGCGGTGTTCATGATCGGGCGCGGCGATGCACCCGAAGAAGAAAGCGCGGCGGCGTGACCGAACGGCCGGATCATCGGCACACGCTGGCGCTGTTGCTGGCGCTGACCGGGACGTCCGCGTTTTCGCTGCAGTTCTTTGTCCCGGCGATGCCGGACCTGGTGACGATCTTCAAGACGACGCCGGCGACGGTGCAGCTCACGTTGACGCTGTTCATGTTGACCTATGGGTTGTTCCAGGCGGTGTACGGGCCGCTATCGGATCGGTTCGGGCGCAAGCCGGTGTTGCTCGTCGCAATCGTGATTTACGTCGCCGGTTCGTTCCTCGGCGCGGCGGCGCTCAGTATCGAGATGGTCATCGCGGCGCGTGTGCTGCAAGCGGTGGGCGCCGCGGCCGGGTTTGTCTTGGTTCCCGCAATCGCACGCGATGTCTACGGGCACGCCGGCGCGCCGCGAGCGATGAGCTACATCAGCATGACCAACGGGTTCATTTCGGCGGCCGGTCCGTTGATTGGCGGGTTGATCCATCAGTATGCGGGGTGGCGCTATGGCCTACTCGCGACCGGCACGTTGGGCACGGTGATGCTGGTGATGACCGCGCTTTATTTGAAAGAAAGCGGCTCGGTGGTGCGTCAACGTGTGGCGTTAATGCCGATCTTGCGCGGGTACCTGAAGCTTGCACGGACGCGCGGGTTTATGGGCTACGTCTTGGCGGTGGCCTCGGTGAACGGCGTGTTCTACGCGTTCCTGGCCGGGGCCGCGTTTGTGGCCATCGATAGTCTTGGGGTATCGCCTTCGGGGTTTGGGCTGTTGATGATCCCGGCGGTTGCGCTGTTTATGACGGCGTCGTTCCTGAGCGACCGGGTTGCGGCGCGCATCGGCACCACGCGTGTCATCTTGATCGGCACGTTGTTCACGACAGTGGGGGCGGTCGGCCTTTTGGTGGTTTCGCTATCAGGCCATCAGAGTGTGACCGCGCTTTTGATTGCGAGCGCGTTTATGGGGTTTGGCAACGGCCAAGTCTTGCCCTCGTGTATCGCCGAAGCTGTCAGCGTCGATCCCAAACTATCGGGGACAGCCTCGGCCTGGATGGGGGTTAGTCAAATGGTGGTGGCCGCGTTGGCGAGCCAGATCTATGGCTTTATTCACGACGGCACGACGGTCCCGGTCGCCCTGCTGATGACCGCGCTCGCCGGTTGTGCGCTGGTCGCCTATTTCCCCATTGTGCGCCGACACCGCGTTATGGCGGCCAGCGGGTGATCGGTCGCGCGAAAGGGAGTCGCGTCGGGCGGGGTCGAGGGCATAAGGTCGCGCGATGCTGAATGCCCCGCCTGAGCACCGCTACACGCTTTTTCTGCTTTTATCGGTCAACGCCCTTTCGATCGTGGCGATGCAGTTCATCGTGCCGGCGATGCCATCGCTGGTGGGCGAATACGCGACCACGCCCGCCATGGTGCAGCTCACCCTGACGTTGTTCATGTTGGGCTACGCGGCTTTTCAGATCGCCTACGGGCCGTTGTCCGACCGGTTCGGTCGCAAGGGCGTGTTGATGTGGGCCACGGCGGTGTTCGTCATCGGCTCCTTTCTGGGCATGGTGGCCCCGAACATCGAGGTATTGATCCTTGCCCGGGTGTTGCAATCGGTCGGCGCCGCGGCGGGGTTCGTGTTGCCGCCGGCGGTATCGCGCGATGTCTACGGTCATGACGGTGCGCCCAAAGCGATTGGCTGGATCAGCATCAGTGCCGGCATGGCCGCGTTGGTGGCGCCCTATTTGGGTGGGCTCGTGCATGAGACCGTGGGCTGGCGTTGGGGCATGGGCCTGAACGGGGTACTCGGGATCGTGCTGCTGATCGCGTGTGGACTGTATCTCGCGGAAAGCCACCCGCCGGCGCTGCGTCGTGCGGTGGGGATTGCCGGTTTGGCGCGCGGCTATGCGACGCTGGCGCGCTCGATGCGGTTCATGGGGTATTTGCTCGCGGTGGCGTTCGTCAACGGTGCCTTCTACGCATTCTTTGCCGGCGGAACATTTGTTGCGATCGATATCTTGGGCTTGTCGCCCTCGCAGTTCGGTCTGCTGACCATTCCGGTTGTTTTGTTCTTTGTGCCAAGTGCCTATGTGAGCGTTCGAATGGCGGAGCGATTTGGCAGCACGCGGATTATCGCGTTGGGTACGCTGGTGACGTTTGCCGGCTCGGCGGGGTTGCTGGTGGCGGCGCTATCGGGTCATGCCAGTGTGGCGGCGATGCTGGTGGCCAGTGCGTTGCTGGGGTGGGGCAATGGTCAGGTCATCCCGAATGCGACGGCGGCAGGGGTGAACCTGTTTCCGAAATTGGCCGGCACCGCGTCGGCAAGTTTGGGCACGGCACAAATGGGTATGGGGGCGGTCGCGAGTTTGTTGTTTGGTTTGATGCACAACGGCACGCCGACGCCGATGGCGGCGTTGATGGCCGGGATGGGACTTGCGGCGTTTGTATCCTGCGCATTGATCGTGGCGGCAGGCCGACGGCCCGCTGCGGCGTAACGCATAAGAAGAGGAGAAAAGGGCATGGCCTATCTCGTAACAGGCGGCACCGGGTTCATTGGCTCGTGGGTGGTCAAGTCCTTGCTGGAACGCGGGCACAAGGTGGTGGCGTTCGATTGGGCGCCGGGGCGCCATGCGCTGGACCAGGTTGTCGGCAAGCGCGCCGATGAGGTGACGATCGTTCAGGGCGATCTCACGCATATGCATCGTGTGATCGAAACCATTCGCGAACATAAGGTGACACACATCGCGCATATCGCGGCGGCTGGGCTGACGCTGTGCCACGCCAACCCAGTGCATGCGGTGCAAATCAATGGGCTCGGCTTTGCCAACATGTTGGAGATTTGTCGGTCGATGGATATCGAACGCATGGTGTGGGCGAGTTCGGCGGGCGTGTTCGGCGGTAATTGGGGCGACAAGCCGGTGCCCAATGATGCGCCGTTTCATCCGCGCAACGTCTATGCCGGGCTAAAAATTCTCGGCGAAACGTTGGCCGCGCAATACCACGATGCCTACGGCACCGATGTGATCGGGCTGCGCTACACCTTCGTCAACGGCCACGGGATGCCGGACCATCAGGGCGGGCGCATGATCAAGGAGCTGTGCGAGAAGACCGCATTGGGTCAGCCGGCCACCGTGCCGTGGGGCGACGACACGCCGGATTGGTTGTGGGGCGGCGATGCCGGCGAAGCGACCGCGATGGCCTTGGAAGCAAAACCGACAAAGGTCCGTGCGCTCAATGTGCCGGGCGACAGTGCGCCGATGGCCAAAGCGGTGGCGTACGTGAAGTCATTGCTGCCGGATGCGGAGATCACGGTGCAGCCCGGCAAGATGGGGTTTAGCCGGTTCGATGGCTCGGTCACCGAAAAGGAAATCGGCTACACGCCGAAGTGGACGATGGAGATGCAACTGCGCGAACGGATCAACCGAGTGCGCGAAGAAAACGGCTTGCCGCTGGTCGGTTAACGCCATCAACACGCCATCGCCTTCGGACGGGCTGACCGCCCCTAAACCGCCGATCATCTTTCTGATGACGGCGACGGCCGCGGGCATCTTCGCGACCAACATGTACGTGCCGTCGCTGCCCTCGATTGCGGCGGACTTGGTCACCACTGAGCGGATGGCCCAACTTACGATCTCGGTCTTCCTTGTGGTCTTTGCGGTATTCCAACTGGTCTATGGCCCATTGGCCGACCGCTATGGCCGCAAGCGGGTGATGCTGGCCGGGTTGGCGATCTTCATGGTGGCCAACGTCGTCGCATCCACCGCGCAAACCATCGAGTGGTTGTTGGTTGCGCGCGTATTGCAGGCGATCGGTGCCTGCGCGGGCATGGTGATCACCCGCGCGATGGTGCGCGATGCGTACAGCCGGGGCGAGAGCGCGCGGATCATGGCGATCCTTGGCATGGGCTCGGGCATATCGTCGTCGATCGCTCCGCTGTTGGGGGGCGCGCTACAGGGATGGACCGGCGACTGGCGGTCGAGTTTCATTTTCATGACGGTGTTTACGTTGGTGCCGATGGTGGTGCTGGCGGTCTCGGTTCGTGAGACCTTGCGCCACTCTACCGCGCCGCGCGGTGGGATCGGCGGCATGGCGCGGGACTACTGGTCGCTCCTGCGCACGCCGGAATACATGCTTTATGCGTTGGGCGCGGCGCTGATGAACGCGACGTTCTTTTCATTCCTGGCGGCGGCGCCGTTCATTCTGGTCAATGTGGCTGGCGCGTCGCCCGAACGCCTGGGCGCGGTGTTGGTTTACATCACCGGAGGCTTCTTCGTCGGCACGTTAGTGGTCTCGCGGGTCGGGGCACGATTTCCGTTGGAGCGTTTGGTTCTCGTGGGCGGCATCATTTGTTTCTCCGGTATCGCGATTCAAACCGTGCTGGGCCTGGGCGGCGCGCGCAGTGAAACGGCGATCGCGGTGCCCATGCTGCTCTTCGGTCTTGGCAACGGCTTTGTCTTGCCCCCGACAAGCGTGATCGCGGTCAGCGTGCGGCCGCAAATCGCCGGCACGGCGTCGGCGCTTTATGGGTTCAATTCGTTTGCGCTCGGCGCCGTGGGAACGGTTGTCGCAGGGTTCTTGTCCCACGAGACCCAGTTGCCCTTAGCTTTTGCGATGTTGGCGATGACGGGGACGGCCGTGGTGTTCTTCGTCACCGGTTTGGTGGGCGCGGGCCGCGGCTGGTTCAAACCACTAGATTGAACAAGCTACCTTGGCCGGCGGCAAACTGTGCGGCGTTGGCATTGGCGTTGAATGAGATCGACTGCAATCGTTGTAATGCGGCCTGCATACCCGAGATTTGATCGAGGATGCGTTGCGGCGGTTGCGCGGGAATCTCGAAGTCCTCGTCCGGACCCTCGGTCTTGAGACGAAACGCGCGTTGCACCGTGACTTGGGCGAATTCCAACAGCGTACGAGCATCTTCGATCGAGGAATCATCTAGGAGATTGATGTCGTTGGTGAGGCCGAGGCCGAAATTGGTTTCGACGAAGCCTTCGCTGCCGTCATCTTCGACCTCGCCGAACAATACCTCCGGGCGCAAGCCGAGACCGGAGAGCGCATCAAGCCCGTCGGGTCCTGCGATGAGTTCGATCTTGTGGCCGTTGAGCGCCGATACGCGCAAGAAGCGCCCCTCGATGTCGTCGTCGACGAACTGCGCCGTGCCTTCGCCGCCCGAGCCGATGGCGTTGCGGATCTTGAATGAAAGAAAACCGAACGAGTCATCGTCATCAACCGTGACCTGTTTCAGCGGACCGTTGTCGACCGAAACATAGAAATACTGACCGGGTCGGACGGTGGTGACGCTGGTTGCGCTGGTTGCCGGGTCGGACGGTACTTCGCCAGTGGGCAGGCCCATGCGGGTGAGGATGTTGGTGCCGTTACTGTCGAACGCGATCGACGAGGCACGCTGATCGTAGCCGCCGCCGAATTGGTGGCGCCATGCTTCGTTGAAGGTCGAGTCGAGTTTGACGACGAAGCCGTCGGTGATGCCGCTCGACGTTTCGCCCGCAAGCGTGCCGGCGGTTTCGCCGGAGACGTAAATCTCTTCGTTGGTCGGATCGACGGCAACGCTGAATGCGCGATCGGTATCGGCGGTGCCCAGGAAGGT
>Ga0055584_100004590_pt1 | contig 13540 bp, 14 predicted proteins | sample OSDHelmetaG_FD_58716 | JGI IMG/M metagenome (GOLD analysis project Ga0055584, IMG submission 58716) | Pelagic marine sediment microbial communities from the LTER site Helgoland, North Sea, for post-phytoplankton bloom and carbon turnover... | ecosystem: Environmental > Aquatic > Marine >... | reverse complement strand
CAGAGCAAGCTTGCCAAACGCAAGCTGGACTCGGGCGCGGAGCGCGTCGTGACGTTGAAAGAGTTGCTCGGCCCCAGGCTACCGGACCTCGAGATGGTGCAGTGGGCAATGATCAAGGGCTTCGAGGACGTGCTGGGCATAGAGGCCGAGCCCGGCGAAATTACGGCGGGCGAGGAGCGCCTCGCAAAACAGTATTTCGATGAAGAGATCGGGACTGACGAGTTTGTCGAGGAAATCAATGCTGCTGCCGGCGATAAGGATGTGCTTGCAGGAAGCCATACAGGAGCCGGCGGTACGATCGATGCCTTCGTCAAGCTCGAGGGCCCGACGCGGGAAATCCTGCAGCGGGTTTTGATCAGCGGCGACTTTTTTGTGACGCCGCCGCGCATTGTCTTCGACCTGGAAGCTCGCCTGCAGGGCACGCGCCTTGATGAGATTGAGCCTGCTATCAAGCAGTTTTTCAGTGAGACCAATGTTGATATGTTGAGCGTTACGCCCGAGGATTTTCATACCTCGATCGCGGCGGCGTTGCAGCAGGGGAATGGCAATGTCTAACTGCAGCCCCGACGCTTTTGCTTTGGCGGGGCGTGACGAGACGCCGATGAACGTCATCGCGGTGATTCAGCACACATCGGGCGAGTATCTCGGGCTGATGGAGGACCATTTTGAAGGTCGGCGCATCCGCTTTCAGTATTTTCGCCCCTTTGCCGGTGGCGGCAAATTGCCGGCCCGGGATCTGCCAGCAGACGCGATGATTCTGCTGGGTGGCGGCCCCTGGGGCTCTGCCGGTAGCCGCGATTTGCCGACCCTCGCGGAAGAAATAGAACTCACTCGCATCAAACTCGCCGAGGGTATTCCCGTGATCGGTATTGGCGTCGGCGCGCAGATTCTGGCGATCGCTGCGGGCGGCGGTTCGGTGTCAGCCCCATTGGTTCTGGAGAGCGGCAGGGTGACACGCACCAGCGCCGATGCTCTCAATGGCTATCTGCCAGAGACCTTTACCCAGGTCGTATACATGCGCGATCGTCCTGCGCCGCCGGCTGATGCCGAGATACTGGCGGTCGATGGCAGCGGCCGGCCGGCCGTATTTCGTGTCGGTGAAAATGCCTATGGTTTTGTCGGGCATCCGGGGATTAAAGTGGGCATGGTCGAAGACCTGATCATGGAATTCGAAGAGGTTCCTGAGAATGCGGCGGGCGAGCTCGAAGGATTGCGTTCGCTGCAACGGCAGATCGAGGACGCGCTCGTGCCGATCATGACCGGTCTCGTCCAGTGTACGGCACTGATGTCGTCGCGAAGGGCAGCAGAAAAACCCATCGCAGACAGCGTTGGATAAAATAGTATTTTAGTATATGCTAAAGTACTGTTGGACGGCTTAAGGCCTGCGTCTGGCATCTACTAAGGACACCGAAAATGGCTGAGAAACTGATAATCGTGATGGCGAATACCGACCCCCGCAATGGTGAAGAGCTCGGCGCGCCCATATTTCAGGCAACGGTCGCGGCCGCGATGGATTACGAGGTTGACGTCATCTGCACGGCGACATCCGGGCGGCTGATGAAGAAAGGCGTTGCCGAAAAATTGTTCATTAAAGAAGGTTCGCCAAAGTCTGTATACAGCTTCATCCAGGACGCGCATGAGGCGGGTGTCAAATTCTATTGTTGTTCTCCAAATCTTGATCTGTTCGATATGACCCAGGACGATCTTATTCCGGAATGTGAGGGCATCGTGGGCGGTGCGCACCTTATCGAAGAAGTCATGGAAGGCGATTGCAAGGTCATGACCTACTAATAAAATTTATTAAGGTTCCGCTAATGTCACATTCCTCAACGACTCGCATTCAGGAATTTATCGGCGACCCGGTGTCGGATGCACCGCAGGTCGAGCGGGAGCAGCTGGAAGAGATTTTCCAGGACATTCAGGGGGATCTGCGGTTCGATCACGAACTGAACGGCTGCCTGAACTGCGGTATCTGCACCGCGACCTGTCCGGCCGCCCACTACTACGATTTCAGCCCTCGCGAGATTGTCCAGCTACTCTGGACTGAAAATCTCGAGGGAATCTACGATGCGATGCAGGAAAAAATCTGGTCCTGCGCGCAATGCTATACCTGTGCCGCCAGATGTCCGTTCGGAAATTCGCCAGGCGGGCTTGTCATGATCATGCGCGAAACGGCGATCAAACACGGCATGGAGTCAGCGAAGGCTGTGCTGCGCCCCTTCAGCCGCGTCATGCTGAAACTCATCTCCACTGGCAACCAGCTGTCGCCCGATATGATCAATCCCGAGGGCTTCGCCGACTGGGGTCCAAATATCTCGAAAGTGGATGCGCCGCTGGAGACGCTGCGCAGAGCGATACCCATGCCGACGCTGCACACGACCAAGACCGCATGGGAAGTGAACCTCAAAACATCGGTTGAGCTGTACACGATCTGGGAAGAAACCGGAGTGCTGGACAGCCTCGAAATCATAGACGAAAACCTGTTCGACGTGATCAGTGACATCATGGATGAGAAGCGTGATGACTATACGGACTGGCTCGACGAGCAGGATGATGACTAGCTGCAGAGGCTAAGGAGATTTTATGACGGCAGGCAATGGTAATGACAATGGCGATCGCTTTACGGGGCATGGTCCGGAATGGACGGACGCCAACCTCAGTAAGGAAGATGCCCATGTGGCGACGGTGTGGGTCGATCAGATCGTCAATCGACGCTCAATGCTCACCAATAAAGATCGTGTTGAAGACGTCCGTGATGTCATGTGGCAGCTCGAGAAAGAAGGCGAGATCGTCGTGCACCGCGTTACTGAAGAGCACCAGCCAGTCACCGTAAAAACCCTCTACGGTTGGGACAAGAAGATCCCGACAACGCAACTGTGGCATCACAAGTCCTGTGGACAGTGCGGCAACATTCCAGGCTATCCGGCCTCACTGCTCTGGCTTATGAACCAGATGGATATCAGGTACCTGGACGAGACAGACCAGACTTCATGCACGGCGTGGAATTACCACGGCTCGGGCATTGGCAACATTGAAAGTCTCGCCGCCGTTTTCCTGCGTAATTTTCACCAGGCCTACGTATCGGCCAAGGCGCAGGGATTGCCGGAGGGGTATTACTATCCGCTGGTTCATTGCGGGACTTCATTCGGTAACTACAAGGAAGTCCGTGGCTACCTGATGCAGTCCGCGAAACTGCGTGAACGCGTCAAGAAAATCCTCGGCAAGCTCGGCCGGCTCGTCGATGGCAAGTTGCTGATACCGGAAGAGGTCGTGCATTACTCCGAGTGGCTGCACGTGATGCGCAACCAGATCAAGAACCACCAGATCATCGATTGCGATCATATTCGCGCGACCGTGCACCCGGCCTGCCATGTCTACAAGATGGTGCCTGAAGACGCTATCTACGATGACGATGTCCTCGACGGCAATCGCGTTGCGGTGACGACCGGCCTCCTGGAAACGCTGGGCACGCAGGTGATCGACTACTCGACCTGGTACGACTGCTGTGGGTTCGGTTTCCGGCACATTATTTCCGAACGTGAATTCACTCGCTCCTTCGCGATAGATCGCAAGATCCGTGTCGCAATCGAGGAAGCCCGGGCGGACATGATGATCGGCCACGATACCGGCTGCATCACGACGCTCGACAAGAACCAGTGGATTGGTGCTGCCGCGGGCAAACCCGTGAGTCTTCCGATCCTGGCCGACTGCCAGTTTGCGGCCCTGGTATGCGGTGCGCATCCCTACAAGATCGTGCAGTCGCACTGGCACGCCTCGTCAACCGAGACGCTTATGGAGAAACTCGGGATCGACTGGGAGCAAAAGAAAGCCGAATTTGAAGCCTACCTTAAGGATGTGGAAGCAGGCAGAGGCGAAACATTGTATGACCCGCGATTAATGTACACATCCGGTCCCGGGTTCAAACCTCAAGAGCAATTAAAATGAGCAATCCAATATTGATTGTCGGGGCCGGTCCGGCCGGACTTGCTGCAGCTCACAGTCTCGCGACCGTGGGGCGGAAAAGCATACTCGTAGAGAAGGAAGACAAACTTGGCGGTGCGCCAATATTGTCAGGCTACGCGAAGCTGGTGCCGTCGGGAGAATGGGCGAAAGATGCGATCGGCGGCATGGTCAAGCGCGTAGAAGACGACGACCAGGTGCAGATTGAGACCGGGACGACGGTGGCCTCTTTCGATGGCCAGCCGGGAGACTTCCAGGTCGAGTTGTCCAACGGCAAGAAGTTTGCAGCGGAAGCGGCAATCCTTTGCAGCGGCTTTACGCACTTCGACTCTGTTAACAAGCCCGAGTGGGGCTTTGGCACGTTTGAGGACGTCGTCACGACGACGCAAGTGGAACAGATGATCTCTTCCGGGCAGGGCGTACGCTGCCCGTCCGACGGCCGCAAACCGCAGCGGGTTGCGATCTTGCTTTGCGTTGGTTCCCGTGACCGGCAGATCGGCCGTGAATGGTGCTCAAAAATTTGCTGCACAGTGTCGGCCAACATGGCGATGGAAATTCGCGAGGAACTGCCCGATTGCCACGTCTATATCTACTACATGGACATCAGGACGTTCGGCCTCTACGAGACCAAGTACTACTGGCGCAGCCAGGAGGAGTTCAAGGTCAAGTACATCAAGGCGCGTATCGCCGAAGTGACCTCGGACGGTGACAAACTGATCGTCAAGGGAGAGGATACGCTGGTAAAACGTCCGATCACGATCCCCTTCGACATGGTTGTGCACGCTATCGGCATGGATCCCAACGTGGACAACCCACGTCTTGCGGAGACCTTCGGCATGGATCTTGAAACGAACGGATTCATTGATGTTGCGAATACCTACTCGACGATGGGGCAGACGTCTCGTCCCGGTGTATTTGTTGCTGGCGCCGCCGCCGGGCCAGAAACCATCGATGATTCAATCGCGCAGGGTCATGCAGCGGCAATGGCGGTAATGTCGAGTCTGAAAGATGCCATGGGCCGGACGGCCTGAGGCGTTTTATCGATGTCACTGTTTTCTGCCATTCGACCCAGTGAAATAGAGCGGCCGGTACTCGATTTGTCCGGAGATATCCTGCGCGCGGCTTTGCAGGCGATGACCGTAGGCAGTGAGGCGCACGGCGGCATCGAACGCTATGTCGATGCGGTCAAGCTCAAGAGCACGATGTTCAGACAGGTGCTACTTGAGCACGATATCAGCAACCTGGATCTCGAGACGTTCATGGGCCTGTGCACTTTTATGGCCACCGTCCGCCGGCGGGTCGGTTCCTGGCTCAACGATGAGTCGTTCAATGTGATTCGCGACGGGTTGGCTGAACTATTCGACGATGCAGATCCGGTCGACCAACGCATCAGTGATTTCTGCGGCCGGTTCCCGGCCGACAAGCAACATCGCTGGGTGCGCGACCTCGCAACCGAGGCGTTGCACAATGCCGATCCCGAGCGCTACCCGTTGATGAATCGCTGGGTCTGGGACGCGGCCGCAAATACCGGTGTTATTCGTGAGATCTGGCACGGGGATGATGTCGACAACATGAAAATTCCGGTCGGCGACGGCTATGGTACTTACCTGATGCTGCGCGAAGAGTTGAGTCAGTTCCTTAGCGATAATGGTTTCTTCCGCGACATCCTGCACTACGTGGACATCTTGTCTGCCCAGGTGTATGCGCAATACATATGTGAACAGGGCGGCAGTTATCTGCGAACTGACTTTTCAGCGCCCGAAGATCCGATGCAGCACACGCGGCGACTGCTCGGACTTGATGGTGTCAGGCCAGGGACAGGTCGGACGCGGCTTAAGTCGATCGATGGTGAGGCGTTTGTTATCGACGACAAAAACATGTTGCAACAGGCAGAGAACTAGATGCCCATTCATGAAAAATCGCTGATCCGTCCCGAAAACCTCGAGACGCACGAAAATCTGATTATCGATGGAATTGATGTGTCGGGTCACTGGAGCACGTTCATCAAGTCGCGTGCTGTTACGGACTACAACGAAGCGATCGAAGACGAAATTTCTGCGCTGCCCGGCGGCGAGTATATTCACAGGTGTTGGCAATGCGGCTCATGTACGAATTCGTGCACGGTCCACGCAATAAATACGGACTTCAATCCACGCTACTGGATTTACCTGATCCGTATGGGCATGGAGTCGGAATTGCTGCGTGATAAAGACATTATCTGGCAATGCGTTTCCTGTAATAAGTGCACCTATGCATGTCCGCGCGATGTGTTCCCTGAAGGCGTCATGAAAGCAACGGCACATTGGCTGGAACTCAAGGGTCATACGCCAAAATCACCTTCGATGCATTTCGATGAGGTATTCACAGAGCAGATCGTCAAGACGGGCAAGATCGAGGAAAGCAGAACGATCCGGCGATTTTTCCAGCGAACCAATCAGGGCCTGTTTCAGGACTGGATGATCGAAATGGTCAAACAGCTGCTGCGTGGCCTGCCGGTCGGGCTATTGATGCGCATGGGTCTCGCGACCTTCGTTGCGCCGCGCACGAGCAATTGGTCGAACGCGTCTGCGGCCATGCAGGAGTACATTGACGAACAGCACGAAAAGCAGGAAGAAGCATTAAGTCTTGCGCAGCTGGTGAAGACAGCTCAGGACGACGTGGCGGCGTAAGCGCTAAAAAGGAACAAATCCTGATGACAACGAAAGACAAGTACAAGAAGGTTGCGTATTACCCTGGCTGCGCGCTTGAGGGTACCGGCCATGCCTATAACCGGTCGACCAAAGCCATCGGCAAGGAGCTTGGACTCGAACTCGTCGAGGTCAAGAACTGGAACTGCTGCGGGGCGATGGAAGTAAAGAATGTCGATCCGAAACTGCAGACGTACCTGTCCTCACGCGTTATGTCGGTCGCTGCCAATGAAATGGATATGGACGTGGTCATGGCGCCGTGCAATGGCTGCTACCATAATCTGAAAAAGGCCGAGTACGATCTCACCAACGACAAGGAGTCCGTCGAGGTCGTGGACAGGTTGTCGAAGAAAGCCGGCCATAAAACATATGAATCAGGGCAGGTCGAGACCATACATGCTCTGGACTGGATCAAGGATACGATCGGTGAGGAGGGGCTTCGCGAGCGCGTCAAGAACTCCCTGAGCGGAATCAAGGTCGCCAACTATTACGGCTGCATGTACACACGCCCGCGGCATATATTTCCCGAAAAGGATGCCGGCCCCGGCAGCGAGTCGACGTCGAAGCCGCATTTCATGGACGATCTGCTGGCCGCCGCGGGCGCCGAAAACGTGGATTTCCCTCTGAAAACCGCCTGTTGCGGCGGTGCGCATACCTTATCCGACAGCGACACTTCGACCAAGCTCGTGCTCAACATTCTCAAGACGGCGAAACTCGCCGGTGCGGATGTGATTGCGACGGAATGCCCGACCTGCCACACCGGTCTCGAGATGCATCAAATCAGGGCCGAGAAACGTTTTGACCAGAAAGTTGACATCAAGATCCTGTACTTCACGCAATTACTTGGATTAGCGCTTGGTTTGAAACCCAAGAAAGTCGGCGTGCATGAGAACATTTCTGATTCCCGTCAATTTCTAAAAGAAAAAGGTCTGGCATGAGGTCTTTCGCTGAGCTGGAGGTTGACCTCGAAGATACCGCTGCTGAGGATACGCAGCTGCGGGCCAACGAACTCTTGCAGCTCAGTGAAGAAGTTCTCGAGCACTGGATAGTTGCAAAAGGCGAGCAACCGACCGATGCGCAGCGCGAAGGTTTTCGGCTGCTGGCCCTGCACCGTCAGGGCGCTAAAGGCGATCCGAGTTTCAATGCCTGTCGCGAGACCTGTCGCGAGATTGCGTACTACTTCAACCTCATCACTTTGCAGCCCGATGCTGCGGAAGTTACTGATCGTGTGGCAATGATGAAAATGATATGTAATCACCTTTTGCTATTCGTAAGCGGAAAAATGCAGGTCGCCGAACTCGGCGATTTCTGTTGTGCCTCGAAGCCGATACGACTGGCACCCGAAGATGAAACACATACGAGAAAGGAGGCCTAGCTATGCCATCTGTACGTGGATGCAATTTGCCCGACGAGCTTTTATACGATGTAGAAAATCATATCTGGTTCCAGGAACAGGGCGACGGCACAGTCAAGATCGGTATGACAGCTGTGGCGACAGCCATGGCCGGCAAACTCGTTGCCTATACTCCCAAGCGCGTTGGCCGTTCTGTCCGGCCGGGCAAATCCTGCGGAACCCTCGAGTCCGGTAAGTGGGTCGGTCCAGCGAAATCCGCGGCCGGTGGTGAGGTGGTCGCAGTCAATGACGCAATGGTCGCAGACCCGAGTATTGCGAACGAAGATCCCTACGACGCAGGATGGCTTGCAATATTGAAGCCTGACGACTGGGACTCGGTTGTCGGTTCACTCGTGATCGGTAGCGACGTTACGGCGCCCTATGAGGCAAAAATGGATGCGGAGGGTTTCGGCGGCTGTGCATGATGCACGCACCGGACTGCAGTAACGATGAGTAAGACAAACGTGGCAGAAACGCTGGAAGAATCAAAGGAATTCATCGAGCTCCATGACATGGCGGCTCATGCCTGCGTGCTGCTTAAAGCGATGGCGAATGAGTGGCGGCTTATGATCCTGTGTCAGCTGTCCGAGGGCGAGAAAACCGTTAGTGAATTGCAGGCGTTGCTGGGTTTAAGCCAGTCCGCCTTATCGCAGCACCTCGCCGTGCTGCGGCGAGAGAAAATTGTTACCGCAAGAAAACACGCCCAGTCAGTCAGCTATTCGCTGGCGGGTGACGAGGCAACCAAGGTTATGCAAACGCTGCACGATGTGTTCTGCGACGCAGCGACTACGAGGGGGTAGGGATAATGAATATGAGAATCCGGACTGCTGTGGCGATCCTGGGGGCAGCGGGCCTGCTGGCGATCAGCGGCGCGGCAATGGCGACAAACGGCTACTTCACTCACGGCGTAGGCGCAGAATCAAAAGGTATGGCCGGCACTGGCGTTGGCTCGAATGCCGCCCGTGGGCCAATCATCGCGGCGACGAATCCCGCGTTGTCAGTTTTCGCAGATGACAGCTGGGAGGTCGGGCTGAGCTTCTTTAGCCCGATGCGTAGCTACAAGGCAACATCGAGCTTCGCTAACGGTCAGGGCGGCGCTTTTACTGTTAACGAGGGCAAATACGACAGCAGCAGCGAGTGGTTCCCGATTCCCTATGTCGCCAAGAACTGGCGCCTGAGCAACGGGCATGTCATAGGCACGGCATTCTATGGCCGCGGTGGTATGAACACTGACTGGGACGACTCCAAGGCATCCGCGACGTCGGGACTTTGCGATCCGACCGGACAACAAAACGTCGTCACCGGCCCGGGACCGTTTTGCAGTGGGGATGCCGGCGTGGATCTTTCCCAGGCATTCCTGATCGTCAACTACTCAGGAGGTTCCGACAGGTTCTCGTGGGGCATCGGTCCAGTCCTCGCGGTCCAGGCATTCGAGGCAAATGGGGTCGCATCATACGCGCCGTTTACGAAGACGTTTAATGACTGCTTCTTTACGATTCCGCCGGGCACGCCGCCGAATTTATGGCCCTGCGATCCGACGCCGACAGCACTGAGCAACAATGGCCATGAGTTCTCGACCGGTGTCGGCGGGGTCGCTGGTCTCTGGTGGGCGCTCGGAGACTCGGTCAGCGTCGGACTTGCCTATCAGTCGAAGATCGGCATGAGTGAATTCGATGACTATGCCGATCTTTTTGCCGAGAAAGGCGGATTCGATATTCCATCCAGCCTGAAGTTTGGTCTGTCGTTCGGCGGCATGAATGATGTCCGACTCAACCTGGACGTCGAACACACGGGCTTCAGCGACGTCGGTTCGGTCGGCAACCCGATGGGCAACCTGTTCAACTGCCCGCTTGCCGTATTTTCTGCTACCGGCGCGTTTGGCGGCGATTTCGAAGATTGCCTGGGAGGAAAGACCGGCGGTGGCTTCGGTTGGGAAGACATGACGACGTATAAGCTGGGCATCGAGTGGTCAGCGAGCGAAACGAGCACCTGGCGGTTTGGCTACAGCTATGGCGAGCAGCCGATTCAGGCGGCCGACATCACCTTCAATATCCTTGCCCCGGGTATCATGGAGCAGCATATTACCTTCGGCCTGACCCGTCGCAAGGAGAATGGCAGCGCATGGAATTTCTCCTTGATGTACGCGCCGTCGAACACCGTCGAAGGTGTTAATGAATTCGATCCCACTCAGACGATTGAACTGCAAATGACGCAGTTCGAATTCGAGGTCTCGTACATCTTCTGACAGGCATTGCATCATGAGAAGCATTACAGCGATCGTTTTGGCGGCGTTTGGACTTGGCCTCGCGCCGCCGTCGCAAGCCGCAGATGACATCGGCATTTTCGAAACCCTGCTGGAATCATCGGTGTCGTTTTCTGCGACGGCCGAGGTGATCGAGGCGGCGTTCAGAGAATCCGATCTGCAGTTGCATGCAACGCACGATGTGCGAGTGCCGGATGACGCGCACAAGGCCCGCGTCTATGTTCTGACCGCGCCGGCCTATATCGAGGCCGCCGCGGCCGAATCGCCGCGGACGATCTCTGCGCAGATATTACGCATGGCCTTGTTCACGACAGGCGACGACCAGAAGACGTTCATCAACATGGCGAATCCTGTCGCACACGCGATGGTGTATTACTCGGAGTCATCGAACTACGACGGTTTGATTGAGGCTGCGCAGAACGTTGCCGATCAACTGCGCGCGCTTGCAGCGAGCGTACCCGGTACTGCGTTGAACATGCAGGCAGCACCGATGCGCAGTGAAAAACATTATCGCAAGTACAAGGGTGACGGGCCTGCGCGGATGATGGCAAAGTTCCGGCGCTGGGATAAAAGCCAGCTGCCAATACTGACCGAACCGGCGGATTATTTTCCCGTGGTCGTTGACCAGGTTGCGGCGCGACTGGCCCAGGGCACCATAGCCGATGCCGAAGCAGCCGTCGGCTGGCAGGTTGTTGCTAACATTCCGCTTCGGCCCGACGCCGTCTACATCGGTCTAAGCAATCCCTATATCGAAGCCAACATGATTGGCATCAATTCCCGCTTCCGTAACGATGGCAAGTCGGAGCTGTCGCCGTATCCAGGTGTCGACCACGTAGCAGCGCTGCCGACCGAGGTCCTGATCGTCCGGGAAGGTGACGAAACAGTGGTGCTGCATTACGGTCAAATGTGGCGAATGCAGTTATACTTCTGGGATTCCGGGTATCGCGCATTTACTGCCAACGTGGGTGTTCCCGGAACGATTGTGAACTCTATCGAAGCGGCCATACAAACGGATCGGTAGGAAACGAGCTGGCAGCGTTTCTGAACCGCTGTCAACTTATGAGCAAAAGCAAACTAACTCCCGCGTACCTCCGACAACAGATAGTTGGCGTCGATTCGACGTTCGAAACGCCGTTCGGGGAGCGGCTCATGGTGTATTGCGATTACACGGCCTCCGGGCGCTGCTTGCGCTTTGTCGAGTCGTATCTGCAGAGTCTGCAGCGCGTGTATGCCAATACGCATACCGAAGACGACATTACCGGCCGCAGCATGAGCCAGCTGCTGCACGAAGCTGAAGAAGCGATCAAGGCGTCGGTTAACGCCGGTCCCAGTGGGCGTATCATCGCGTCCGGCACGGGCGCGACAGGTGCCATCGACAAGCTGCAGCAGCTTATAGGCGTGGCGCTGGCCCCGGCGACACGCCAGAACATTGATGCGGTGCTGGATCACGACGAGTCCGGCACATCTAGCGAAGAGTTTGCGGCGCTGCTTGCCAGGGCGCAGCCGGTCGTCTTCGTCGGTCCCTACGAGCACCACTCCAACGAAATTTCCTGGCGCCACTCGCTGGCGAGCACCGTCGAAGTTCAACTCGACGCCAGCGGTAACATCGATCTCGGGCACCTCGAGACGCTGCTTCAGGATCCCCGCTACCAGAACCGATTGCGAATAGGCTCGTTTTCGGCGGCCTCGAACGTTACCGGGATACGCACTGATGTGCATAAGGTCGCGAGCCTGCTACACGCATATGACGCGATCGCGTGTTTCGATTATGCAGCCTGTGCGCCCTATGTGAATATCGACATGAATCCGGCGCCGAACGGCAATACGGGTGACGATCCCAGTATCGATGCGATATTCGTATCGCCGCACAAATTCCTCGGTGGGCCCGGCTCGAGCGGCGTGCTCGTGTTCAACGAGCGGATATATCATCGTGAACTACCGCCGAGCGTCAGCGCGGGCGGTACGGTCGACTATGTCGGCATGAATGACGAGGACTTTATCAGCCGGATAGAGGAGCGCGAGAAAGCGGGTACGCCTGGTGTGCTGCAAACGCTGAAAGCCGGGCTGGCGTTTCAGATCAAGGACCGCGTTGGCGTTGATGTGATCAACTCGCGGGAACATGAACTGACTCGGCGGGCGATGGACAGCTGGGGCGCTGACGAAAACATCGAGATACTCGGTAACCCGGACGCCGCAAGTCGCGTTGGTATTATTTCGTTCAACATCAAGGATGCCGGCGGCAGGTATTTGCACCACAAGTTTGTCACGGCATTGCTGAACGACCTGTTCGGCATTCAGTCACGAGCGGGATGCTCCTGCGCGGGTCCCTATGGACATCGGCTGCTGGAAATCGACCACGAAACCTCGGAGCGTTATAGAAACGCAGTGCAGCTTGGTTACTGCGGCATCAAGCCCGGCTGGTGTCGCGTCGGACTGCATTGGGTGATGGATGACGCCGAGGCTGCGTTTATCATTGACGCAGTGCACTTTGTTGCCCGGCACGGACATATGTTCCTCGCGCTGTATGACTTCGATCTCTGTTCCGGTACGTGGACGCACCGCCAGAGTGCCTGTCAGTTACCGACGTTTTCGATTGACGCGGCGCTTGAGAATGAGGCGGGTGAGCCGGCTATCCTGTCGCTGCCGGTCCGCAAGCAGCTTTATGATCATTACATGACAGAGGCGCGCCGATGGGTTGCGCGATTGGGTGAGCAGCCGGCCGGGGCGATGGCCACGCTCGAAGGCGAACTCGAAGAGCTGCAGTTTTTCTCTCTGCCCGAGAGCACTGCCCCACGGCATTAGCGGCGCCGAATATCCACAGCCATCATGCTCCTGCCGGTGACGCGGTAACGGTTGATCTTAAGGCCTGAAAATCAGGCAGGTCGTCGTGCCTTTCGCCAGTACATTACCGGCAACGTCACGCAGTACGCCGTCTGCGAGGCCTATTTGCTGGCCGACCTTGACGGTGGTGCCTTCCGCCTGAACCTTGCCCGTTGTTATTGTGATCGGCCGTACGAAGTCGATCTTGAATTCGACAATCGTGAAGCCGACGCCGGCCGGCAACTCCGAATGCACAGCCGAGCCCATGCAGGAATCCAGCAACGCAGCGGGCCAGGCGCCGTGAATGGAACCGTTGGGATTGCAGTAATCCGCGCCGGTTTCACCGCTGATGACGGCACGTCCTTTCTCTACGTCAGTGAGGCGGAACCCCAGCGTATGTGCCATCGAGGGGTGCGG
>Ga0055584_100004589_pt1 | contig 13542 bp, 14 predicted proteins | sample OSDHelmetaG_FD_58716 | JGI IMG/M metagenome (GOLD analysis project Ga0055584, IMG submission 58716) | Pelagic marine sediment microbial communities from the LTER site Helgoland, North Sea, for post-phytoplankton bloom and carbon turnover... | ecosystem: Environmental > Aquatic > Marine >... | reverse complement strand
CTCGTACATCGCCATGTTGCCGCCGGCGTGACTGTCGGCGGAGATGATCGTGTAGCGGTCTTGCTCACCCATGGGTCCTGTTGCCTCACTCGTCTCGGGTACCTAAGCATCTTAGACATAGACCTATGCAACTTCAACAGCTACAGTCGCACAATGGCCCGACGGCGAGGACTCGACAAACACGATGTGATCACCGCCGCACTCGCGACGGTCGACCGAGAAGGACTCGACGGGTTGAGCTTGAAGGCAGTGGCCGACGCACTCGAGGTCCAGTCGCCCTCGCTCTACAGCCATGTCGACGGGCTCAACGGTCTTCTCGACGATCTCGCCATCGCCGTCACCGCAGAGTTCGGTGAGACGCTGCGCGATTCGGTGGTCGGAGTCGCCGGCGACGACGCCGTCGGCGCGTTCGCCCATGCCTACCGACGCTGGGCGACCGCCAATCCCGGCCGCTACGAGCTCTCGCTCCGCAAGGTCGATTCGGCCGACAAACGTGTCGCCGGCCGCGGCGCGATCGAAACGATGGACCGTGTCCTGGCCTCGTTCGGACTGTCGGGAGCCGATGCGACCGCTGCGGGCCGAACTCTTCGCGCTGCACTGCACGGCTTCAGCACCCTCGAGGCGGCCGACGCCCTCGGCCGGGGCCGACACGACGCGAGCTTCGACTATCTGATCGACCTCTTCCTCGAGGGAATCCGGGCCGGAGCGCGCTCGCCTTCTTGACGGCGGCACGCCGTCGCGGGCAACACTGCTGCTGGGGCCGGTCTGGGGGGATCTCCCCAGGGGGACAGTCATGAAGCGGAATCGTCGAGGCAACAGCCGTTCGCAAGCGCGCCTACGTCGCCACATGCTGGGAGCTGTGCTCGCGTTGTCGCTGGTCGCTGCCGCGTGCGGTTCCAACGACAACGAAGTCACCGCGAGCACGACGACCACCACCACGACCACCGAGAGTCCGCCGAGCACAGACGCCACCACGTCATCCACGCAGGCGCCGACGCCCTCGACGACCGAGCCGGGACCGTTGACGGCAAGTTTTCGGGGCGTAACCCCAGAGACCATCAAGGTCGGCGTGATGGCGTTCGACTGGGACCGTCTCGCCGCGCTGGGCGTGGAGTTCGGCGTGTCGAACAACGGCGACATCTACCTCGCCACGCTCGAAGAGATCAACGAGCGCGGCGGGATCTACGGCCGCATGCTGGAGCCGGTGCTCGTCGAGTTCCTCCCGGTCGGCTCGACAGAGGCCGACGAGGCGTGTCTCAAGCTGACCGAGGACGAGGAGGTCTTCGTCGTCATCGGCACTCCACTCAACGAGCAGATCCTCTGTGTGACCGAGTTGCACGAGACTGCGGCCGTGGTCGCCAACGGCATGAACGCCGAGCGACTCGAACGGGCAAAGGCTCCCTACGTCACTGTCATCGCAGCGCAAGAGGTTCGCGCCGCCGGGTTCGTCGAGGTCATGACCGAGGCCGGAGTGCTCGACGATGTCGAGGTCGGCGTCATCGGCTCGATCGACGTGAGCGAAACAAACTTCCGCTCGATGGTGCAGGCGATGCGCAACGCCGGCCACGACCCTGTCGAGGGCCTCATCGGAGGCAATGCCGACGATCTCGAACAGTCGGCGAGGGAACAAGGACTCATCTATCAACGAATGATCGACGGCGGCGTCTCCGTGGCGATCTCCACCACTGGGGTACCCCTCGAGATCGCGAACGCGTTCGATTCCGGCTACGAACCCGACCAGTGGCTGCTGTCCACGGTGATGACCGGGCGCGGACTCACAGACGCCGGCGTGCCCCACGAGTATCTCGACGGCGCATTGGCGGTGGTGAACGGGCCGACCGGCACGACGGGGCAACCCTTGCTCGGCGAGGATCCCCTCGTCGCGGCGTGCATCGACGACCTCCGTGAGCGCACCGACCATCCGCTGCCCTATTCGCTCGAGCCACCGGTCAACAACATCACTACGGCGATCATCGCCTGCTCACTCGCGACCATCCTCGAACAGGGCCTGCTCAACGCGGGCACTGACCTCACGAACGAGTCGTTCCAGGCGGGACTCGACGCCATCGGAGAGTTGGACCTACCCGGCTATCACGACGCCAACCTCGGCCCGGACAACCACGGAGCGGTGAAGGGTTTGACGCTCGTTCGCTTCAACGCCGCAGAGGGTGTCTGGGAACCGGTGAACGGCTGAGTCCGACGTCACACTCACGTTGGAGCATCTGCCTCCGACGAGAGAAGCATGAACTCTCGACGTGGCATTCCATTCGGATCAGCCGCGCTCCTCGCGGTCACCCTGCTGGCCGCCGCGTGTAGCGAAACCGAATCGTCGCCCGGCGGCGACCAAGCCGCAGCCCGCGAAGTCGAGATGGTGCAGCCCGAATCGACCCACGAACAGCCCGATGCCGTACCCACCACCGAGGCACCCACCGAGCTGACCGCGTCGTATCGAGGCGTCACACCCGAGGTCATCAAGGTGGGCATCACCGCCGTCGATTGGGACAGTCTCGCCGCGGTCGGGGTCGACTTCGGACGCACGAACTCGCTCGACCTGTGGGAAGCCGCCCTCGAGGACATCAACTCCCGCGGCGGCATCAACGGACGCATGCTCGAACTTCACGGCCGGGAGTTCCTACCGCTCGGCAGCACGAGCTTCGACGAGGCCTGTGTGCAGCTCACGCAGGACGAAGAAGTGTTCGTCGTTGTCGGCCAAGCGCTGGAAGACCAGGTGCTCTGCATCACCGAGATCGAAGAAACCGCTGCGGTCGTGGTCGCCGGCATGGCTGACGAGATTCTCGCTCGGAGTCGGGCTCCCTACGCAACGCTCTGGGCCGGGTTCGAAACCCAAGCCGAAAATCTTGTCGCACTGGTCGAGGCCGAGGGCGTCCTCGACGGAGCAACGATCGGCGTGGTCGGTTCCCTCGATGTCGGCGTGATCGAATACCAGACGATCGTCGACGCCTTCCGGATCGCGGGCTACGACGTCGTCGAAGGCCTCATCGGCGCGAACGACGTCGACCTCAACGAGACCGCCCGAGATCAGGCGATCGTCTACGAGCGGATGAAGGACGCCGGCGTGGACTTCACCGTGTCGACGACCGGTGTGCCCCTCGAGATCTTCAATGCCCAGGCCGAGAACTACGAGAGCGACCAATGGCTGCTCACGGTCGTGATGACCCCGTCCGGGCTCGTTGATGCCGGGGTGGACCTCGACTACCTCGATGGAGCGCTGGCCATCGTCAACACTCCCGTCGCCACCACCTCGCAGCCGGACATGGGGCAGGATCCTGCCGTTGCGGCGTGCGTCGAGATGTTGGAAGCCGGCAGCGGCCACGACCTCTTCTACGAACTCGATGTCGAGACGAACGACCTCACCACCGGCCTCTACGCCTGCGCCATCGCGCGAATCCTCGAATCGGCGCTCACCGCCGCCGGTCCGGAGCTGACCAACGACTCGTTCCAAGCTGCGCTCGAGTCACTCGGCGACATCGAACTGCCGGGCTACTTCGGCTCCTCTCTGACCCCGGGCGACCTCGGTGCAGCGAAGACACTCCAACTCGCTCGTTTCGATGCCACCGCAGGTGCCTGGGAGCTTCTCGACTAGAGCGAGCGGCGCTGGCGAGCCAGCGTCTCGCCCGCCCCCCACTCGTTGGCTTCCAGTGCCCTGAGAATTCCGACCAGGTTGGTGTCTCGGATCCGCTCGAGCTCACGAATCGAGTGCGCACCAGACTGCTCGTCGGACTGATCCCCGATCGTCTCGATCAGCTCGTCGGTGAGCTCAGGCACATCGGTGAGCTTCGTCCACGGCCACGAAAGCGTCGGTCCGAACTGGCGAACGAAATGGGCCATGCCGCCCTCGCCACCCGCAACCCGGTAGGTCTCGAAGATGCCCATCTGGGCCCACCGCAGACCGAACCCGTAGCGAATGGCATCGTCGATCTCTTCGGTGGTCGCGATCCCGTCGTTCACAAGCCACAGCGATTCGCGCCAGACGGCCTCGAGCAGCCGATCGGCGATGAAGGCGTCGATCTCCACTCGAACGTGAAGCGGCTTCATCGAGATCGTCTCGTAGAACGCCATCGCGGAGTCGATCACATCGCTCGACGTCTGCTCGCCACCACAGACTTCGACGAGGGGCAACAGGTACACGGGGTTGAAGGGATGTCCGACAAGAAGCCGCCATGGGTGTGACATGCCCTCCTGTAGCACCGACGGTTTGATGCCCGACGTTGACGACGCGATCACGGCGTCGTGGTCGCAGGCATCGTCGATGCTGTGCAGGATCGCCCGCTTCATCTCGATGTTCTCCGGCGCACTCTCCTGCACCCACTGCGCGTCGTTGCACGCGTCGTCGTAGGAATCCACGAGCGTGACCGTGCCCTCCTCGGCCGACGGGAGCTCGAGCTGCGCCCACGCGGCGCGAGCATTGGTGAACACTTCGTCGAGGATTCTCGGTGTGTCCGGGTTGGGGTCGAGGACCTTCACGTCGATCCCGTGCAGCGCGAAGCGGGCGGCCCACGCCGACCCGATCACCCCGGCGCCGACCACTGCGGCTCGTTCGATGCTCGGCATCGCTACGCGTGCTTGGTCAGGTTGAGTTCGGCTCGGACCTCGGCCGGGGTCATGACCGTCTCGTTCGTCGACTCGATGATCGTGACGGCCCGCTCGACCAGCATCGCGTTGGTCGCCTTCACGCCGCGCTCGAGATAGAGGTTGTCTTCCAGCCCCACGCGCACATTGCCCCCGGCCAGCATCGCCGCGGCGACGAAGCGGAGCTGGTCGGCTCCGATCGAGAACGCGGAGAAGACCCAGTCATCCGGGATGTTGTTGACCATCGCCATGAGCGAGTTCAGGTCGTTGGGTGCACCCCACGGGATGCCCATGCACAACTGGGCGAGCACCGGCCCCTCGAAGAGGCCTCGTTCGGCCATCGCTTTGGCATACCAAAGGTGGCCGGTGTCGAAGAGTTCGAGCTCGGGTCGCACTCCCGCTGCCTGGATCTGACGGGCCATCTCGTCGAGCGTTGCTGTGGTGTTCGACATGATGTAGTTGCCTTCGCCGAAGTTCATCGAACCGACATCGAGCGTGCAGATTTCGGGACGACACTCTCGGATGTGCTCCATCCGTTCGGTGGCGCCCGCGAGGTCGGTGCCCTCGGGGTCGAGCGGCAGAGGCGCCTCGACCGATCCGATCACGATGTCGCCGCCCATCCCGGTGGTCAGGTTGAGGACCACGTCGGTGTCCGATGAGCGGATGCGATCGGTCACCTCCTTGTAGAGGTCGAGGTCTCGCGCCGGCGCTCCCGTCTCAGGGTCACGGACGTGACAATGCACGACTGCGGCGCCCGCCTTGGCCGCGTCGATGGCCGAGTCGGCGATCTGTTGGGGGGTGATCGGCACATGCTCCGACTTGCCGGCGGTGTCGCCGCTGCCTGTGACGGCACAAGTGATGAAAACGCTCATGGGTGTTCTTTCCTCATTGGGGTGTCGACATCGGCGCTGACGCAGTTCGGCGAGTCAGCACCCGCAGCCGTGAATGGATCTCGTCGTGATCGATGTAGGCGCCGTGCAGCACTCGTGTGCCGCCCATCATGTCGATCGCAGTTCGTCCGTGGAGAATCCTCCGATTGTCGAAGGCCACCAGATCACCGGGACGAAAGGCAGAGCGCAGCTCGAATTCCGTCGACCCCGCCACGGCCGAGAAGCGCCGCAGTGCCGCATAGGCGCGTGGCACATCGGTCGCCGCCATGTCGGGGAACCCCCGGACCGGATGAAAGGCCCGCAACGTGAGCGGACTCCCTGGCGCCCCCTCATCGATGATCGGCCCTGACCAGCGGTGGTCGTGGTCCGGTGAGCGGTTGAAGAATGTCCAGCGGAGGGTGGCCAATGCGTCGTAGTGCTCCGGCTCGTGTTCCCGGAAGTGATCGGCGACGGCATAGCCATCGGCCAGGGTGCTGAGTCCGCCTTGGCAGGTGTTGATCAGACAATGGAGCAGCTGATGTCCGGGCGGGGTCTCTCGGGTGGGCAGATCGGAGTGAGGCGCCAAGGGGAGCGAGGTGTTGGCGGTGGAGGTCGGGGCCAGGTCGACACTCACGGGCCAGGTGACGCCGAAGTTCGTGTCGCGCAGCGCCCCGATCCGGCGCCCGATCTCGCCGACGACCGACTCATCGACGGGAAGACCTTCGAGTCGGGCGACCCCGAAGCGGCACAAGAGGCGCAACCACTCGGCCACGGCGGCTTCGTCGCCATCGAGCACCGGCGGGCCTGGTCGTGTCGGGAGCTCCGACAGATCGGCCGCAGTCCAGTGTTCGCTCGGAGGGATCGCGGACCGCGCCGATTCGTGCCCGTCGGCAACATGGCGCAGCCAACCGCTGTCGAACTCGCTACTCGACGCTTCGTGCCACTCCACGACAAGGTGCCCGCTGCTGATCCTCGCTCCCCGGAGCACGGCGGCATCCGGCAGCCCTGCTGGATCGAGTTTGCCCTCCCGAGTGCGCTCGTCGATCCCCTGATCGGCCATGCGGTTCTCCCACAGCCAGAGCGCGTAGGCGCGAAGCTCCGCACCATCGGCCCAGCGGATCACTACGAAGCCCTCCTCGATCGCCGCGGTGTCGATCGGCCGCGACGGATAGGAGTAGAAGTCGGGTGTCCGGCCCAGCGGGTCGTCTGCGGCCAGGGTCACTCCCCCGACAGGAGCGAGATCAGCGAGCTGGTGTCCCAGCGACCATGGCCCTGACGCTGGAGCTGGGCATAGAACTGGTCGACCAGAGCAGTGACGGGCAACGACGCCCCGATCCTGTCGCCCTCGGCGAGACAGATCCCTAGGTCCTTGCGCATCCAGTCGAGGGCGAAGCCGAAGTCGAACTCCCCCGCTGCCATCGTCGGTGCGCGGTTCTCCATCTGCCACGACCCCGCAGCACCCTTCGAGATGGTGTCGACGACCTTCTCGATGTCGAGGCCGGCACGGCTGGCGAAGTCGATTCCCTCGGCCAACCCTTGCAACAGGCCGGCAATCGAGATCTGGTTCACCATCTTGCAGAGCTGGCCAGAACCGGGTCCGCCGAGCAGGGTGCACGCCCGCGCATATGCATCGATGACGGGCGCGACCTGGTCGAAGTGCTCTTGTGCACCGCCACACATCACGGTGAGCACACCGTTCTCGGCACCGGCCTGACCGCCCGATACCGGCCCGTCGACGAACCCGACCCCGAGTGCTGCACTCGCCGCATGGATCTCGCGGGCGACGTCGGCCGAGGCCGTGGTGTGGTCGACGAGCACCGATCCAGACGCCATGCTCTCGAGCACTCCGCCAGCACCGGTGGTCACGGCCCGGACATCGGGGTCGTCGCCCACGCAGAGGAAGACGATGTCGGCCCCATCGGCGGCTGCGGCGGGGCTCGCAGCAGCGACGCCGCCATGCTCATCCACCCACTTGGCCGCCTTCGCAGCCGTCCGGTTGTAGACGGTTACCTCGTGGCCCGCAGACCGGAGGTGACCGGCCATCGGGTACCCCATGACACCAAGACCGATGAATGCACAGTTCATGGCGCTGATTCTGGCCCGAAAACGTCGGTAGGGTCGAGACATGAGCGATCCCATCCGCATCGTTGCGTGGTCCGACTTCCTTTGACCGTGGTGCTACGTCGGGACGGTCCGTCTCGATGAACTGAAGCGCCGGTTCGGCGATCAGATCGACGTCTCCTGGAAGGCGTTCTTGCTGCGCACCGAATCCAAGGGGACCGATCAGGAGAAGTTCGTGGCCTACACCGAGTCGTGGCTGCGGCCGGCCTCGGTCGAACCAGCGGCGAAGTTCAATGTGTGGGCGACCGATGAGACCCAACCGACCAGCAGCGTCCCCGCTCACGTCGCGGCCAAATCGCTCGCCCTGATCGACCCTGAGGCGAGCGATGCGTTTCACCACCGCCTGCTCTCAGCCTACTTCACCGAGAACCGCACCATCTCCGATTGGGCCGTTCTCTCCGACCTCGCTGCCGACGTCGGTCTCGACCGCGACGAGTTCTTGTCGCTCTCGGCCGAACGCGAGAAGTCGTTGGCCGAAGAGGTCATCGCCGAGCACAACGAGGCGGTTCAGCAAGGCATCACTGCGGTGCCCACCATGGTCATCGACGAGGTTCTGCCCGTCCAGGGGGCGCAAGAGGTCGACACCATCTCTCGCTGGATCGAACGATTAATCGAACGCCGCCCCGGCGGTGCCTGACTCCTCACGCCTTCCTCGCCGCCTCGCAGCCGGGCTCGGCATGGCTCTGCTCATCTCGGTTCTCGCCGGCAGCTGGCTGCTGCTCAATGCCGGACCCGACACCACCGACGCAGAGGTCGAGCGCTTCATTGTGGGCAGCATCACTCTCGAACTCGACGGCGACGTCATCACACTCTTGGGGCTGGCACCGTCGCCAGAGACCGCTCGGGAACTCTCTGCGTCTCTGGCCGCCCGGGCCGACGTTGCCGTGGTCATCAACCAGCTCGAGATGGACGTCGCCGCACCTGCCCCGTCAGTTGCCACGCTCCATGCCGGTCTCGATGCCCTGAACGGCACCGCCGGCTGAGTTGCTCAGTCGCGCCCGGACTGACGGGTCCGGCACACCACCACCGCATCGACACGGGTCGCACCCGCTGCAGCGAGAATCTCGGCCAGGTACCCGAGCGTCGTTCCGGTGAGAACCACATCGTCGACAAGAACGATCGAGCGACCTGCGACATCACCGGTGACCACGTAGCCCGCGGCCTCCACGACGGTGCGGCGCAGCTCAATGGCCGTGTCACGGAGCCGCTTCGTCGCGTTGCGTCGGGCGACGAGCTCGGACGGCTCCACGCCGAGGGCCTCTGCCACCGCGGCGGCCAGCGCCGGCACGGGGTGCGCTGTCCGGTCGGGACCGGGAGGCACGGCGAGCACCAGCGAATCGACATCGAGCGCGAGGTGCGGCACTCGATCAGCGAGCAGTGCACAGAGCTCGGCACGCGCCGCCGGGTCGTCGCGCTCCTTGGCCGCAGCCACGAGCGCACCCAACGGCGTCGGCTCGTCAACCGTGGCGCGCCAATAGTCACCGAGGACGTGCACTCCGTCTAACACGGGTGCAAACTTTTGTTAGCGAAAGTGGTTGACATCGTGGTGCTGCTAGTTATAGTTAGCACATCCGATCGCCGCAGAAAGCGCTCGGAACCCAATCCCCCAAGATTTCCCCCACCTACTCTCAGGAGCCGAAACAATGACCGCAGTACTCGATCAGGTCAAGGATGTCGCCTACGCCGCCGTTGGCGTCAACCTCCTCGTCACCGATGCCATCGTCGGCCGTGAACTCCCCACCCCCGAGTTCGTTGTCGAACACAGCGCCATCGCTCGCAAGCAGGCCACCGAAGCCCTCACCGACTTCCGGGCCCGCACCGAGCCCCAGGCGATGAAGTTCGAAGGCCGCTTCCCGGAGCAGGTTGCCGATGTCATGGCGACCAACCGTTCCAAGGCATGGAGCTTCATCGGCATCAACGCCCCCAAGGCCAAGAGCACCACCAAGGCCGCTCCGAAGGCTGCTCCGAAGGCTTCTGCAAAGAAGACCACCAGCGCCAAGAAGACCGCCACCAAGAAGACGGCTTCGAAGAAGGCCTGAGCTCGGGGTTGATCTTCCTCCCCCGGAATGATCCCCCGAACGACCGGGCTGCCACTGGTGGCCCGGTCGTTTCGCGTTCCCACCCACCCTCATTTCCGGAGAGCACACATGGCTGACAAAGACCCCCGAGAAGCCTGGGAAGATCTCGGCGAGTACATCCGCGAGCAACGGCGACAGGCCGAGCTCAGCGTCCGAAAGCTCGCCGACCTGGCCAATGTGTCGAATCCGTATCTCTCGCAGATCGAACGCGGCCTGAAGCGCCCGTCAGCGGAGATCCTCCAACAGATCGCCCGTGCGCTGCAGGTCTCCGCCGAGTCGCTCTACGTACGCGCCGGAATCCTCGACGAGGACCGGGCCACCGACCTCGTCGCCACGATCCATGCCCAGAGCGATCTCAGCACTGATCAGAAGCAGGTGTTGATTCGGATCTACGAATCGTTCCTGCTCGAGAACGACGACAGCTGACTACCAGTCACCGGTCACGATTCTGAGTACCGACATGGTGCCCTCGGTGCCGAGGTCGGTGAGCACTTTCGCCACGTCGACCGGCACGAGTGTGGTGCCCACACTCCCGGCAAGGATCGCTTGGTCGCCCTCGACCGACACCGACTCGATGCTCACGTTGGCGGGCATCCATGGCGCAGGCCTCGTGATCGCTCGCTTGAGCCACGACACCATCGGTATCGGACGACCGAACAGCCGGAGCTGACGAGGCTCGACCGTGATAGTTCGGTCAGCCGCGCTGACCGACACCTCCAACCAAACCCAACGCTCGAGCCGGCGGTCGGTGACTTCGATCCGGTTCTCGCTGATGCGGAGCCGATGATCACCGTCGATCTCGGCCGCCCACCGCTCGACCTCGGCTGATTCGACCGTGGCGACGAAGTCGACATGTCCGACGCGGAGACGATCGGCGGTCGCCCCGACGAGAACGAGGTCGTCCGCCGTGAGTGCCACTTCGGTCGCCTGCCAGTCCCCTACCGTCACGTCGCGCAGACGTCCCCGCACTCGCGACCACATCGGAGCCTCGGCTACGCCAGTGGGAAAGACGTCGACCGCGGTCGGAGGGCGAACCTCTTCGACAGCATCGACTGTGGCAGAGATCTCCAGATCACCCTCGACGCGAATCTTCCGCCCGACAAGCCGTTGGGCGATGTTGGTCGCCATTCTCTCCGCCGACTGGTGCGCCAGACCCTCGCCACGGAGTGCGTCGCGAAACATGGTGAACGGATCGAGTTTGCTGCCCCGAAGGCCAAGCGGGTCGAACCAGTCCGGACTCACCTCGCGGACACTACCGGCGACTTGGTGCCGCGGCTCAGGCTCGTCCGGCAGCCGCCTCGTCGGCGCGGTTGCGGCCCGAGAGGCGGATAAGCTCCTCGTGCAGCTCGAACCAGACGGTGTGGTAGCTGTCGCGGAGCGGGTGGGCCACCATCTGCGGGTCGCCTGCCTCGATGGCGGCCAAGGCGGCCAATAGGCGATCGGTGTAGCGCTCGAACCGAGGCTCGGCTTCGGCGACCGTCGCGACGATCGGCACGATCGCAACGTGGACCTCGTCTCTCAGACGGGCGATCACGCGGGCGTCGTAGTCCTCGTCGTCGTGATCATTGGGAACCGTCTCGCCGTCGACCTCACGCATCTGCCACGACGTCACCACCTGCTTGAAGAGGTCGTTGACGCTGTGAAAGTCGTCGAGCAGCGGCTCGATCACCGGACTGAGACGTTGCGCATCGGTCGCGAATCGAGCATCGACGCGAGCGACCGCCCCGGGCAGAAGCCGCACGCGCCCGCCAGGGAGATCCTGCGCTTCCTCGTCGGCAATGAGGCCAGCGATGATCGTCGCGACGTCGTCGGCCGGACAGCCGAGTATCTCGGCGACGGCCTCGGCCGAACCCATCCCCTTGAGCGCGAGCACGCGTTCGCAGGATTCGACAGTGGCTGCTTCGCCTCCGTCGACAGGAAGCGCGCTGGACGTGCCGCCGGCCAACTCGTCACGCCAATCGCGCAACACCCGCACGTCGTCGAGCTCTCTGCGTTCGCCGGCATGTGCGCCGCGCAAGACCCGACCGTTGTCGCCATCGATTGTCACGGTCGAACCCACCGGCAGTCGCTCGCCGTGGACCACGATGCCCTCGGCATCGATCTCGATTTCGTCGACGCCGACCACCGCGGGCACACCCCAGCCTCGGGCGACAACCGCCGCATGACTGACCAGCCCGCCCAGTGTGGTGACCATGCCGCGGGCGACCGCCATGCCGGCGATGTCCGCCGGCGATGTTTCCCGGCGAAACAAGATGATGTGGTCGCCTCGCGCTCCAGCAGCGATCGCCTCGTCGATGTCGGTGCACACCGCACCGACCGCTCGCCCGGGAGAGGCGGCAAGGCCGGTTGCGAGGAAGTCGGCCGGGGTTTCAGGAGCGGCGTCGGGGTCTGCCTCTGACGGAGGGTTGTCGAGCAGGTCTTCGACCCGGGCCACGGCCTCCTCGCGTGTGAGCGGGAACTCGGGGTCGTCGGCCATCTCGATGGCCAGGCGAAGCGACGCCTTCGGACTGCGCTTGCCGCGACGAACCTGCAACAGCCAGAACGTGCCCTCTTCGATGGTGAACTCGATGTCGGCGAGGTCGGCGAGGTCCGCTTCGAGCAACGTGGCCGCCGCATCCAACTCCGCGGCGATCTCCGGCCACTGTGTTCGCAGCTCGGCGATCGGTTGGGTGGCGTGGGTGCCGGCCACGACATCTTCACCCTGCGCCCCGACCAGGAAGTCGCCCACGAGCACGCGGGCACCGGTCGACGGATCGCGGGTAAAGGCGACGCCGGTGCCCGAGCGGGCCCCGAGGTTGCCGAAGGTCATGGCTTGCACGGTCGCGGCGGTGCCCAGCGAGTCGCTGATTCCCTCGACTCGGCGGTAGACGGCGGCGCGTTCGGAACCCCACGAGGCAAAGACCGCCCCGGCAGCTGCACGGATCTGCTCTGCAGGGTCCTGGGGGATCTCGAACCCCGCCCCCGCAAGCTCGGCCCGCAGCGCTTTGGCCGCAGCGGCGAGCGCCGGCCCGTCGAGCGCGGCACCTTCGTCGGCGCCGAGCGTGAGGGCCATGGCGTCGCGCACCACCTGCGCGTCAGCGCCGAGCACCACCGTCACGTACGACTGGACGAAGCGCCGGTAGGTGTCCCAGCCGAATCGATCGTCGCCCGCCGCCTCGCTCAGCGCGACTGCGACGTCTTCGGTGATGCCGGCGTTGAGGACGGTGTCCATCATTCCAGGCATCGAGACCGGCGCTCCCGACCGAACGCTGACGAGCAGCGGCGCCGTGGTGTCGCCCAGACGTCGGCCCATTGCAGCTTCGAGTTCTTGCAGGCCGATCGCAAGCTCGTCGTCGAGTTCGGCGAACCAGCCGTTTGCCAGCACCTCGCGGCAGGCCGCGGTAGTGAGCGTGAAGCCAGGCGGAACCGGGAGCTCCATTGCCGTCATCCGAGCCAATGCGGCGCCTTTGCCCCCAACGATGTCCGCCCGCTCAGCGGGGTCGAGCGCAGCCGCGGCGGCAAACGAGTAGCGAAGTGGTGCGGTGGTCACGAGTCAGCTCCCCACTGTTCCAATCGGTCTCGCACTGCCGCCGCGAATTCCGCGGCCGGGGCGCCATCGAATGCACGATGGTCCCAGGTGAGGCTGAGCGTGAGCACCGTCGTCTTCTTGGCAACGTCGCCATCCCAGCGCACGTCGTCTCGGAGCCGCCCAACCCCCAGAATCGCGGTGTTGGGCGGGTTGATCACGGGGGTGAACGCGTCGACGCCATACATGCCGAGCGCCGTCACCGAGAAGGTGCCGCCTTCGAGGTCGGCAAGGCCGAGGCCTCCTTCGCGTGCGGCCGTTGCGAGCCGGGTGGTCTCGACGCTGAGATCTGAGAGCGACAGCTCGTTGGCGTTCGCAA
>Ga0055584_100004588_pt1 | contig 13544 bp, 12 predicted proteins | sample OSDHelmetaG_FD_58716 | JGI IMG/M metagenome (GOLD analysis project Ga0055584, IMG submission 58716) | Pelagic marine sediment microbial communities from the LTER site Helgoland, North Sea, for post-phytoplankton bloom and carbon turnover... | ecosystem: Environmental > Aquatic > Marine >... | reverse complement strand
AAAGTCAGACAACCACGCCAACTATTTCAGTTACACAAAGTCCATCATTAACTCCAAGTACTACAGTATCACCAAGTTTAACTGTAACACCTACAATAACTGTTACACCTACGATATCTGTTACACCTACGATATCTGTTACACCTACGATATCTGTTACACCTTCATCATCATTAGATATAGTTTATGAATATTTTAATAGTGTATCACTTTGTTGTGATTCTAATGACACACCAATAACAGGTGTAGTAGGTTTAAATAGCGCTTTAGGTTTAAATTCAAGTGATTTTGTTGTAATTAATGGAGATGCTTATCAATTAGGTGCCTCAACAGTTTCAAGTGGTACAGATTATCCCAATGCAAGTGGTCCATATATAGATTGTGATGACGCAGTATCAAACGCGACAAACCCTTGTAGGTATGATATGGAACCATGTTGTGACGATAACGGAGTATCGTATTATTCACCGTTCACATTAGAAATATTTAATATTCTAAATATTAATGATAATTTTTATACAATGGTTCCACCTCCATATCCGAATATAACTGATAAGTGTATGAGGGTACAATCCTACAGTGGAACTTATCCGGTAGATACTACCTTTCAACAAAGTATGACTTATAACGGTAATGGGTGTATTAATAGATGTTCAAGATGTGGGTATGCGGTTAGACCATGTGGATGGCCAACGAGTGCATATATATTATGGACAGTAAATCCACAAGTTGGAATGACTACTGGTACTATTTGGTACGACAGCGGATTAGCAAATTGGATATCAACCAATTTCCCTGGCTCAACAATACTATTACCAACAAATTGTTTAACAATACTAACAAGTACACCTAGCGGAAGTTTAGTAAGTGGTGGTGCACATGATGGATACAACTACACAATAAACTCAGTGTCAAGCTGTTCAGACTCAACTTGTTAAATTATGCAATTAATAAATACATTTTTGTGTGACTCAGACGAACAAAGTTTTTTAGGTGGATGGCTTAGTCAGGTATATGACGGAATACCAGACCAAGGATACTTTCAACTTAGACGAATACAGGTTTTACCACCTAATTTACCTGACCCTAATAATATATTTGCACCTATAAACTATAATTTTGCTATAATAAGTAGATATGACCAAACAGGTGTAGATTTCGACACTTTATTTAATAGTTTAAATGGTATAACCTCAGGAACGATAGGTTTTGAATATGTCGACGGCTCTGTATTTTATTATACAATAAATAATATAACTTATATAAATACAAGTCCTAATGAAAGGTTAGAAATTGATTTAGGTCCGTTAGTTAACACAGAATTAGAGGATTATAACGGTAATGGAGAAACATACGGAATATGTATTTCACAAGAAGAACCGACACCATCAGTAACACCATCAGTAGCGCCGACACCATCAATAACACCAACACCAATAGTGTCGACTACTCCCACGATACCAATAACGGGATTAACAAATGATTGTGGAGTATTAACATCATTACCAATGGAAGTGTTCTGTGATTCAACAAACGCCTCAGGACCTGACGTACCCGATGGAACAGCTTCGATATATATCACGGGAGGAACATCACCATATACTATTTTATGGGAAAACGGTTCTACAAGTGCGACAATAACTAATTTAACACCTGGTAGCTATACTGTAACGGTTACAGATTTTTATGGAGACTTTGTTGTTACAATTACTTGTATTGTTGGTAGTGATAGTTTTTACATTGATAAATTTGTAGAATGTTGTGACATTCAATGCTACTATAAAATATTAACAAATAGTCAAACAGGTATTTTATCACAACATGTATCACAAAGTAATGCGATTTATTTAACAGGATTAACAAATGTAAACCCATCGTTAGTGTATACTTTCCAAGGTTTAGACGGTTGTTATGAATATGATAGTACTTTTTTATGGTCAGGTGAGACTGTTTCAGGGTTAACTATTGAGAATACATATTTAGATTGTGATAGATGTTTACCAACACCAACACCACCAATAGTTGTACCTACCCTATGTTTAAATGGTGGTAACTGGTATTATGAATTTATACCTAATAGTGGAGTTGATAGTAATGGTAATTATACTTGGTATAACAATTCTGATGGATTAACATTAAGTTTTAATATTAATGATAATAGATGGGAGATAACACCATGGACAAATGTAAGTACAGGTATTATGATTCAAAATTCAATACAAACAATACCTTTAGGTACTTTTACAAATTTAGGTAATACTAACACAACAAGATGGGAAATATTTGAGGGTGAGTGTCCTAATACTCAATTAACACTACAAGTAATACCTACAGATGAAACGTGTAAAGGATTTGGGGACGGTTCAGTAGTTTTATTAGGTGACGGTGGAATTACCCCTTATCAGTATAGAATACAAGGAGTTGTACCATACCCAAACTATAGTAATAATGGGTTATTCACAAATTTATTACCTGGTAATTACTTAGCTGAAGTTATAGACAATGATGGAAACACATACACAACACCATTTTCAATTCAACAAGGAGATAATTCAACTGAATTTAATTTGAATGTAACTACTAATATTATAACTGAAAGTTTTTCTACAAAAACGTGGGAATATTCAATACAAATACCATCTGTAAATAATTTATTAAGTAGTCAATTTATTATGTTTGATTTAAATATGACACATACTATGGTTAGTAGGGATTCTGGAACCGCTACATTTATCAGTGAACACGAAATTATAAAAAATGGTGTAACACCTATAACATATACTACCTCACCTACTAATACAAATACTGTACAAACACAGTGTCCGATTACGGTAAATGAAATAACAGAAGTGTTTACCGAGAGTATACAAAGTTTACAATATAACTCTACAGATACTTCGATTGTTGGAACTATAACACAAACTGTCATAATAGATGGTGGTGGGGCTGACTGTGGATTAGATTGTAGAATGGTTGGTAATTATACAACGAACCTACAAATTAGTAATGTGAGGTTAGTTAACGGTGACAACTGTCAATCAATAGGGACAGCAGGAATTAAAACCGCAACACAACAATTAAATACTAATGATTGTGGTGCGTTACCTTAAAAAAAAAGAGATATTAATATTTATATTTGATGGGATACATAATTAAAGATACCGCAGCATTAATAACCACTAAATTAACTGACGCCGCTAGAAAAAAACTATCAGAGGGTACGTTTAATATTAGTTACTTTCAGGTGGGTGATAGTGAAGTCTGTTACGACTGTGTAAACGGAGACGACTTATCAACATGGAATGTTTTAGAAAGTGAGTATAACGCTCAAAACTTATCACCTATACCTGAAAAAAATAAAGGTAATATTAAATACCCTTTAAAAGTTGATAATGTATCCACAAATACTTTCGGTATACCGGTCCAAGTATCATATATAGACCCAATTTACAATACAGCGGCACCCAGAGGATTCTTCACAGGGAGTAGTGGAACATTCTCAGCTTTTACATCTTCAGCTTATACAATAAATCCAAACTATACGACATTTTTATCAAGTGTTAATGGAGGTAATTCTTTAACTTTAAACGCATCAGTTATTGAACCTACAGTAAATGGTCAAGTTAGAATAGGTGATTTTGCCACATTTTATTATGAAGACGGGTATGAGTTACAACATCCATATCCAATACTAACTTATAAAGTTATTGATATTGTCGGTAGTACATCTGCAAATACAGGTACAGTTACAGTGACCTTAGATAGAAATGTACCTAATTTTCAAAATATGGGTTATCAGGGAGAAAGTAGAGTATTATTTTACCCATCAGGAATGACGGAATTATATGATACATACACTCCTGAATATTACTGGGAAGAAGATGCTATTAATTTTGAGACAGGATGTGATATATCACAGTCAGATGTAAAAATATGGAACATGAACATTCCGTGGACTGAATCTCCAGCAGGTGTGTTTAGTAATACGGTTCAGGACTACACCACTTACGAATCTAGAAAATATATAGGTACTAAAGAATATTTAGGTTATCATTCAGATAGTGGACAAACGGACACTAGCGGTACATATTACTATAATTCTTTTTCAGAAAAAATAGAAGTAGGCCCATCAAATCAAAAAGCCATCGCAATAGTACATTATACAAATCAGGCTATAGATAATTTTTATGGAGAAAAATTTGCGTTACAACCATATGACTCATTAAATCCGGGTGAAACAGGACAAGCTAGAAACTTTAGGATAGATTTACCAACACTAATGTGGCATAAATCAACAGACGGTAATATAGGTGAAAGTTTTTATGTAGACCCTCCTGGTTATAACAACTTAAATTTATTTGAATATAACTATATTAGTTCAACACCTGATGATACTATGAATGACCCAGGTTTAAGATATTATCATTTATGGGATACTAACACAAATACCAACGGATACCCTAATAGGGTTGGTAAAGTTTGGCCTGATTTAAAATTAGTAACATTCGACGATGATGAAATAATAGCGGCTATGAGTTATAAGTCTAATAGAAATTGGACGTTACCGGCACCAAAATTAGGATTAATAGTACCAAACACTTTTAATAATAGTGGAACTGAATTAGGTATTTTAAGTGGAGAATCGGAAACTTTGTGGGTAACATATAGGTTTAATAGTGATGATTTTACTCAGTCACTACATTGTAATTACTATACTCAAATAAGAGGTAATAGTCCTGATTGCCCTCCTGAAACTACGGATGTTACATTTAGGCTTGGTAATGAATTTCCATTTATGTTTAATAATAATCAAACACCATTTACTTCAGGATTTTCTGCAAATTACATAACAATATTAGCTCAAAGAGTGACTACAGGAGAAAAACCAATACCCTCAGAATGGCGAGAAATATATGTTGAACCACAAATAGCAGACACAAAAGTAAACGGGTTTTTAACAGTATCAGGATTGACAGGTACGACATTTGTAATAAATAAGCAAGATTATGAGGATTCACCATCACCATCAACATATGATTTGACTACATATATAGACCTACCAACCATAGGTGATACAGGAACCACTTTAAATTTTGGAGGAGAATATTTTTTCTATGGTAATGTACAAACAGATATACAAGCCACAATATATGTGTTGAATTATTTATGTAATTTAGGACAAAATCAATTCCTAACGTCAGTTAATCCAACATGGGATAATTCATATAGTCCATATGTTACAGAAATAGGACTTTACGATAACGATAAAAATCTTATGATTATATCTAAGGTACAATCTCCTGAGTTAAGACAAGGGGTACAACAGTACAGTATAAAATTAGATTTTTAAAATATATGTCAAAACAAGACTTAAAAAATTCACCTAAAGTTTTAGGTTTAGATATTTCTACAAAAACAATAGGGTGGGCTCTATTTGATTTAAACACTCAAAACTTATTAGAATTAACCCATGTATCACCAGTAATAAAGCCAAAACCTGAAGATAAGATGGAGGAAATGATGTCAAAAGCTGACGCTTTTGAGGATAAGTTACTAAACTATGTGGATTTAGGTATAGAGAAGGTTATAATAGAAGAACCACTACTTAATTCAAATAATATATGGACCGTAGGAACACTACTAAGATATAATTCTATGATTTCTAGGTCAATATATAAAATATTAGGTATAGTCCCTAATTATATATCAACATATAACTCAAGAAAATATGCTTGGCCTGAGTTAGTAAATGAAAACGATAAAGGAAAAAAAGTACTATTTGGAGGATTACCTAAAACAATCGACAAAAAAGAGATTATATGGAAAAAAGTCTCAAACTCAGAACCACAAATAGTTTGGTTGTATACTAGAAATAACACATTAAAAAAAGAGTGTTACGACCAGGCAGATGCATATACTTGTGTTTTAGGATATATGAAAAAAGAAGGGATATGGTAATTGATTTAAAGTAATTTTTCGGTTACTATTAAGTATGACCCATACAGATGAAAATTTAATCGTTGACATACTTACAGGAATGTTTGGGGATTTTCAAACACACAACGAATATAAAAATCAAATTTCATTTGATTGTCCCGTATGCTCTTATGATATAAAAGGTTTAGATAAGGGTGACGGTAAAGGTAACCTTGAAGTAAACTACAATGACCATGTATTCAAGTGCTGGGCTTGTGCTGAGACACATAATACAAAAGGACATTTAGGTTGGTTAATAGAAAGATACGGAGGAAAGAAAGATAAACAGTACTATGAACTTATTAGACCTGACGACTTTATTAAAGGAGAAAAACATTATAAAAAGTTAGTACTACCGAAAGAGTATTATAAGTTTGAAGATGTGAGTGATATATTTCCTGAAAAGAGAAGAGCAATGAACTATTTAAAGAGTCGTGGAATCACTCAAGACATAATAGATAAGTATGATATAGGATTTGCGTATGAAGGTGATTATGCGGGTCGTATAATCGTTCCTTCATATGATTTGGAAGGTGAACTAAATTACTTTGTAAGTAGAAGTTGGAATCCTAAAACAAGAATGAAATATAAAAATCCAGAAGCGGCAAAAGAATTTTTAATTTTTAATGAAAGTAGAATCAATTGGAATGAAGACATATGGATAGTTGAAGGTGTATTTGATGGGTTTTTCGTACCAAATTCAATACCACTATTGGGTAAGTTTATAAATGATAATTTATGGGAAACACTTTATCAAAAAACAGAAAAAAATATAATAGTATGTCTTGATGATGACGCTTGGGAAGACGCTAAAAGGGTTTATTATAAATTATCAGGAGGTAGATTATATGGTAAAATAAAATTAGTTAAATTACCTGAAGGTAAGGACTTAGGAGATTTGAGGGGTATCATACCCGAAGGTTCATATGTAGAATTAGAGAAATAATGGAAACGATATTAGAGTTAAGTAAATTCAACCACGTAAAGTATTACGATAAACCTCACAAATATTTCATTGGAGATAGAGAACTTATGTCCGCAACCAAGTTTATCGGAATGTTTAAACCTAAGTTTGAAACACAAAGAATAGCTGAGGAATATGCTGCGAAAAGGGGTTTATATGTTAAAGATGTAATTGCGGGTTGGGACTTAAAAAGAGACACATCAACAGTAAAAGGGTCTGCAGTTCATGATTACGCGGAGAATTGGTGGAATAATAAAGAATTCCCATACGACCCCTCAGTCGCAGTAAAACAATTTGGACATGATATTATTAGAGAATCTTTTGATAAGTGTCAAACTATATTTAGGAATTTTTATGAAGATTCAAGAATCAACCTAGTACCTGTAAAGATGGAATTAGTTGTTGGTGATGAAGACTATGGTTTAGGAGGTATGGTTGACTGTTTGTTTTATAATAAGAAGTCAGGTATGTTAGAGGTGTGGGACTATAAGACAAATAAAGCAATTAAAACTAAAAATGACTACGGACAAAGATTTAAGGAACCTATTTCTCATTTAGATGTTTGTGAAATAAACACATATTCACTACAATTATCATTATATAAACATATTATTGAAAAGAACACGAATCTTAAAATAGGGAATAGTTACCTTATATGGATTAATGAAAAAAATAAAAACTATAAGGTTTATAAGTGTAAAGACTTAGAATCTGAAATTAAATTAATGTTAGAAAAATTATGACAATGGACTTAGGTAATTTTAACTCAAACGAAAAACAATTACAAATTAGTGTTAAAGATGCTGAAGATGTTAAATGCGAATCATGTGAAAATACTTTTTTTGAAAAAGTAACAAAAATAAAAAAAATTAGTAAATTATTGATTGGAACCGCAGATGACCAGTTCGTTCCGGTTGACACATACAGATGTTCAGAATGTGGAAATATTAATAACGAATTTAAAGTATAGATGGATAAAAAGTTTATTAAGAGTGAATATATGATGAGACTATCAAAACACATTGGAGATACACCTATGGTAAAAATAAGTGATAAAATTTACGCAAAGGCAGAGATATTCAACCCAACAGGTTCGATAAAAGACCGTCCTGCGAGTTATATAATAAATGACGCGGAAAAAAAAGGATTACTTAAAAAAGGTGATACTATTATTGAAGCTACTTCAGGTAACATGGGTATATCTTTTGCTTGGCTTGCTGCTGAAAGAGGGTATAACTGTAAAATTATCATGCCATCAAATATGTCTGATGAAAGAAAACATATGTTAAGACTTTACGGTGCAGAATTAATTGAAGTAGGTGATGGAGATTTTGATGGTGCTATTAAATTGAGAGATGATTTAGCAAAAGAAAATGGATGGTTTAATTGTAATCAGTTTGATAATCCTATAAATATAAAATCACATTCAGATGGAACGGCAAATGAAATAGTTGATTTTTTCCGTTCAAATAATATGTATCTTGAATGTATTGTCACAGGTACAGGAACTGGAGGAACACTCATGGGATGTAAAAATACGATAGATAAAACTTATCCAATGGTTAAAATGATTGCTGTAGAACCTGAAGAGTCTCCTGTTATGAGTGGAGGAGAACCAGGGTTACATGGAATACAAGGGATAGGAGATGGTTCGAAGTTCCTTGTGGATATGGATTGTGTATATGAAGTGGTAACAATAAAAACTGAAGAAGCGAAAGAAAGAGTGAAAAAACTAGCTAAAGAAACTGGAATTTTTGTTGGTATATCTGCAGGTGCAAATATACTAGCGGCGGAAAGATGGGTAGAAGAAAAAAAACCTCAAGGAAACATTGTAACATTTCTTTGTGATAGAGGAGAAAGATATTTAAGTTGTCTATGATAAATAAAATAATACATTTTTCAGACCTTCACGTTAGGTTATTTAAAGACCACTATTTATATCGTGAAATAATGACTAACGCTTTAAAACAATGGAAAAAACATAAACCAGATAGGATAGTTTTTACTGGTGATTTGGTACACTCTAAGAATCAAATGACACCCGAATTGATAAACTTTGTTGTTTGGATATTAACAGAGTGCTCCAAGATATGTAAAACAGTTTTAATAATCGGTAACCATGATTTTTTGGAAAGTAATTTAAATAGGATTGACGCATTATCACCGATAATAAATTCATTAGAAAATGATAATATTGTTTATTATAAAAACAGTGGTGTTTACACAGATGAAAATATTGATTGGGTAGTTTACTCCTTGGTTAATCACAATGTTAGACCTCAGATAGATAAATCCAATAACATTAAAATTGGTCTATTTCATGGACCAATACAAGGACTAACAACAGATATTGGATATAAATTTGAAGATGGATTTGATACTGATAGGTTTAAAGGATGTGACCTTGTTCTTTGTGGTGATATACATAAAAGACAAACTTTCAACATACCGAACAAAAAGAAAGCATATATGATTGGCTCAACAATACAACAGAATTTTGGTGAAAATGTTAAAAATCATGGTTATGGTGTATATCATGTAAAAGAGAATAAATATGAAACTGTGGACTTAATTAACCCAAGACCATTTTTAAATTTTAAAATAAATTCTATAGAAGATTTAGAAAAAGGTAATGAACGACTCGTTAACATATAATTTTTCACCTGAAAAAGAAAAAGATATAAAATCATTTTGTAAGTTAAATGAATTAGATTACAATGATTTCATATGGGAGTGCTTTAATAAAGGATATCAAATAGAAAAGTACGGGTTGTTAACAATAGATGGTCAGACTGTCATAGAAAAAGAGGTGATTAAAGAAGTTATAAAGGAGGTACCTGTTGAAGTTTTAAAAGAAGTAGAGGTTGAAGTTGAAGTAATTAAAGAAGTTATTATTGAAAAACCCGTAGAAGTTATAAAAGAGGTTATAAAAGAAGTTCCGGTTGAAGTTGAAAAAGAAGTTGTGGTGGAAAAGGAAGTTGAAAAATTAATCGAAGTAATCAAAGAGATACCGGTAGAAAAGTTGGTAATAAAAGAAGTTGTTAAGGAGATACCAATCGAAAAAATAGTAGAAAAAGAAGTCTATATTACCGATGACAGTAAAATTAAAGAATTGGTAAATAAAATCGAGTTACTTGAAAACATACCACCTGAGATTATAGAAAAAGAAATAGTAAAAGAGATTGAAGTAATTAAAGAAATTGAAGTTCAGGTTGAGGTTATTAAAGAAGTAGAAAAACCAATTGAAGTGGTCAAAGAAGTCATTAAAGAGGTTGAGATTATTAAAGAAGTTGAGAACAAAGACAAACAAAAAAAACTTCAAGATACTATAAAAACATTGAGAGAAGATATCAGAAAAAAAGACGAAAATATTTTACAATTGGAGAAAAATATATTAGAATTACAAAACATAAAAGGACCTATAAAAGGTCAATATATGAGGTCATCAAACTTAAACGATAATTTATATAGATAATGGAAAATTTAATTTGGATATTAGCAGCTTACGGCATGACTAATATACTCGTATTCGGGTCAATATTTGAAGGTTTACGAAATAGAATACATGAAATCGCAAAAGTAAATCTACCTATAATAAAAGATATATTTACTTTTTTATCTGGGTTAATTAGTTGTGTGATGTGTACTTCTACGTGGGTAGGGTTCTTCATGAGTTTTTTTTACTCACCAACAACAGTTAGTTTTGAGATTAACCCATACTTAGGAGTATTTTTTGACGGTATGTTAGCTTCAGGTTCAGTATGGATTATAAATTCCGTTGTAGAATGGTTTGAAGAAAATAGATAAATAATTTTAAATAACAATAATATGCCTAAATCAAGAAAAAGAGGGGGTGAAAAAGCTCACCGAAAAAGAGTACAAGAAAGAAATAATAAGATTCAAAACCAAAGAAATAGAATGCAAAAACTTTGGGAAGAAGAAATGATGAAGAGAATGCAGGAAATAAATACACAATCAGGTTCTACCAAAAATGAAGAGATAGACGAGTCGCAACCACTCGACCTAAGTGTTTAATGGATTTATTTAATCAACCAAAAGATTTTGATTACACTTATATGAACCACGATTTAGAAGTAGACAAATTAGAAAACCCATACATTCAAGTGGTATGGGAAGATACGCCTGATAATTTCACACAAGAAAGGATTAAAAGGGTAAGGTCATACTTTGAAAAGAAATACGGTTCAAAAAATGTAAATGTAGTAACCAAGGTTAAAACCGCGGAAAATGAAATACAATCGGTTGATGTATCTATGAATATTCTCGATGAGAATTATCAAAAAGAGTTAATTAGTAAATATCTTAAATTAAATGAGTTATCTGATGATGAAGAACAGATAATGGAATTTAATGATATTGTTGAAAATAAAGTAATTGGTGAAAAATCAGACATAACACCATTTAAAAAGTGGTACATTAATAAAGTAGAATTTTCTAATTTCTTATCTTTTGGTGACAAACAAGTTTTAGACTTTAAAAAGATAAAAGGAATAACTGCGGTTGAATCTAACCCACCAAATTTTGGAGGTAAAACAGTATTGACTGTAGACCTTTTACTTTTTTTATTTTTTAACACCACAACAAAAACAAATAAAGCTGAAGAGATATTCAACAGGTTTAGAGATAAAAACAAAGTAAGTGTTAAGGGTGATATCACTATTGACGGAGAAGATTATATCATAGTTCGTGAAGTAATAAGAAAACCCAAAAGAAGTGGTGATGGATTTACTGTTAGTACTAAGTTAGATTTTTTTAAGAAGTTATCTGACGGTACACTTATGAATTTTACAGGTGAACAACGTAGAGAAACCGAAGAGTTCATAAAAAAATCTATAGGTGAAATGAACGACTTCCTTACAACAATACTTACTACTGCTAGTAACTTAGAAGAATTAATTGATTCAAAACCAACAGCGAGAGGACAAGTCCTATCGAGGTTCCTAGGTTTAGATTCTTTAAAGTTAAAAGAAGAAGCAGCAAAAGAGATAGTTTCAAACTTTAATAAAAGGATGACTTCTAATCTTTATAATGTTCACGGTTTAAATACAGACATAGAAAACAATAAAAAAAGTGTAGAAGAAGAAAAAAATAATATAACACTTTACGATAAAGAATTAGATGATGTAAATCAAAGAATATATAAGGGTAAGACATATAGGGATGAATGGGTACAAAAAAAACACACAGGAATCGATAAAGATTTATTAAGAGTAAACCCTATCGATTTACAACTTGAAATAAGTGAATATGAATCTAAAATTAAAGAAACTAATTCACAAATAAAAGAATTAAAATTAGTTGAACCTTCAGAATACTATAAAGAAGATGAACATGATAAAATTAAAGACTTACTATCAGAAAGTAAAATTAATTTAGGTACGACAGAATCTAAAATACTCGACATTAAAGGTGAGTTAAAAGAATTTGAAGGGGGTATAAAATGTCAGTACTGTGGAATAACGTTAGCAAAATCTGAATACTCAGACAAAAGAAAAGAAGAGTTAATTGAATTAAAAAGTAAAATAAAAACTTTTACTAAAGAAGTAAAAAATTATACAAAAGAAGAAGAAGGATTTGTCGAGTTAAAACTTCAATTCGATGATTATGAAAAGAATAAGTTAGTAAAAGAAAAATATGAAATACAGCTTGAATCTTTTGAAATCAAAAAACAAAGTGTAGAAGACACACTGAATAGATTTAAAGAACAAGAGAGTAAGGTTAAAGAAAATAACAAGATTGATGAAATGTTATTGAAAGCGGATATGAGGTTAGATGAGTTAGACAGAGAAAAAGAAAATGTCAACTCAAAAATTACTACATCAAATAATAACATTCAAAAATATGAAGATAAGATAAATGAGTTAAATGAATTTATTAACAGAATAAAGACTGAAGAAGAACAACTTAGAATATATAAGATATATCTTGAAATATTCGGTAAGAAAGGTATATCAAAGATGATAATGAGAAGTATGACTCCTGTAATTAACTCTGAACTACAGAGACTTCTTATGGATTCCGCTGAGTTCAAATTAGAAGTTAGAATTTCAGATAAAGATGAAGTTGAATTTTGGATGATAGATAATAATACTCAGATAGAAAAACTTATGAGTAGTGGTAGTGGTTATGAAAAAACAATAGCTTCATTAGCGCTTAGAGCGGTACTATCAAAAGTATGTTCATTACCAAAACCGAATGTAGTAGTATTTGATGAAGTATTTGGAAAGATATCAAATGACAACCTCGAAATGGTATCAGAGTTCTTTCATAAAATTAAGTCTTACTTCGAAAAGATTTTTGTTATTACACACAACCCAATGGTTAGTCAATGGTCAGACACAATAGTTAAGATAGAAAAGAATAAAAATGTATCAAAAGTAGTACAATGAATTGGACTGAATATTTCTTGAATATTGCCGAGACAGTTAAACTAAAATCCAAAGATAAACGTACTCAGATAGGTGCAGTTATCGTGGGTAAGGATAATGAGATTGTGTCTACAGGGTACAATTCATTTCCTCGCGGTATTGACGATGAGGTGGACGAGAGACAGGTAAGACCTGAAAAGTATTATTGGATTGTT
>Ga0055584_100004586_pt1 | contig 13546 bp, 6 predicted proteins | sample OSDHelmetaG_FD_58716 | JGI IMG/M metagenome (GOLD analysis project Ga0055584, IMG submission 58716) | Pelagic marine sediment microbial communities from the LTER site Helgoland, North Sea, for post-phytoplankton bloom and carbon turnover... | ecosystem: Environmental > Aquatic > Marine >... | reverse complement strand
CCGCGCGCCACGGCCGTGAGGGGATCCTCCGCCACGCGGGCGGGGACGCCGAGGTGATCGGAGATCGCCTGGGACATGCCGTAGAGGAGCGCGCCTCCGCCGACCAGCGTGATGCCGGTGTCCACGAGGTCCGCGCTGATCTCGGGGGGCGCCTCTTCGAGGATGCCGCGGATGGCCTCACAGATGAGGCGCACCGGGTGGCTCAGGGCCTCGCGGATCTCGATGGAGGTGACCGTCGCCCGGCGCGGCAGACCCTGGACGGAGTCGCGACCCTTGACCTCCATGGAGAGCTCTTGCTCCATGGGCCAGGCGGAGCCGATGGTCAGCTTGATGCGCTCGGCGGACTGCTCGCCGATGAGCAGGTTGTGGTGGCGCCGGAGGTGCGAGAGGATCGCCTCGTCCATCTCGTCGCCCGCGATTCGGAGCGAGGTCGAGACCACGGCGCCGGCGAGAGAGAGCACCGCGATCTCCGTCGTGCCGCCGCCGATGTCGACGATGAGGGAACCGCGCGCCTCGGTCACCGGCATGTCGCAGCCGATACCCGCGGCCATGGGTTCGTCGATCAGGAAGACCCGCCGGGCGCCCGCACGCTCCGCCGAGTGGATCACCGCGCGACGCTCCACGGCGGTGATGCCGACCGGGACCGCGATGACGACCTGGGGCTTCACCCAGTGCCGGCCCTCGTGGACCTTCGTGATGAAGTACTTGAGCATCTTCTCCGTCACGTCGAAGTCAGCGATGACGCCGTGCTTCAACGGGCGGATAGCCTGGATGCTGCCCGGCGTTCGCCCGAGCATCTCCTTGGCGGTGTTGCCCACGGCCATGCCGTCAAGGAGGACCTCGTTGGTCCCCTTCTTCACCGCCACAACGCTTGGCTCATTGAGGATGATCCCGCGTCCGCGCGTGCACACCAGGGTGTTCGCGGTCCCGAGGTCGATCCCCATGTCAGTGGAGAGGTGACCGAAGGCCCACTCCATCGGCTTGAAGAGGCTCATCGAGACGCCCCCGGGCTCAAGGCTCCGTCAGCGTGCGATTGAAAGGTGTGGCGGGCGGGTTCGGGGGAACCCGCTTGGAAACAGCGTCGAGTCGACAGCTGGATCATGCGATTCGGCCTCATGGATTCTGTGCGGTGACGAACGGTGCGGCGCTCGAGAATCGCTGCGGCCCCTCAACCGCGGGCGCGACTCCAGGGGGAGTCTGAAGGACCGAGGGGGCCGGTTCAACAAGAACAACGCAGCGCGGGGTCACATTTCATGAAGCGAGCCCGCGGCGCCTGGGCGCCGCGGGCTCGCTTGCGGGATCGATGGATCGCCCCGAGGGGGCAATCCGCGGCCGGTCACTCGGAGGCAGACGAGGCGTTGGCCGCGTACTTGTCCTTGAAGAGCATGCCTTCCCCGTAGTGGGTGCCTCGGTCGTAGTCGATCATCAGGACCGCTGCGAAGAGGATGATCGTGGTCATGATGGCGAGGCCAGCCTCGAAGCCCATGCCGGACTCCTCGGAGACAACCTCGACCTCGGCGACCTCAGCAGCGGCGCCGCGGCGGCTGGATGTGGAACGGCTCTTGGAACGTGCCATGTGATTCTCCCTGGTGGGTTCGAAAGAAGAGGGAGTGGATCAGATCTGCGTGGAGACGAGGTCTCCCTGCGCGATCTCCGAGCCGGTCGTGGCGACCACAACAGCGGTGCACGTGTCCGGGTTCACGACCTCGACCCGCGCCTGGCCCTTGTAGGTGCCGCCGCTGTAGATGTCGAAGATGTAGCCGCGCTTGACCTTGTTGTTCGTGCCACGGTTGATGTGGACGAGCTTCTGGTCGGCGCGGTACTGGAGGACAGCGCCGTCGATCTGCGGGGCGCCGACGCCGCGCGAGACGTCGAAGCCAGTGGCCTCGACGACCATCGCGATGGTCGTGTTGGCGTCATCGAGGCTGCGGCGGGTGGCCGTCAGGTCGCGCTCGGCCTGGGCGAGGTCGGCGGAGAGACCGTTGGAGCGATCATCAGCCTTCTCCTTGGAGGCCACGGCGGCGTCGCGGGCGTTCTCGGCGTCGCGGCGGGCGTTGATCGCCTCGGCGCGGGCCTCGTTCGCCTGGGCGACCTGGCTCTTCATGTCGTCGAGGCTCGAGGAGAGGTCGCCGATGGAGGAGCTGATGTTGCCCATGTCGGACTTGAGCTCGTTGAGCTCGTCCGTGGCGGAAGCGAGCTCCTGCTCAAGAGCCGTGTTCTTGCGGTCCAGGGCATCCTTCTGGTTCCGCATCTCGGTGCGCATGCGGTTGGCAGCGTCCCGATCAGCGGTCATCTGATCGATGTCCGCCTGCATCGACGTCTTGGTCGACGCGAGCTCAGCGGTGACGGCGTCAAACTGGCCGCGGTACTTCTGTGCCGCCGACAGGTTGTTGGACGCGAAGCCGAGGAAGGCGGCGGAGAGGGCGAGATTGATGATGACGAAGATCCGTCCGATCGGGCTCATGACGTTGGCTCGTGGAGGGGAACTCTGTGAGTTCTCGGTGGTCTAGGCGTCGCAGGGACGCCCGGGGCGGGTTCGCCCTGGGCGGCAACACCGAGGTGTTGGACGCAGGAGACCCTGGGGGGACCGGTGCTCGTGGGTCGCGGCAGGAGCCGCGACGAGCGCCGGATGGAACTGGGGGTGCGAAAGAGTGTCGACCCGGCGCGCAAGAAGGAAGCGGGCCCGGGAAGACCGGGGGAGTGTAGAGCCCACCGCGGCAGGGGGTCAAGAAGTGGCTCGCAGGAGAGGGACGGTCCTTGGACGAGTTCCGGCTCCAGAGAGCCCCGCGAGGGCTCCGAGGCCGCGGCGCAGCGGCTGGACATAAGGACCCGAGGCGGCCTGGTTACCCCATTATTCGGGGGCCGAAGCGCCCCCGTGTCCGTCTTGGGGAGCCTCCCCAGGGGCGGGCTGCCCGAACCGCCGACGAGCGAGGGCGAGCAGAAGAACCAAAGCGGCTCCCCCACCCCACGCGAGGGGCTGGAGCGGCTCGGTCCGGACGAAGAAGGTTGCCGCGGGCGCTTCGGCACCCTGCCCCCGACGGGCGGGCACCGGGACCCGCGCCCGCAGGGCTCCAGCGACCATCTTGCGCCGCCCGCCTTCACCGCGAATCTCGGCCCGGACGGCGCCGTCCGGCCCGACCACGGCCGAGATTCCGGAGTTCGTGGCCCGGACGATGGACCGCCGGGAGGCCGCCGCCGCGATGCGGGTGAAGGCCAGCATGTGGTCCATCTCGGGGCTCTCTCCGTACCACGCCTCGTTGCTCACCACGAGGAAGAGGTCCACAGGTCCCCGCCGCAGAGGGGTGGTGAACGGGTCGTCGAAGGCGTTGTCAAAGCACACGGCGACCCCGGCGCGGTGGACGCGGCCATCGACCCCGGGGATCAGCAGCACCCCGGGCTCCTCGGCCGCGACGAAGTCGGGGACGGAGTTGGCGATCCGCTGGACGGCGTCGAGCACGAAGGGGATCCCGCGCAGCGGATCCGGAGACTCGCCCCCAGGGACGAGGTGTGTCTTGCTGGCGATCGGGGACTCCCCGCCATCCGGGGACCAGAGCTTCACGCCGTTGACGCTGCGCAGGACCCGCTCCCCGTCGAGGCCGACCGAGACCCATCCCTCGACCCCTGACAGGAAGGACGTCCCGGGCGGCAGCAGCGCCTCTCCGCGCCCCACCCGGTCCGCCCATTCGGCGGCAGGCTCCCGCTGGAAGAGCTGTCGCCAGACCGCGGGGGTCAGCAGCGTGCCCGGCCCTGTCCCTAGCAGCGCGGCGACCAGGTCACGGGCCAGCTCGTCCTGCGCCACCAGCTCCCGCTCCGTCAGGCCCACCCGACCGGAGAGCTCTGTCGGACGCACGCCCGCGCGGTGCTCCTGCAGCACCTGCGGGTCATGGAGCTTCCCGGGGAGGAAGGTCTCCCCCCACATGACCACGTCGGGGGGGCCTGCGGCGCCCGCGGGCCGGGTCTCGATCAAGGCCTCCAGCGTCCGTGTCACCTGGGGCACATAGAGGTCAATGAGCGGGTCACGGCGAGCCGCCTTGATCTCCTGCTCGATGCCGGATTGCACCACCAGCACGTCGGGGCCCTCCACGGTCGCCCCACCTGGACGGCTCGAGAGGAAGACCAGGACCGCCAGCGGGGTCAGCCCGAACCCGAAGGCCTTCACCAGTCCAGAGGGCGTCCCGGGGGGCCGAACGAGGGCGAGGGCCACGTCCGCCGAGAGTCCGCCCAGCGCAGCCATTCCCCAGGTCAGCCCCCAGGTGCCAAACCAGGCAGCCGACCCCACGAGCCACGCCGTGTCGTGCATGAGGAAGCCGAGCCGGAACCAGCCGAAGGAGAACGGCACCGGGAGGGTCCATCGCACGACCTCGGCCAGCATCCAGCCCGCCGGAGCCAGGAGGGCCAGCGGCCAGGCGGGAGCGCGCCGCAGCGCGAGGCCGCCCAGGGCGGGGTAGAGCGCCGGAATCATGGCCATGGGCAGCAGCAGCGGCGGAAAGAACGCGACCATCCACGCGAAGACCGCGGCCAGGCCGAGGGAATGCGCCCCCCACTCGGCCAGGAAGGCGCGCCTGCCGGGCCGGCGGGCCGCGAGCGCCCAGGGTCCCACGGCGAAGAACGCCAGGTGACCAAATCCATCCGGCCGCAGCACCCCCGGCTGAGCGAGGCCGATCAGGGCCCAGGTGGCGAGCGTCCACAGGAATCGCGCGCGGGCTTTAAGGGGCGTTCTCATTCTTCGCTCGGGGTGCGCCTGGATCGGTCTAGGGGGCTCGTTACAGACGTTTTTCCACCTGAAAACAAGGCCCGGAGTGCCTGAGCGCGGACACTGGGGCCGAGCCTAACGCCGTGTCGCGCGAAGGAGGGCTCATCCGGAGTCCGCAACCAGTCTCCACCGTTGCGGCTCGAAGTCTACGGACTTGGAGCTCGACTCCCGCCGTTCGAGGGCCAACTCCCCGGACGACCGACGCCCCCGGCGTCCACACCCAATGATCGACCGCAGCCAGCCCACCTCCCCCCCGCACCTCGGAATCGGCTCAGCCACCTGGCCGACCTCCGGTCGAAGGGCCCGAGGCCTCCTCGCCCTCTTGCCGCTCCTCCTCTGCGCCTGCAGCATCGAGGCCGGCCAGGGGCGGCCCTCCGGCGAGGACGCCGCCTCGTTCGAGGGCCTCGAACGCTCCACCGCCCCCAAGGTGCTCACCGCGCCCCTGGTGCAGCGGGAGATGGTCCGTGCGCTGTCCACGACGGTCAACGCCGAGTCGGAGCAGGAGATCCAGATCTTCCCGCGGATCTCCGGCGTGGTCACCGCCGTCGCCGTGGAGGAGGGCGACGTCGTCGCCGCCGGAGCCCCGTTGATGGAGCTGGACCCGCGCGAGCTCGAGGCCGCCCTGGCGGAGTCCCGCATCGCGCTGCGTGAGGCCGAGGACGGCAAGCGCAACCTCGAGCTGTCCGTGGACGAGGCGAAGGCCCGGCTCAAGAGCGCGCAGCTGCGCTTCGATCAGTCCAGACGAGAGCTCGAGCGCAAGGAGGGCGCGGGCGAGGGGATCATCTCCCGCAACGAACTCGACCAGCTTCGATTGACGGTGGCGACGAACAGCGCCGACCGTGACGCCGCGAGGATCACCGAGTCCAAGGCCGCGGCGGCGCTGACCAGCCAGGAGATCACCATCGAGCGCGCAGCCCTGCAGGTGAGCAAGGCGGAGCTCAATCGCTCCTTTGCCTCGGTCGAGGCCCCCTTCGCGGGGGTCATCGCCAACCGCACGGTGCGCGTCGGTGACCTCGCCTCCACCGCGTCGGCGGCCTTCACCCTCACGGACCCCGAGAACGTCCGCGCGGTGGTCTCTCGCTCCCAGCGGGAGCTGGTGTTCTTCCGTCGCGCCGAGCAGCGCGCCCGGCGCGCCACCTACGCCGGCGACGAGGCCGCGCTGGACATCGAGATCGCCCCCGAGGCCCTCCCCGGGCTCACCTACACCGGGCGGATCCAGTTCGTGAGCCCGACCATCGACCCGGCGTCCGGGCAGTTTCGGGTGACCATCGGCGTGGATCAGCCCGAGGCCGGGGATGAGCGCCCCCCCATCCTCCCGGGCATGCTGCTCCGCATCCGGATCGTGACCGAGCGCCACCCCGACGCGCTGGTGATCCCGAAGCGGGGACTCTTGCGCGAGGGGGACGCGCACTGGGTGTTCGTCGTGGAGGGAGACTCGGCGCGGCGTGTGGCGGTGACCGAGGGGTTCTCCGAGGACGACCACGTGGAGGTCATCCCGGCAAAGGGTGAGACCCTGTCGGCGGGCGACCAGATCGCCGTCGTGGGGAACCGCGACCTCGAGGACGGCGACGCCGTCGAGCCGGCCCCCTGGGCCGGGGCCGGCGGCCCGGCTACCCAGGGCCCCGGCGCGTCAGGCGAGCAGGCCGATGATGCCTGACGGGTCCGCTGGACCGGAGGCACGAGGCGAGGGTGCAGCCCGCGCCACCGAGGGAGCCCTGGCCTTCGTGGCCACGCGGCCGGTCGCGATCTCCATGCTGATGGTCGCGCTCGGAGTCTTCGGAGTGGTCTCCTTCGCCAAGCTACCGGTCGACCTGCTCCCCGAGATCAGCTACCCCACGCTCACGGTCCGAACCTCCTACCCGGGCGCCGCCCCCGAGGACATCGAGGATCGTCTTTCGACGCGGCTCCAGGAGGCCCTCGCCACGCTCCCGAACCTGGTCGAGACCACCTCGATCAGTCGGGCGGGCACGAGCGACGTCCTCCTCGAGTTTGACTGGGGCACGCAGATGACCTTCGCGGTCCAGGAGGTGCGCGACCGGCTCGACGGGGTGTTCCTCCCGGCCGAGGCGGACAAGCCCCTCATCCTGCGCTACGACCCGAACCTGGACCCGATCCTGCGCTTCGGCGTCGCCCCTCCCGAGGGCCGCGCGGGCTCCGACGAGGAGACGCTGATCCGCCTGCGCTGGCTGGCGGAGAACCGGATCAAGCGCGACCTCGAGGGCGTCCGCGGGGTCGCGGCCGTCCAGGTCCGCGGGGGCATGGAGGAGGAGATCCGGGTCCGCGTCGACCCGTTCCGGATGGCCGCCCTCGACCTCGACCCTGCGCTGATCGGCCAGCGGCTCGCCCAGGAGAACCTGAACGCCTCCGGAGGGCAGATCCGCGAGGGATCGACGGTCTACCTCGTCCGGACCCTCAACGAGTTCCAGGACGTCGAGGAGATCCGTGAGCTCGCCGTCGCCCGCGTCGGCAACGCGGTGGTCCGCGTGCGCGACATCGCCACGGTGGACCGCACCCACGCCGAGCGAGAGGTCGTCACCCAGCTGAACGGGCGGGAGGCCGTCGAGGTCGCCATCTACCGTGAGGCCGGAGCCAACATCGTGGACGTCTCGCGGCGGGTCCGCGAGGCCGTGCTTGGCTCGGAGGAGCAGGCCGAGGTCGCCGCGCGCAACGCCGAGAAGCGCGTCGAGGAGATCCCGTGGTTCGACCGGAGCCAGCTCGACTTCGTGGGCTGGAATCTCCGCGACGAGGCCGCCATCGAGCTGCTCTCCGACCAGTCCACGTTCATCGCGGACGCGGTCGACGAGGTCAAGCAGTCGGCCATCCTCGGCGCCCTGTTCGCCGTCGTCGTGATGTGGCTGTTCCTCCGGAAGGTCACGCAGACGCTGATCATCGCCCTGGCGATCCCGATCTCCGTGCTGGTCACGTTCGCGCCGATGTTCCTGCTCGACGTGTCCCTGAACATCATGTCCCTGGGGGGGCTCGCGCTCGGCGTGGGCATGCTCGTGGACAACGCGATCGTCGTGATCGAGTCCATCGCGCGCTGCCGGGAGGAGGGGGATAGCCTCTCCCGCGCGGCGGTGCGCGGCGTCACGGAGGTCGCCGGGGCCATCACCGCCTCGACCCTGACCACGGTCTCGGTCTTCGCCCCCATCGTGTTCGTGAGCGGCATCGCCGGGCAGATCTTCGGGGACCAGGCCGTGACCGTGGTGTCCGCGCTCCTGGTCTCGCTCCTGGTGGCCCTGCTCTTCATCCCCATGCTCGCGTCACGCAAGGCCCTGGCTGGCGTCGAGGTCGAGCTCACGGATGAAGACCGGCGCCGGGGACCGAGCACCCTGCGCGAGTTCTTCCCCCCGCGGCCCGGGGCCGCCATCGGTGAGCGCTTCGCGGGACTCCTGAGCGGCGTGGCCCTGATGGTGTCCTTCGCCACGCTGCGCGCCCTGCGGGCGCTGGTCATCGCGCTCGGCGCGGTGCTGTTCGTGGTGACCTTCCCGGTCCGCTTCACCTTCGATATCGCCTGGCGCGCCGTCGCAGGCGCCTACCCCAGGATGCTCAAGGCCGCCCTCGCCGCGCCGCTCCTGGTGCTCGTGGGCACCGGCGCCCTGGGGTGGTTCGCCACCGACCGGGCCAAGGCCCTCGGCCTGGAGCTCCTGCCGGAGGTCCACCAGTCCGAGTTCACGGCCTTCCTCTCCCTGCCCGTGGGCACCCCCATCGAAGACTCGGAGGGCGTGTACTCCCAGCTCGAGGAGCGGGTCCGCGGACTCGAACCCGTCAACGTCACGTCCCTCACCGTGGGCGTGGAGGCCGACACCCTGACCCGCGAGATCGAGGGCGAGCACACCGCGCGCCTGACCGTCCGCCTCCAGCCAGGCCTGGGCCCGGCGGAAGAAGAGCGCATGATCTCCCGCGTCCGGGCCATGGTCGGCGCCGAGCCAGAGATGGAGGTCGTGGATGTCCGCCGTCCGACCCCCTTCGCCCTCGACGCCCCGGTCGCCGTGGAGGTCAAGGGCTGGGACCTGGGCGACCTCGAGGTGGCGGCCAAGGAGGTGGCGGCCCGCCTCGAGGGGATCTCGGGGCTCACCGACATCCGCACCACGGTCCGGCCCGGCTACCCCGAGGCCCTCGTGACCTTCGACCGCGACAAGACCCTCGCCTACGACCTGGACCTCGCTCAGGTCTCCGGGTTCGTCCGGGATCAGGTGCTCGGGTCAGTCTCGACCCGCTTCATCGAGGGCGACGACCGGATCGACGTGCGGGTCCGCGGCGACGAGCGCATCCTCGCCTCCCTGGAGGACGTCTCGGAGCTCATCGTGAACCCGACGGCGTCCGAGCCGGTCCCGCTCTCCGCGGTGGCCTCCATCGAGCGGACCCAGGGCCCCGCCGAGATCCGGAGGATCGGGGGCCAACGCGCGGTGGTCGTCACCGCCGCGAGCACCGGGGATGACGTTGGCGGCCTCAACGACCGCGTCGAGGAGGCCCTCAACGGGTTGACGCCGCCGCGCGAGGTGTCGATCGGCCTCGGGGGCCAGAAGCGAGAGCTCGACGAGGGAACCCGGAGCCTCGGCTTCGCCCTGCTGCTCGCCATCTTCCTCGTCTACGTGGTGATGGCCTGCCAGTTCGAGTCCCTGGTCCAGCCCTTCGTCATCCTGCTGAGTGTCCCCCTCGCCGGGGTCGGCGCCGTGCTGATGCTCGAGGCCCTGTCCGTGCCGCTGTCGGTGGTCGTCTTCATCGGCCTGATCCTGCTGGCCGGGATCGTGGTGAACAACGCCATCGTGCTGGTGGACCGCATCAACCAGAAGCGCGCCGAGGGCATCCCCGTCGCCGACGCGATCCTCGAGGCCGGCCGCGCACGGCTGCGCCCGATCCTCATGACCACCGCGACCACGGTGCTGGGCCTCGTCCCCCTCACCGGCTGGCTGGTCGGCCTGCCCGGGCTCGAGCACTTCATCGGGAGCGCCGGCGCCGAGCTCCGCGCCCCCATGGCCATCGCGGTCATCGGCGGCCTGCTCAGCTCGACCCTGCTGACGCTGTTCGTCATCCCCGTCATGTACCGCCTGCTGATCCGTGACCGCGCCGGGGACGCGAGCCCCGCGAGCTGACCCTCCGGGCGTCGAGTCATGATCCACCGCGACCAGAAGGGCTTCTTCGGCCTCACCGTGTCTCGCCCCATCGCCATGGGCGTGCTGTTCGTGACGCTGGTGCTCATGGGCGTCATCGCCTACGGGCGGATCCCCCTGCAGTTCCTGCCCGGCGGGCTCTCGGGGACCCGGTTCACCATCTTCGTTCCCAACCCGGGCGCCAACGCCCAGGAGAACGTCGACAAGGTCGCCCGCGTCCTCGAGGAGCAGTTCAGGACCCTCCCGGGCATCGACGAGATCTCCTCCAGCTCCTCCAACGATCAGGTTCGCTTCCGGGTCAAGTTCAACGGCGAGGCCGAGACCGAGCTCGCCAAGGCGGAGCTCCGCGACCGGATCGAGCGGGCCCGGCCGGACCTCCCCGACACCGTGGAGCAGGTGTGGATCTGGGCCAGCGACGACGGCGACCTGCCGATCATGTGGTTCGCAGCGGTCGCGGACGACCGCTCCGACAACGCGGCGGTGCTGGTGGACAAGTACGTCCAGAAGGGCCTCGAGGCGGTGGACGGGGTGAGCCGCGTCAACATCTTCGGGCTGCTGGACGACTCCATCCGGATCTTCCTCGACGAGGACAAGGTCGCCGCCGCGCGCCTCGACCTCACGGGGCTGGTCCAGGGGCTCGCGTCCGACAACTTCGCCGAGCCCCTCGGCGAGGTCAGCGAGGGCGGCAAGGAGTTCCTCCTGCGCTCCGACATGCGCTTCAAGGACCTCGACGACATCCGCGAGTACCCGGTGCGCCCTGGCCTGCGCATCAAGGACATCGCGACCGTCGAGCGGGTCAACTCGGTGCGTGACCAGATCACGCGCATCGACGGTGGCTACGCCTACTACGGCCTCGTGCAGAAGGAGGGCAACGCCAACGTCGTGGAGGTGGGGCGTGCCCTCGAGGCGAAGATGGCCGAGATCCAGGAGGACCCGCGGGTCTCCGGGAAGATCTCGACCACGGTCTTCTTCAACCAGGCCGACTTCATCGAGAGCTCGATCGAGCGGCTCGAGAGCACGGCGGTCCAGGGGGGCGGGCTCGCCATCCTCGTGCTGTTCATGTTCCTGCGCCGGGCGCGCATGACCCTGTGCGTGGCCCTCTGCATCCCGGTGTCCGCGCTGCTCGCCATCGCCTTCGAGGCCGCCCGCGGCGGATCGTTCAACGTGCTGACCATGACCGGCCTCACCCTCGGGATCGGGATGCTCGTGGACAACGCCGTGGTGGTGATCGAGAGCGTCGCCCGCCAGCGCGACCTCGGGCGCCCGCCGCGCGTCGCGGCCGTCCTCGGCGCCCGCGACGTCGGCCTCGCGGTCGGGCTCGCCACGATGACCTCGGTCGTTGTGTTCCTCCCGCTCATCTTCATGGGCGGCCAGCGCATCAGCATCATGCTCCAGGCCATGGGCGTACCGCTGTGTGCCTCGCTCGTCTTCAGCCTGCTCATCGCCCTGGTCTTCATCCCCACGGCCTCGGCCCGCACCCTCGGCGAGCGGCCCGCGTGGGCCGAGCGCCTCGGGCGAGTCCTGGCCCCCGCGGCCGCCCTCCCCACCCGGCTCGTGGCCTTCGCCATCGGCGCGCTGCGGTTCCTTTGGTACTGGACCCTGCGGGCTCTGCACGCCGTCGAGCGCGCGGTCCTCCGGGTCCTGGCCAGTCCGCTGCGCTGGCCCCTGGCCGCCGGCGCCGCGTACCTGACCTACACCCAGGTCGCCGCCTCGTCCGACGCCGTCGCGGCCGGCCAGCGCCTCGTGGCGCTGGACGTGCCCCAGCAGATGAGCGGCACCCTGGTGGGCGCCGCGATTCCCGCGGGGGTCGCCTGCGGGCTCGTCCTGCTCCTCGCGCTCGCGGTGATCCCAGGCCTCCAGCGCAGGGGACAGCGGCCCCCGGCGCGCCCCGAGGGCTTCGTTCCCGCCGGCACCTCGATCGTCGCCTGGGCCCAGTCCCTCAACCGCTCACTCCTGTCCTGGACGCTCGAACACCGCTGGCAAGCGGGGCTGCTGTCCCTGGCCGCGCTCTTCTCCATCGTGATCCCCTGGGGCAACACCACGGTCACCGCGTTCGGGGAAGACGAGGACACCAGCCGGCTGTCCTTCTGGGTGGACCTGGAGGACAACTTCACCCTCGGCGAGGCCAGCGATGAGATCGGCGTCTACGAGGGCTTCGTGGAGGGATACAAGGAGGAGTTCGGCTTCCGGAACATCATCGCCCGCTTCGACACGGGCGGCGGCGAGGTGGAGATGCGCTGGCCCGAACGCATCGCCCCCGATCGGCTCGACCTCTACCGGGCGCGGATCCGGCGCGAGCTCCCGCGGGAGGCCGGGCACCGCGTGTACTTCCGCGACAAGGCGGACGTGAGCGAATCGTCGAAGCAGTTCGTCAGCTTCGAGCTGCGCGGCCCTGACCCTGACCGCCTGCGGGAGCTCTCGGCCGAGGCCATCGCGGTCCTCGAGCGCGTCCCTGGGCTGGAGGACGTCTCCGTCACCAGCGAGGACGCCCCGGATCAGCTGCTCCTCGACCTGGATGGCGACACGGCTTTCTCCTACGGGGTGTCCTCAAACGCCGCCCTGCAGAACGTGTCGTGGGCCCTGAGGGGCGCCCAGCTCCCGCGCTTCCAGGAGCAGGACCGAGAGGTCCCGATGATGATCGAGTACGACGACACGGTCTCCGCGGGCCTGAACACCCTGCGCGACCTGTCGATCTGGGGCAGCCAGGGAGAGGTCGCGCTGGCGACCTTCACCGACGTCCGCTTCCAGCCGGCCCCCTCGCGCATCTCACGCAAGAACGGTCAGATCAGCGAGGCCATCACCGCCCGGCTGGCGGACCCGGCGCGCCAGTCCGAGCTGGTCCGCGCGGGCTACGCCGCGCTGGAGGGGCTCGACCTGCCGCGCGGGTACGAGCTCGGTAGAGACACGAGCGTCGTGGTGCAAGGGATGCAGGAGATGCGGGACCTGCAGAACGCCATGCTGCTCTCGGTCGTGCTGGTATTCCTGCTGATGGGGATCCTGTTCGAGTCCCTGCTGCTCCCGCTCAGCGTGCTGACCACGATCCCCTTCGCGGTGCTCGGCGCGTTCTGGACGCTCTTTGCCTCGGGGACGCCGATGGACTCCATCGGCTGGATCGGGATCATCATCCTCGTCGGCGTCGTGGTGAACAACGGCATCGTCCTCATCGACAAGATCCACCGGCTCCGGATCGACGAGCGCTACAGCCGCCGGGACGCGGTCATCGAGGGCGCGGGGGCGCGCGTACGACCCATCCTCATGACCGCGCTCACCACCGTGGTGGGACTGCTCCCCATGGCGCTCGGCGATGCCCCGCCCCAGGGCATCGACTACCGGGCCCTCTCCACCTGCGTGGCGGGCGGCCTCGCGATCTGCACCTTCTTCACGCTCTGGGTGGTCCCCCTGGCTTACACGGTCATCGACGACCTGGCCCTCACCCTGGGCTGGCTGGGGCGCCGCTCCTTCGCCCGCAAGCGGGCGCGCACCGGCGGCGAACCGCCGCGGCCGGCGCTGGCGAGCCCGCGGGACGCGTGACCGGCGGGCGCCTCGCCTCGCGAGCGGACAACTGAGGACCCGGTGTGCGGACCGCGGCCGCCGCGCGTACACTCTCCGCCCGACCCTACCGGCTCTTTCTCTCCCCCACCCCGCCCCTCACGATGGCTCTCGATCCCAAGAGCGCTGC
>Ga0055584_100004584_pt1 | contig 13547 bp, 13 predicted proteins | sample OSDHelmetaG_FD_58716 | JGI IMG/M metagenome (GOLD analysis project Ga0055584, IMG submission 58716) | Pelagic marine sediment microbial communities from the LTER site Helgoland, North Sea, for post-phytoplankton bloom and carbon turnover... | ecosystem: Environmental > Aquatic > Marine >... | reverse complement strand
ACGCCAAGGTCATCCAACGTTTCCTGGCCGAGGGCTACGGCGTTCTAGCCTTTTCTATGTGGATTCTCGACCGGCAGCCGGACCTCGTTGTGCCTGGCGCCGGTGAGATTACCTTCATCGATCACCAGCACCTTAAGTTCCTCGATGATCCGCACCCAATGCGCGTTTACTTCGATCCGATCGTCGCCGGACTCAATGCCGTTCTCGCTTCTGGAGCTTATGACGATGTCATCGGGGTCGGTTTTTCGGGCGGCGGGTGGGCCATCACGGTCTATGCGGCGATGGATCCTCGGGTCCGCCTATCGTATCCGGTCGCCGGCAGTTACCCGCTTTACTTGCGGAAATACCGCAACTGGTCGACGTGGCAGGAAACCTATCCACCGATGCTGGCGGCCGCGAACTATCTCGACATGTACGTCATGGCGGCAGCCGGTGAGGGGCGGCGGCAGGTTCAAGTCCTCAACCAGTTCGATGGGTGCTGCTATTCCGGTTTGGATTGGCAAACTTATGCCGACGTTGTCCGCGATGGTGCGGCTGATCTCGGCGCCGGGTGGGACATTTTCATCGATGACAGTCACGCCGATCACCGCTTTTCGATGCGCGCGGTTGATCGTGTTCTCCAAGACATGCGCTCGCACCCCCAATGAGGGCGTGATTAGCTCAGGAATATCCGCCACAACAAACGATCGGGCAGGAACGCCAGGCCACCGGCGATCAAAAGCCCCGCATAGGTGCCTATCATCCATCCCATATGGCTTGGCCAGTTCCGACGCCACCGAATGGCGACCACGGCCATGACCACCGCGAAGACCGTCCAGATGGCCAAGAGGTGAATCCACGAATAGTGACCGGGGTTTAAGCTCTGAATCCAAAATGACGAAATTGCGGTCACCAACATGAGGGCAACCCAAATACGGCCAACCGCCTTATGCCGTCGGGTCCCCTTCTTCATGCCAAGCGTCGCGCCACCGACCAGAAGTGCTGGAACAGCCGCAAATAGGTGGATGGCGACGGCCCAACTCATGGGGAAATGTCGCAGCTTTGACCGCGACCGCCGTCGAAAACGGTGTCGCCGGCTGTGGTCGTTGCCACGGAAGCCTCGAATTGGGGGCGGGGTGTGACCACGATCACAGGGTAGCTTAAACCGCGCATGCGTTACTTTCTCCGGGCCGGGCGTGTTTTGTCCAAGAGGGCTTGTTTTGAGTGTTGGTAAAAGCACAACGTAGGTCAATTGCGCGCTAGGTCAGTATTGGGGGGCCAATGAAACCGCAAGAATTTACCGAAACGATCAAGAGACACGAACTCTTCGTCAATGGCATGTCCGGTGGAAGCCGGGCGGATTTGCGAGAGTGTGACTTTTCCGATCTCAAGTATGCCTATCTCAACCTGCGCGGCGCTTCGCTTGCCGGGGTCGACTTCTCTGGCGCTGAGTTAGCTGGCGCGGATTTCTCTCAAGCCGATTTGTTTGGGGCGAATTTCGAAGGAGCGGATGTTACCGAGGCCAATTTCGAGAAAGCGGACCTTCGCGGTGCGCGATTTGGTGGCGCGCGGATGACGTTCGCCAATCTGTCATCGGCGGATTTGCGCCCAGGGACGTTAGACACACGACCGAAGCCGAAACCTAATACGGACCTGACCAGCGCTAACCTCGACTACGCGAAATTAAAGCGAACCAAGCTGTCCGAAGCCGATATGGAATATGCGTCGCTCAAGAAAGTCGATGCATCTTTTGCAACGATGATGCGCACAAACCTGCGGGGCGCCGATCTCAGTGGCGTTAATTTCGAATCGGCGCGGTTGCAGGAGGCCAATCTGACGGGCGCAGACCTCTCCAATGCCCGTCTGAAGGATGCGCTCCTGCGCAACACCGATGTTCGTGGCGCGATCCTTGCCGAAACCGACCTTGACGGCGCGCATCTACAGGGCGCGCGGATCGCGGTCGGCATCGCCAAACTGCCCGCCGATTTGCAGGCGATGCTGCGGGATCACGCGATTTGGGTGGAGTCGAACGGGGCGCGCGGGGCGCGAGCCGACTTGTCCAATCATCCCTTGGCCGAGGCCAACCTGTCAGAGTGTTACTTGTCGGGTGCAAATCTGCGCGGGGTAAATCTCGCCGGTGCGAACCTCACCAACGGGACGTTGGTCCTTGCCGACATGCGGGAGGCGAATCTCACGGCGGCGAACTTGACGCGTGCCGATATTTCCGGCGCGGATTTGTCGGAAGGGACGCTTCGGTCCGCACGTCTTGATGGCGTGGTTGCGACGCCGATCGCGCTTCGCGGGGCTGACGGGGCGGAAACTGGTCACCAACGGAAAACGATGTTTGCGAACGCGGACCTATCCGAAGCACACCTCGGGGCGGCCGACCTTACTGAGGCAGACCTAACCGGCGCGACGGTCGACGTTTAAACCTTTCGAAAAGACACGTTTGCGCAGCCCGCGGTGACGTGAGGGCGGTCGCTACTTGCCCTTCCAGTTTTCACCCCATTTTGCGGCCTGTTTGCGCTGCATAAACTCATCGGTCATTTTCCGGACGCGCTGCACCATGATCTGAAGAATTCGCCGCATGACCGGGTTCATTTTTCCAAGGCGCTCCGAAAAATCGTCGCGCGGAATGACGAAGACTTCGGCGTCCTCCGTCACCATGGCTTCAGCTAAACGAGGGCGATTGTCGAAAAGAGCCATCTCGCCCACGACATCGCCGGGTCCAACCGTCGACACGATTTGCGGATATTCGGATAGGACGTTCTTCCGCAACTGGATCGCGCCGGCGACGATCAAAAAGGCTTCATCACCCTTGTCTCCCTCTTTGAACAACACCGTCCCTTTCGGAACGCTCTTCTTAGCGAAATCAGCCATGTTCTCTTAATCCTGGTTCGTCTGGTCAAACAAACTAACGTCTAGCCCCGGGGCTCGTTTTTAGGTCGCCATCCTGCTTCTTACCAGGTTCTTGTGACCAGTTTCGGGCGTTCCCGCCGGGTGCTGACGCAATGGATTTACAACCCCCGACGCGCTGTTAGAATAATACTCTAACATATTGACCCCCCTAAGATTTATGGGGGTGGCCACTGAGATTCAAACAATGAACGCGGTGGCCTATCCACGTTTTGTGGATGCATGAGTTGCCGAGAGAGTGCCTCGATGAAAACCGGCAAGAGTACGGCACCAAAAAAAGCGTCAGGGCTCGGCGCGGTCGCCAATTTGTTCCAAGGGCAGGGCAGTCCGGCTGGCCTTTTGGAATCGATTTCTGGCGCGCAAGTCTTTGACTTCGTTGAAGACATGCGGGTCGGTGTTTTGCTTTTCGATAGCCAAGACCGCTTGGTGCGCTGTAACAAAAAAGCGCTGGATCTCGCCGGCGCAAATGCCGCCTCGTATGTACCGGGTCGTCGGTTCGAGGACATCGTTCGAGAGGCGGTGCGGGCAAACATCATTCCGGACACCCGGGACCGCGAAGATGAGTACGTCGCCGAACGCATGGCCATTCATCATGCGCCGGGTGACCCTTTTGTGGTGAAGGCCGAAGATCGTTGGGTCCAAGTTCACGAGCACCTCATCGACGGTGTCGGGACGGTCGTTTTTCACACCGATATCACAGAACAAAAGAATATTGAGGCGGCACTCACTCGAAGCGAAGAGCGATTTCGTGATTTTGCCGAATCGTCTTCGGATTGGATGTGGGAAACAGATCGCGAGTTTCGTTACGTCTATCACTCCGCCTTCGACCGTTCTGATCTGAGCGTGGACGATCTCGAGGGTTCTTATCTCGGCAAAACCCGTTGGGAGATCGCCGGTGTTGACGATCCGCATTCGGATTCGGTATGGGCGGACCACGTTGCAACGCTGTTGGCCCATGAGTCGTTTAGGGATTTTCGCTATTCCGTCGGGATCGGCGGCGATATCCAGCACTATCGACTCAATGGACGCCCCTTTTATGACGGCGACGGCGCTTTTGCCGGCTACCGTGGCACCACAACGATCGAAACTGAGGCCATCGAACATCGGCGCCAGCTGCATCTACAACAGGCCCAACTCTCGGATGCGATCGATCAAGTGCTTGTGGGTGTCGCGCTGTATGACGAGAACGACCGCCTCATCACGCGCAACAACCTTGAACGGGACTTTGGGAAGTTGGCGCCGAGTGTCAAACCGGGCGCGCGGTTTGAGGACCTCGTTCGCGACACCGTCTACGAAGGCATTTTCCCCGATGCCGTTGGCCGGGAAGAAGAATTCATTCAGCAACGCTTAGAGCGGCGCCGCAATCCAAGCGAACCCTTTGAATACCGCCGCGCCGACCGGTGGATGGTTGTGCGCGAGAACCGATTGGCGAACGGCCATACCATGGTCGTCTTCACGGATATCACCGACATCAAACGCGCGGAAGAGGCGTTGCGGGAGAGCGAAGGGAAGTTCAGAAGTCTCGTCGAGGGGTCGCTCCAGGGCGTGTGTATTCACCGCGATCTCAAGCCGGTTTTTGCCAACCAAGCATTCGCGGACATCTTCGGTTACGCCAATCCCGACGACGTTCTGGCCATGGATTCCCTGCTTCTCCTGTTTCCTGAGGAGCAGTGGCGGGAAATTGCCGAGCGCGCCCGGAAACGACAGGACGAAGGGATAACGACTCACACGGTGGTTCAGCGCGCGGTGCGGCGCAATGGCGAGCCATTCTTTGTCGAAAGTCGCCTGGGCTACATCGAATGGGAGGGAGAACGCGCCCTTCAGGTATCGGTCATCGATGTGACCGATCGGGAAACCATGACTCGGCTGAAGGATGAATTCGTCTCGACGGTTAGCCACGAGCTCCGAACGCCGCTCACCTCGATCAGCGGCGCGCTAGGACTCATCGCCTCCGGTATGGCCGGCTATGTCCCCGAAAAGGTACAAGAGCTAATCGACATTGCGAACAACAACGCAGAACGACTGGTCCGCTTGATTGGCGACATCCTCGACGTTCAGAAGATCGAGTCTGGCAGGATCGGGGGAACACCGGTTGCGATTGAGGTTGAAGAACTGCTCACATCGGCGGCGGACGCCAATCGTGCGTTGGCAGCAAAGAATGATCTGACCATTGCGCTCGCGCACACGGCCGGCGCAGTCCAGATTGACGGCGATCTAGATCAGCTCATGCAGGTCATGACGAACTTGCTGTCGAACGCGATCAAGTTCTCGCCGCAACACGGCGCCATTGAGATTGCCACGCACCGCGAAGGCGATGAGATCGTCATCTCGGTTTCTGATCAGGGGCCGGGCGTGCCGCCCGAGTATCGCGATTCGATTTTTGAGAAATTCATGCAGGTTGAATCGTCGGACACCCGGGCACGTGGTGGTACGGGGCTCGGCCTCAGCATTTGTAAATCCCTCGTCGAGCATCACGACGGATCAATGGGTTATGCCGACGCGCCGTCGGGCGGTGCGCAATTCTGGATTCGATTGCCGGTTCGACCCTGAGATTGACGCCAAAAGCGCGCTGGGTATTCGCCCCAAACGTGTGGTATGAGGAACCTGTTCAGGTCTGGGCCTGGGCTCAACATTGAGGTCAATTCGTACGTCGACAAGAGGTCGATATCCTGGCGCGTGCCGGGAGGTCGCCATGGCTGTTGGCGTACAACGAGCGGAGGGAATCATGGACGCGCGCGTCTTCGACAAAAGCAAACTGCCGAGCAGGCACGTTACCGTTGGTGCGGCGAGAGCACCTCATCGTTCGTACTACTACGCGATGGGCCTCGAGCAAGCGGATATCGACAAGCCCTTTGTCGGGGTCGTGACGACATGGAACGAAGCTGCCCCGTGCAACATATCGCTTTCGCGTCAGGCCCAGGCCGTCAAGGTTGGGGTCAAGGAAGGTGGCGGAACGCCCCGGGAATTCACCACGATCACCGTGACCGATGGCATTGCGATGGGGCATGAGGGCATGCGCTCTTCGCTCGTCAGCCGCGATGCCATTGCCGACACGACCGAACTCACGGTTCGGGGGCATTGCTATGACGCCATTGTCGGTTTGGCGGGGTGCGACAAGTCGCTACCCGGGCTGATGATGGCAATGGTGCGGCTGAATGTACCCAGCGTCTTCATGTACGGCGGCTCCATTCTACCCGGCAAATTCCGTGGCAAAGATGTGACCGTGGTCGATGTCTTCGAAGCCGTTGGCATGCACCAGGCGGGCAAAGTCGACGACGAGTATCTCCATGAACTGGAATGTGCCGCGTGCCCGTCCGCGGGATCATGTGGCGGCCAGTTTACCGCGAATACGATGGCAACTGTTTCAGAGGCGATCGGTCTTGCGTTGCCTGGATCGGCCGGCGCGCCCGCGCCCTATGAGTCGCGCGATGAGTATGCTGTTGCATCGGGACGGCAGGTCATGGACTTGATCCAAACGAACCTACGACCCCGAGACATCGTGACGCGTCGTGCTCTTGAGAATGCGGCGACGGTGGTTGCGGCCTCCGGTGGCTCGACCAATGCCGGGCTCCATCTGCCAGCCATTGCGCACGAATGCGGGATTGAATTCGATCTTCACGACGTGGCGGAGATCTTCAAGCGCACGCCATATATTGCGGATATGAAACCCGGCGGGAAGTACGTCGCCAAAGATATGTATGACGTTGGCGGTGTGCCGGTGCTGATGAAAGCATTGCTGGACAGCGGCCATTTGCACGGCGATTGCATCACGGTGACCGGCAAGACCATTGCCGAAAACATCGCCGATGTTGTCTTTCCTGAGGACCAGGACGTCATCTATCCGGTCTCGAAAGCACTGTCGCCGACCGGCGGTGTTGTCGGTCTTCGCGGCAACCTCGCGCCTGAAGGCGCCATCGTGAAAGTCGCCGGCATGAAGCGGCTGAAATTTACCGGCCCGGCGCGGGTGTTCGATTCCGAAGATGCGTGCTTCGCCGCGGTGCAGATGAAGGACTACAAGGATGGCGAAGTCCTCGTCATTCGCTACGAAGGCCCACGCGGCGGTCCTGGGATGCGCGAGATGTTGGCGACAACGGCGGCACTGTACGGGCAGGGCGTTGGCGACGAAGTTGCGTTGATCACCGATGGCCGGTTCTCCGGCGGCACGCGCGGGTTCTGCATCGGTCATGTCGGACCAGAAGCCGCCGTCGGAGGTCCGATCGGCCTGTTGAAAGATGGCGACATGATCACCATCGATGCAGTCGACGGCACGCTCGATGTTGATTTGAGCGACGATGAGTTGGCCGCGCGCCGCAAGGAGTGGAAGCCGCGCGAGACCAACTACCAGTCCGGGGCGCTGTGGAAATTCGCCCAGCTGGTTGGCACGGCCGAGAAGGGCGCGGTAACCCATCCGGGCGGCGCTGCCGAAACCCACGTCTACGCGGACCTCTAAGGGCCTGGGTTTCTTCCGTGGTTGCCATTGCACGGTCCATTCTCAACGCGATTCCGCGGGTGACGCTTGGCGCGCGCCTGCACATCGTGCCAAAGCTGGCGACCCCGGTCGGCAGTGAGGCTATCGCGTTGGGGGATGGGCCGAATGAAATGCGCCACATTCCCGGCCATGCTTTGGACCGGTCGGGCCTATGCTTGCTGATCGTCAATGCCGGCGTCGAGACGATGGTGGCATCCGAGATCGGGTTGATGGGACGCCTGGGTCGTCCTCGCGTGACCATGCGGGAACCGTTGTTGCACGATGCCGGTGCCTGGCCACGGGTGCTTGATCCAGGCGATTCGGTCGTGGCCTATTTCGCGTCGACCATCAAACGACACCCGGTTCTTGCCCAGGTGCGTCGTGCTTTCGTTGTCGGTGATGACGGTCGCATGTTCTCGGCTTCGAGCCCGGCGCTGACCTATTTTGTTCGAGAATATGCGGCGGGTACGAGCGGGCGTCGCCTTCTTGGGCCCCCGCGCCGCGCGAGCTAAGCAATGAACGATCGTTGGCAACGCCGAATGAAACCGGACGAGCATCGGCGGCGCGCTTACGGGATGCCAAGACGCAATTGGGTGGTTGTCGTGATCATCATCGCGGCTGTCGCCATCTGGCAGTACCGCGGCGGTGGTACATCATTTGACGTTGCGCCGGACTTGCGCAACTACTCCCGCGCCGAATTTGAGGCGGCCAAGGTCCTGATGACAGCCGGGTTTGCCATCATCACGACCCCGGCCGCGTGCCAACAAAAATTCGGCGTTTTTGACGACGACAACGATTGGAAAACGGCGGTCGAATCTTGGAATGATCGTCACCAACCTCTGATGGAAAAGGTGATCCAGATATCGCAGGAGACCGGTCTCAGCGGTACACGCGGGCAAAATGCGATCCAAAACGGTGCCTTGCGACTGGTTGAGACCCGCTTGGCTCAGTGGAAGGGTCATGAGGCCGAGCAATGCGGCTTTTTTGTCGAGCAGATGAACAATGGCATCTGGGACCTAACCGTCCTGCCTGAGCTACCTAATTTGATTGCAACGGTCCAGGCCGCGCCCGCATCCGAGGAAGAGGTTGCGAACTAGCCAGGTCGATCTTCGAGGGCTGTCTAACGTTAATCTTCTAGCACGCACCACACCGGCACATGATCGGAGGGCTGTTTGCGTCCGCGTTCGTCGCGGTCGATGCCAGCCTCGGTCAGACGGTCGGCGACGCGGGGTGACAGGAGAATGTGATCGATGCGAATGCCGTGCCTTTTCTCCCAGGCGCCACGCTGATAGTCGAAGTAACTCCAGGCCTCCGGCAAATCTGGATGCAGCGCGCGAAACGATTCCGTTAGACCAAGGTAGTTGATCTCGCGCCATAGCGCGCGTGATTCGGTTTGGGAAATCGCGTCATCAAGAAAGGCGCCCGGATCAAACAGGTCCTGGTCTTCCGGGGCGATGTTCCAGTCGCCGCCCAGGGCGAAGTCAAGGTCATCGGCCAACATGGTGCGCGCGTGATCGCGCAGGTGCGCCATCCAGCGCAGCTTATAATCGAACTTCTCGGTGCCCAGCGGGTTGCCGTTCGGCAAATAGAGGGAGCCGATGCGAAGGCCTTTGATCGTGGCCTCGATGTAGCGCGATTGTTCATCGTCGGTGTAGCCGGGTAGGCCGCGGCTGACGTCTTCCATGGGGTGTTTCGACAGGATGGCGACGCCGTTGTAGGTCTTTTGGCCGTGCAGCGCGATGTTGTAGCCGAGGTCTTCGATCTCGAGCGCCGGGAATTTGTCGTCGGCGATTTTTGTCTCCTGGAGCAGGACAACATCGGGTGCCTTGGCCCGTAGATAGTCGCAGACGTGCGGGACACGCACTTTGATCGAATTGACGTTCCAGGTGACGATTTTCATGGGATCGGACGATGGTTGCCGTGGCAGGTGGAAGCCCCGGGGATACCATGTTCCACCCTGGCGGCAAAGGGACGCATGCCTGGACCGTTTGGCGAGGTGCTGGCCCTGCGCGCGACGCGTTCACGATTGATCGAGATACTAGGCGGCCTGTGATGGGCGCCTGACCTTCGCGGCTTAGGCGACGGAGAAGCTGGTCCCGCAGGAGCAGGTCGAGGCTGCGTTCGGGTTCTTGATCGAGAACGCCGCGCCAATCATGTCTTCGACGAAGTCGATTTGAGAACCGGCGAGGTACATCAAAGACATATTATCGGTTACCACCTTGACGCCGTCCTGTTCGACCAAGACGTCGTCATCGGTTTTGCTGTCGTCAAATGAGAACCCGTACTGAAAACCAGCGCAGCCGCCACCATCCACGACGACGCGCAGCATGACCTCCGGGTTTTCCTCCTGGCTCATCAGGAAGGACACCCGTTTGATGGCGCTGTCGGACAGCGAGAGTAGTTGAGCGGGGTCGGTCATAGCCCTTTATGTAGGGCAAATCCGTTGCGAGTCAATCGCAAGCGCGTCAAGAAGGTCCGGACGGGTGGGATTTTGAGCCCACCGTTCGGGCGTTGCGGGGGCAAGGGTCGGCGGCTAGGGTCCGCCGATGTCAGCCCGTTTGCCGCTCGCGCCCTTTGCCTCTGATGCCGCCCGCAGCCGAGGCCGTCAGCACCCTGAATCGGAGAGCGGGATGCGGTCGGCTTTCCAACGTGACCGCGATCGCGTGATTCACTCTGGGGCGTTCCGCCGCCTCAAGCACAAGACCCAGGTGTTCGTTTATCACGAGGGCGACTACTACCGGACTCGGTTGACGCATTCGATCGAGGTCGCCCAAGTGGCCCGAACGATTGCCCGAACCCTGGCGCTCGATGAGGATCTGGCTGAGGCGCTCGCGTTGGCCCACGACTTGGGACACACGCCGTTTGGCCACGCCGGGGAAGATGCGCTCGCCGCCGCCATGGCGCCCTATGGCGGGTTTGACCACAACGCGCAGACTTTGCGAGTCCTCACCGATCTCGAACATCGCTATGCGGAATTCGATGGCCTCAATCTGACATGGGAAACCCTCGAAGGGGTGGTGAAGCACAATGGGCCGTTGATCGGCCCCAATGCGGCGAAGAAAGAGGCCGTCGACGAAACGATCCTTGCCTTCAACGTGGCTTTCGATCTGGGGCTTGATACCTTCGCCGGGGTCGAGGCGCAGGTTGCCGCCATGGCCGATGACATTGCCTACAACGCCCACGATATCGATGACGGTGTTCGGGCCGGTCTGTTCAGGCTTGAAGATTTGCGAGGCGTGCCGCTTGCCGGCACAGCCGTTGATGATGTTCTCAGCCGTAATGCCAACCTTGAGCAATCGCGCGCCGTCAATGAGGTGACCCGGCGGGTGATTGACGCAATGGTGGTGGATCTGTTGGATGAAACGAAGCGTCGGTTCGCGGCGGCGGGCCCTTCCTCTCCAGCCGACGTCCGCGGTCTTGATCGCCCAGTCGTTTCTTTCTCGGATGGTCTTGCCGAAGCCGATCGGGCGCTAAAGTCATTCTTGTTCGAAAACATGTACCGGCACGACCGGGTCAATGAAATGACGGCAAAGGCCCGGCAAGTCGTGGGGGACTTGTTCGCTCATTTCTACGCTCATACCGACCAGCTATCAGACGAGTGGCAAGCACACCTAGCCCGCGCGCCCGCGGACCGGGACCGCGCGCGGGTCGTCGCGGATTACATTGCGGGCATGACGGACCGTTACGCCTTGCAACTCCACGAGTCGTTACAGGTCTAGGTCACGCGGGATGTTCGAAAGCGTCAACCTTCCGCTGATCCTGGCGGCGGCGTTCGTGGCAACGGTGAGCCCAGGTCCCGCAACCTTCGCGATTGCCGGTACATCTTTGGCCTCCGGCCGCCGATATGGGCTCGCCCTTGCCACCGGTGTCACCACCGGTTCGCTCACGTGGTCGATCGCGGCGGCATTGGGGCTGAGCGCCATCATGTTTGCTAACGCTTGGTTGTTCGAGGTGATGCGCTATGTCGGGGCTCTCTACCTCATGTGGCTGGCGATCAAGTCGGCCTCGGCGGCATTGAGGCCCGGCAACCTAGTGGTGCCGTCGGCGCCGGCCCGATCGGCGCGGAAGGCTTCCGCCCGGGGGCTTGCCATTCATTTAACCAACCCCAAAGCGGTCCTTTTCTTTGGCTCACTGTATTCGGTCGGGATTCCTGCCGGGAGTGCGCCGGACGTTCTCTTGCTTGTCATCGTCACCGTCGGATTGCAGAGCTTCGTTCTTTTCCACGGATATGCCGTGCTCTTCTCCTTTGCGCCGATCGTGCGCGGCTATACCCGGCTGCGGCGCTGGTTCGAGGCCGGCTTCGCGGTGGCCTTTGGGGCGGCGAGCCTGAAGATCCTCACAGCTAAGTTGAATGACTGACAGGTGGCGGTAGCGCTGGTCATCTGGAATCAGACGCGCTAGAACCCGCGCGAACGACATCTTTCTTGGAACTCCTGTGACCTTGCTTTCAAGCCTCAAGGATCAGATCGACGGCATCATTGCCGATCTTGGTGGTGCGGGCGTTGTGCCGACCGGGCTTGATACGTCCAACATTGTCGTCGAGCTGCCGCGTAACCCGGATCACGGCGACCTCGCGACCAACGCGGCCATGGTGCTGGCGAAGCCGGCGGGCATGAAGCCGCGTGACCTTGCTGCACAAATTGGACCGCGTATTGAGGCGCTGGACGCGGTGTCGACGGTCGAGATTGCCGGACCGGGCTTTATCAATCTTCGTCTTGCTCCGATCGCTTGGCACGACGAGCTCCGCACCATCCTTACCGCCGGAACTAACTACGGCGCGTCGCAGGTCGGCGCGGGTGAAAAGGTCAATGTCGAATACGTGTCGGCCAATCCGACGGGACCGATGCATGTCGGCCATTGCCGTGGTGCCGTGGTGGGCGATGCCCTCGCCAACGTCTTGGCCAAAGCGGGTTTTGCTGTCACGCGCGAGTACTACATCAACGATGCCGGTGCGCAGGTGCAGACGTTGGCGCGGTCACTTCATTTGCGCTACCGCGAAGCGCTAGGCGAAACGATCACGATTCCCGATGGTTGGTATCCAGGCGACTACCTCGTCCCCGTGGCTCAGGAAATTGCGGCGCGCGACGGCGACAAATGGATCGCGAGCGACGAAGCGACCTGGCTCGAAACGTTCCGCGCTACCGCTGCCGACGCCATGATGGTGTTGATCCGCGAAGATCTGGCCGCATTGGGCATCCAGCATGACGTGTTCTTCTCCGAGAAATCACTGCATGTCGCCGGCAAGATTGACGCCGCACTCGAGGATTTCGCCAGCAAAGACCTCACATACAAAGGCGTTCTGGCACCTCCCAAAGGCAAGGAACCCGAGGACTGGGAACCGCGCGAGCAAACGTTGTTTCGTGCGACGCAGTTTGGCGACGACACCGACCGGCCGCTGCAGAAATCGGACGGTGCATGGACCTATTTTGCGGCGGATATCGCGTATCACCGCGACAAGATTGCCCGTGGCTTTAACCACATGGTCGATGTGTGGGGGGCGGACCACGGTGGCTACATCAAACGAATGAAAGCCGCGGTGAAGGCGCTCTCGGAGGGGCGGGCGGAACTGGATGTCCGGATCACCAATCTGGTGAAACTCATGCGCGCGGGTGAACCGGTCAAAATGTCGAAGCGCTCGGGTGACTTCATCACGTTGCGAGAGGTTGTCGACGAGGTCGGTCGTGACGTGACGCGTTTCATGATGTTGACGCAGAAACCTGAGTCGCCGCTCGATTTTGACTTTCAAAAGGTCACCGAGCAGTCCAAGGACAATCCGGTCTTCTATGTTCAATACGCCCACGCCCGCGTGCGTTCAGTGATGCGCCGTGCTGCTGAAGAAGCCCCGGAGGTTGATCTGTCCGTCGATGCACTCGCCGGTGCGTCGCTTGAAAACCTGAGTCATTCCGCGGAGTTGACGGTCATCCGGCAGATGGCGTTGTGGCCAAGCGTGGTTGAAAACGCGGCGCGTGCACATGAACCACACAGAGTCGCTTATTTCCTGTATGATTTGGCCGCGGCGTTTCATGCGCTGTGGAATCAGGGCACCGAAGCACCAGAACTTCGATTCCTGATAGAGGAAAACCCAGAATTGACGCGAGCGCGGCTCGCCTTGCTTCAAGGCGTAGCGGCGGTCATTGCTTCCGGCCTCGGTGTACTCGGGGTGGAACCGGTTGAGGAGATGCGT
>Ga0055584_100004583_pt1 | contig 13547 bp, 11 predicted proteins | sample OSDHelmetaG_FD_58716 | JGI IMG/M metagenome (GOLD analysis project Ga0055584, IMG submission 58716) | Pelagic marine sediment microbial communities from the LTER site Helgoland, North Sea, for post-phytoplankton bloom and carbon turnover... | ecosystem: Environmental > Aquatic > Marine >... | reverse complement strand
ATCAATAATAGTTTCACCAACTACAGCTACTTTAAGGTTTGACACCAAATCGATAAACTGACTAATACTATTTTGCATTACTTTAACTATTTTCAGATTGCTTTTCTATATACGAAACGATTTCGTTTTCAGAAAATGCAAAAGACAAAGGTAGTTTATTTCCAAGGGATTTTCTAAATCTTAAGGTGTTGTTCATACTACCAATATCAGAAACCGTTCTTCCCCCTTTGTATATTATAAGCACTTGCGTATTTACAAATTCGCCAATGTTGTTAATGCCACTATGCTGAGTAATTATTAAACGACTATTAGAAACTTTATGCAGCATAACGCTATTGTCTGCGCTTACTGCAAATTCAACCTTTGGGTTGTTAATGCGCAGATCTGCAACTTGCGATGGATGCCCACATATATAGACCTTTTCGAAATGGGGGGTAATTAAGTTGACAAGAGCTTCATAATCCCATCTTTCTCCATTATTGTGTGATTTAGCAGCACCTTTTGAACGAGGAAATATACAACAGGCATTTTCTTCTTTTGTTTTATAATGATTACTAATGTTATAAACCGTTGTGTGGTTTTTGAGTAACCAATTACGATGTATAAACCAATAATAAAAGTCATCTCCGATGTTCCAAAATGGTAATCCCGATGATTCGGCTCTTTTTTTAAATTCATCAATTTCTAAGACTACATCGGCTGGCGGTATAGTCGCATTTGTTCTTGGTGATACTTCTGCAAAAAAATCTCTTAAAATGATAAATTCATCAACAATAGAATTTCCATTTTCATCAATCATAAAAGGCTTATGAAGCTCCATTCCACAGTAGATGATTTTTACATCATTGTTGTGGAGGTACATTAAAAAAGGCAGAGTATGAGCAGTAAAATGGCCAAACTCACCCTTAAATGGACCATAATAACAGATTCCTTTTTTAATAGCTTCTCTAAGTTTTTTGTCGGCTTTGTAAAATTCGTGCTTCACTTTAAGCTTAAACTTTATTTTCTTTAAAAAAGGTAAAGATTCAGCGTAAGATTCATTATCAGACAATAAATAAGGAAAATTGTAACCATCTATACGTGAAAGAATTTTCATATAACGCTAATTATTATCGTAAACGTTTACGTATGAGTATTCTGGATAATAGATAACCCCTGACAAAAACGTTCTAGGATAAATCGGAACATCTATTATAGTAGGCCCGTAGACTAGATTTACTTTGCTTTTCTCATAACCCATAAGATATAGGCAGGTAGGGAAAACTTGAAACTGGCTTAACTTGTTAATATTTAATTTCTGATTTTCACGAAGATTTTGCACTGTAGCTGTTGAATCTAATCCGAATTCAAAAATAAGAAATGGAATATTGGCTTGCTCGTTTGGGGGATCGATAGCTTGAAAGTGTCCGCAGAAATCACCTTGTTCCATAATACTTTCACCATGATCTGAGACATAGATTATTAACACCTCATTATCTTCAATTTTTGGCAATAGCTCTTTGAAAAAACCATCAACTGACCATGATATTGCATTATAATAGGTGTTTAGTGCAGTTTCTCGATCAGCATATACATCATTATTTGCGTATGCTGGAGAGTATATTTCTTGGGAGATTGGGTATCGGTTTTGGTAAGAGAAATGGCAACCGTATTTAATTACATATGTAAAAGTATTAGAATCTGATTTGAGAATATTTTCGATTTGATCGGTAATTTTGTAATCAGATTCGTAAGTTTCAATATCAGGAAATATTTTAAATATTTGTTTATAATGGTCAATTGACATAAAATCATATTTGGTCATATTGTTCTGCGGATCGTCAGTTTTGTTTTGCCCATCAACATAGTATGTCTTGTATCCTGCTTGTTGTGCATATTGAAAAATGTTAGGATTTGACGCGTATTTATGGTTTACATCAGGTAATTGTTGTGGAGTTAGTCCACTTATCATTATCATGTTAGATGCTCGACTGGTGTTAGATGAAGATGCTGCAATTCCAAAATTTAGATAAGTTTCTTTTATGCTTGACAAAAATGGTGTGTTTGTTAACGTATCATTATTTATTTGAAGTAAATCACCCCTCACAGTCTCATCAATAATTAATACAATATGTTTTGCTTTTGGCTTTTCGGCAGCCATAAACAAGACATTATTTCTTTTTCCAAAATGTGGCATCGTGGTCGAAGCATAAGCAGTTAATAAAGGGACATCAAAGAGAGGAGAGAAAGGAGTAACATAAGCATTTGTTCTAAAGGTAATAATGGTCGCTATGCCACAAAAAAATGGAAATAACATTGCGACCTTGCTATTCACTCTAGGAATATTAACCACCCTAATAAACTTAATTATTGCTGCAATAAAAACTATTGACCCAGCTCCAGCATATAAATAATTAACATAATATGCGCGAAAAGCTTCTGTTGCCCATTGAAATTCTTCAAGAATTGTATTTGCTTCGCCAATTCCAAAATATTCTGCGTGTGCAATTTTGGTGCTGAAACAGACTAGTAAGGAGAAAAAAGTGAAAATGTATATTATGATTCTTATGAGACGACTTTTCACAATAAATAGCAGTGTATAAGATGCTACGATGGACAGATAACATGCAGCCCAAGCGATTGTTAATAATGTACCTATTTTCGATGGGCCTGCTTTATTAACAATAAAATTCTGAATTTGGTAATTATCTAAGTATGAGAAAAATCCTAAGATTAACGTAAACACGACGAGTAATTTAGCGGCTGCTTTTGTATGTCTTTTGACAAATCTTTGTGTGTTGAATCGTTCACTCAAAATAGTTCTTTTGGTAACTTGTTTTCAATTAATGGATGATTTATTTTAGTAGTTTGATTATTATATGCATCAGAATTTAGGGGTAAAAATAAAGCCATTAAATCAACTTGTTTTTTATGCCAAATCCGATTATAAATATTCTCATAAATAAATTGAGCCGTTTTTTCTGAATGATACTTTTCCGCGTAGCATCTGTTTGCACGGCCTAATTCTTCTCTCAATTTAGGGTTTTTAATCAATATTCTGAGCACATCTTGTATGGTTTCTGGGCTGCCAGAAACCGCGGGGCATTCATTGAGGTAGGAGTATCTTCTAAAAGCGCGAGTGTACTCTTCGTTTTCTAGATTCGTAATTACTGGTAGACCAATCGCCATTCCTTCAATTGCATTTAACCCATATCCAAACAATAGTTGATCGACTAAAATATCTGCCTCTGTTCGTAGAAGTTCAAGCAATTTATCGTTCTGTAAGCCCTCTAAAAGTACAAGTTGTACATTTAGTCCTTCATCAGATAACCTGTTGACTGCGTCAATAATGAATTCTGTACCCTTTGCACCCCTGTGGTTGGGAGCGTGAAATATCTTTACTAAATCGTTACTGCCGTCACTATTTGAATATGTTGATTTTGCTTTAATTTTTTCTGTTTCAATACACACCATATTAAACGGCATAACATCCCATCGACCCAAACCGTCAATTTGGAATCCTGTCATTATACAATCAGCATGCTGAGTCCAGTATGTTATTGTTTTTTGTTTTTCCTCGTCTTGATACACTTTATCTGGGTAACAGAGCAAATGACCTGTTAATAGTGATGAATTTACTATTTTGTTGTATCTGTAGAAATCTCCCCCGCCAACGGCTGTAATTACTGTTTTACAGTCAAATATTTTCAGCAATGACGATTCGAGGAATTTTAGCGGGGTGTTACATAAAAACCCCCCATAAAAATGATGATGAAAGATGTCATAATTCCTGATAGCATAAGTAAATGCAATATAAGAGGGATAAAAAAGCACTAAAGACCGATCAATAATTGGAATTCTTGTCACTTTAATTTCATCGATAAACATATCATACGTTGACCTATTTTGGTAGCCTTGTGGCCATTTCATAAGTGTTAATGATGCATATCCAATCTTTTTTAATGAGTTTGACCAGTATTGGTTACTCTGTAGGGGGTGATCTCCAAATATTAATCTCGGCTTCTTAGTTCTTTTTTTAACTTTTCGATTAAGAAAAGTGGTTGTCCAAACGATCATCAAACCAGTAAAAAATACTGGTGAGATTATAAGTTTGATTATGTTTAGGATTAATTTTTTCAAATGACTACAGTTAATTACAAGCTTTTTATTTTTTTATATTGAGCTATAAAAATATCCATTCGCTGCGCTGGATTACCAATCCATGTTTCTTTTTCGGGAACGTCTTTAGTTACTACAGCTCCCATACCAAGGGTTGTTTCATCTCCAATTTTTATTGCGTCTTTTAAGTGGGACCCAACCCCAGACCATACATTGTCGCCCAGCTCACTACCCCCGCACATTACTGTGTGGGCAACCACAACGGTATTTTCTCCTACTGTACAGTTATGACCAATATGGGCGTGGTGGTCAATCTTTGCACCTGCCTTAATCGTTGTTTTGGATAAGGTTCCTCTATCTATATTAACATGAGTAAAAATTTCAACGTCATCTTCAATAATTAAACTTCCAATATGAGCTATTTTAATAAGCCTGCCGTCTTCGTCTTTTACAAATCCAAGACCTGCCCCTCCCAGTAAATTATATTCGTTAACTCGAACATTTTTGCCTAGCGAGACGTTGTCGTGTATTGTATTGTTCGCACCGATGTATGAATTTTCACCAATTTCACATCGCCCAATTACGTTAAACGGACCAATAGTAACTGATGGGTGAATCTTTGCTTTTGGATTAATAATAGAGGATGGATGTATTGTTCCTTGTTCGCAATAACTACTATTGTTTGCAAATAGACCATTTAATATTCTTGTAAAGGCTAAACGGGGGTTAGAAACTACTACGAGACATTTGTTTGATTTATCGGTCTCGGATATTTCAATTGATCGGTCAACGATAATAATATTCGCTTGGCAGTTGTTAAATATTTGTTGTTTGTCTTTTCGAGCAGGATTGATCCAAGCAAGTGAGCTAATATCGCATTCGAACGCAGGCAAAATGCTGCTAAATGATTTGTCATCTGCATTCCCGACAATTTCGTAGTCGTCAAGAAACGGTGAGAGGTCTGCTATCTTAAATTTTTGCATGTGTGTTAGATTACCAGTCAATAATTGATCGATTGTTAACAGTTAAGAGGTTATTATAATATTCCTTTTTTCTCAGAGCATGGGCATTGATCATCTCATGAACTTTTTGCTTAGGAGATTTAATTTTTTCCTGCCACCAGCAGTCATGTGTTAATATTTGAATGCATTTATGTTCTGCTTTGTGCAGCACATCATGCATTCTTTCGTGCCGCCAATAACCATTTGAGTCACTACAATATCCTACACTATTTCTAAAGTAGTCCGCATATGTATTGATAAGGCCACCATAAGTCCACTTAGTGCATGACATAGTAAAATCGGTTGTATTATGGAAAGAAAAACATGATAGAGCACAGTCTAGTTGTTTTTCAAAAAAGACTTTCTCAAAAGCTATTAATTCATCAAGCTCATTTTCTGAATCTACACTGTAATAATGACTGTCGAAATGAAGCCCTATTTGATGCCCAAGGGCTAAAATTTGCTTCGCGATAATTTGTGATTCTTTTTCTAGCAAATTATAAAATTCACTATGTGGAAGAAGAAAAAATGTAGAGCAGATACCATTTTTTGAATCTATTTTTGCTAATTCCAAAGCACTGGTCATTGAGAAATCAATGTCGTGTCTCCACAGCACAAAATTTTCCGATTTATTGAAATTATCGAATCCCCTAAAGACATAATTTTTTTTTGCTAAATCAATCAAATTTTCATATTCAGAAAATGTAAAATCCGAAAAATTATATTTGTCTTCGTTGTTCATTTATTCAATTAATTTAGCTGGATTTCCGGCAATTTTGCTTCCTTCTGGAAAGGATTGGTTAACAAAGCTATTTGCGCCCACAATTGTTCCATTACCAAGACTAACGCCTTTCGAAATAATTGTATTGGGGCCAATAAAACAATTGTCCCCTATTTTTGTAGCTTGATACTCATATGGTTTTAGTCCGCCAGAAATGGCCCATTTAACTGTGTCATGAGAGTAGAGGTGAACACCAGCGGAAATAGAGCAATTGTCACCAATAGATAGGTCTCCTGAACCATCTAGAATTACAAATGGACCGATCCAAGTATTTTCTCCAACACAAACATTTCCATACACACAGCATGAATCATAAATACTTGTTTTTTTACCGAAACCTAAAAACGTTGCTTTTTCCCATCGATTCGATAATAGCTCATTGGAGGGAAGAGATCGATTGTAGTCCGATTTTAATTTTTTGCTAGCACTAGAGAAGAAATCGAACAGTTGATCTTTAAATTTCACTAGTCAAATTTTTGGTTTTCAATAAATATTTTACACCACCATTCGAAATTCATGAAGGACCAAATCAACAATCGATGATTTATGCCTCCATTAATGTGTTCATCCACAATTTTAGCCACATATTCTTGATTAATGTATTTAGAACAAGATAGTTTATCTCCTAACAAAAGTTCTTTCACATATTCCGCATTTTCACCTCTGTACCAACTTTCGTCAGGCGCGGAAAAACCTTGTTTTTTTCGGTCAATAATTTCTTTTGGAATAAAATCTTCCATTGCTTTTCTTAATACATTTTTTCCATCATCAAAATGCCGATATACATTTTTCTTCCGTTCTGTATTTTCGTCAATGTTCTTGATTTCTTTCTCCAGATTTCCAAGTTTATGTTTAACAGGTACTTTTTGAGCAAAATCTACTAAGTCGTTATCCAGGAATGGGAAACGCTCTTCCAAACCATTGGACATTGAGAGCTTGTCTCCAACGAGAAGGATGCCAGGTAAGAACGTTTTTATTTCAAAATACAATGAATTATTAATGTGGTCTTCAGGGGTGTCGTACTTTAACTTACTGTTAAACGTGAATACCTTTTCGAATATTTCTCTTGGACTATCAATATCAATATTTTTTTTGACATTTTCCGTGAAAAGATCTCCTTTTTGCGTGTCGGGCACCAAGCGTTGCCAGAATTCATAATATTGGTCAAAAAATTGTTCTTGATTAATGGAATCGAATATACGGTAATACCTCCAAGGATAGCCTCCATACAATTCATCACCTCCAGTTCCTTGCAAGCAAACCTTAACAAACTTTGAAGCTAATCTAGAAATATAGTAATTAGGATAACTCATCCCAACCCTCAAGTCTTCGAGATGATTGACTATACGAGGAAGAGACCACCTTAGGTCACCTGCATTGATTACTTGCTCATATTGGGATGTGTTAAAGTGACTAGACATTAATTCTGCATCGCGCCTTTCGTCATAGTTCGATTCAACCCCCGTCACCTTACTCATATCAAATCCACATGTAAATGTGGATAGTCGATCCACATGATTTGATGCTATTGCGGTTATTGAACCCGAATCCATTCCTCCCGATAGGTAAGACCCAACCGGCACATCGGCAATCATTTGTCTCCCAACGGCTTGTTTAAAAAGCCGTTCCGTTTCGGACTTGGCCTCTTTGAATGTCATACTTTCATCTGGAGATGAGAAGTCGAAATCCCACCACGCATTATGAGTTATGTTAGTTGTCGTTTTATCAATTTTTAAGGTATTAGCAGGAGGAAGCATTGCGATTCCTTTAAATAATGTCTTATATGAAAATTGATTCTGAAATGTAAAGTATTCGTTTAACGATTCAAGATCGACATCAACTTCGTAATCTGGGTGCTGCAAAATAGCTTTAATCTCGGATGCAAATACAATTGATTTTTCGTTATACCAATAATACAATGGTTTGATTCCAAACCTATCCCTGCTTAAAGTTAAGTATTCTTCTTTCGTATTCCATGCTGCAATCGCAAACATACCATTAAGTCTCTCTAAAAATTCAACACCGTATTCGGCCAAACCTTCTACGATAACTTCAGTGTCTGTTGTTGAAACGAACTCATGTCCTTTTGCTTTTAGCTCTTGCTTTAACTCTAAATAGTTATAGATACATCCATTAAAAACAAGTACCCAATTGCCATCTTTTGATGTCATTGGTTGAGTCCCTCTAGCCGAAGTGTCAATAATCGCAAGACGTTTATGGGCTAAAGCAATATTCTCTTTTACGTAATAGCCCTCTCCATCGGGACCTCTGTGTTCAATAACCTTTGCCATCTTTTTAAGATGATATAAGGAAAATGCATCACCAGTAAGATTATATACCCCAGCTATTCCGCACATATTATTTGGAGACGATCATAGTATGACAGGCTTCCTCAGTTCTGAAAAAATCCACAGTTAATTCTAACGAAGTTGCCCAATCTTTGTATTCCTTTGGTGAGTATCGCTCAGCATTACTCGGGGAATACCAATCAAAGTTACATGAGTCATTTTCTTCTTTCGTCCAATCCTTATGATAAAAGCATTTAATGAAATTCCAGTAGATGAATCGCTGAATGTCGTATTCGCCACCCTTAATCCCAAGAGCGGGTATATCTGGCGCAGTAAATTTAACATCTAATTCGGACAATGTCTTACCTAGCTCAGTAAGTTGATCTGAGAATTGCCACATTTCTTGATGAGACAAATTGTGCGTTTCATGTCGGAAAAAATCATCGACAAGTTCTCTAGGTAGAGCTTTTTTCGCATAGACATAACACGCGAATCTTCCTGTTTCGGTTAATAATTCAGATAAGTGAGCAAAGGTCTGTTTTGGGTTTTCAGTGTGATGTATAACTTGATCGCAGAGAATAAAGTCCAGCGTGTTTTTCTTGAAAGGGAGGTTTGCAATGTCTCCGCGTAAAAAATAAAGGTTTGGTAAGTGCTTATATCTCTTTGCCGCAACATAAGCTGCTTCAGAAAAATCTATGCCGAAGATGATTGATTCAGGCGCTAACTCTGCGAACCAAGCGCTTTTGTACCCAAGTCCACACCCAGCATCAATAATCAGTTTTTTGGAACGTAAAAATGTTTTCAATTCATTTTCTGACTTAAACCCATACAGGTCTAGGAGCCATTTTTTCTGAAAATCTTCTAATGCAGATGTACTCGTTTCTTGATCTAACTTAACCCATTTTTCTGAAAACGAATCGTTAGTTTGTTGCTGATTATCGAAGGCTGAATCACCTTCGATAATCGCAAGATTTTCAATGAAGGTGACATTGTGAGCAAATAAATCGTTAAGTTTGGCTGTGCTAGTCATTATAGTGATTTAAGCATTTTAACAATGTACTCATAATCTTCCTCAACCATTCTATTGTGTAATGGAATAGCCATAGAACAGTTGTTCGCTAATTTAGCTTGAGAGAAATCGTCATCATTTAGTTCCATTAATTCTTTGTAATAGTTAAGCATGTGAACAGCGTGCGTACCAGGTCTAGTAGATATTCCTTTTTCTTGGAGAAGCTCCATTATTTCATTCCGGCTTTTGGGGGATTTGGACTCGTCAACGAGTACAACGTATGATTGCCACCCCCGTTTGTAGTTAGTATTAATGGAAGGTAGCTCAAGCCAATCAATACTTTTAAGTTGATCATTATAGTAAGCCGCCCAATTAGCCCTTTCATCTATGAATGTATCTAGTTTACCCATTTGCACGACCCCAACAGCTCCTTGCAAGTCAGTCATGCGATAGTTAAACCCTAACATATTGAAGTCAGGAAGCGAGTAAGGTCTAGGTCCGTGATGACGTTGCTCTTCGGAAATTTCAGCACCATGATTTCTTAGTTTCGATATTTTATCAGCAAGTTCATCATTGTTGGTTGTCACCATTCCACCTTCTCCAGTTGTGATAGATTTACGTGGATGAAAAGAGAAACACCCAACATCGCCAAGCCCTCCAGCATAATTGCCCATGTACATTGCACCAGCAGCGCAAGCTGCATCTTCGATAAGCGGAATGTTTGGCGCGACATTTTTAATCGCGTCCATATCCGCACATAAGCCAAATAAATGGACTGGAATAATTGCTTTGGTGTTGACAGTAATCTTTTTTGCAACGTCAGATGGATCTATATTGAATGTAGTTGTGTTTATGTCAACAAACACAACGGTGGCACCACAATAGCGAACAACGTTAGCGGTAGCTACCCATGTAAATGCTGGCACGATCACTTCATCTCCAGGGCCAACATCTAAAGCGACTAACGCCAGATGAAGCGCAGTTGTAGCACTTGTTACTGCGAATGCATGTTTGACTTGGTGCTTATCAGCAAACATCTTCTCAAACGCACGCACCTTAGGTCCCGAGGTAATCCAGCCAGTCATCAAGGGTTCTCTAATCGCTTGCCATTCATCTTCACCGGTTACCGGCAAAGAAATTGGAATGTTACGTTGTTTGATGTTGGGCATAATTTGGTAATTAAGCGTTATCGATTCCTTGAGAAATTCTCCAATCAATTAATTTTTGCAATCCCTGTTCAAGGGAGAATTCATATTTAAAATTAAGTTCCTGCTCAGCCTTCTGTCTTGAGCCAATTCTGTTTTGTACCAACTGACGAGCATCGTCTGCAGAGTAGGGTATGTAGTCTACCTGAAGTTCGGACTTTTTAAGTTGTAGTATAGTATCACAAAGTTGTTTAATTGATGTTTGTACTTCGGTTCCAACATTGTAAAACCCAAGTGTGGTATTACTCAATAAAGCGTCAACATTTGCTTTAGCCACATCTTCTACATAGATAAAATCATACGCCTGAGCTCCGTCCCCATTTATTTGAGGTGCCTCGTTGGCTTCAATTTTGTTAAGCATAATAGGCACAACTCCACTATATACGGCATGTTGATCTTGACCGGGTCCATATACGTTCATATAGCGTAATCCAATTACCTCTAATCCATAACGGTCGTTAAAGGCCGTACACATTGCTTCACCAGCAATTTTTGTTGAGCCATAGAAGTTTTTATTATTAAAAGGGTGGTCTTCTGTCATAGGAACTTCCACAGCATCTCCATATACCGATGCAGAAGAAGAGGAGATAAGTTTTTTGACCTTATGTTTTACACATGCTTCAAGTACATTAAATGTTCCTGCGATATTTACATCAAAGGCCGTTCTAGGGAAGTCTTTACAATGCAAAAGCCACATTGCTGCGAGGTGAAAAACATAATCCATACCTTCAACTGCCTTATCAAGAATATCAACCTCTCTTACATCTCCACCAAATGGATATATAGAGCAGCGGTCATCTTTGAGACTGGTATCGATGTTTTCCATCTTCCCTCTTGTGAAATTGTCGTAGATAGTGACTTCCTTTACTGGATGTTTCAAGAGCTCAGCAACAACGAACCCGCCTATGAAGCCAGCACCTCCAATTACTAATGTTTTTTTTCCGTTTAAATCCATGGGACTATATTATCTTTTTCTTGAGTTGTTCATAGGTTGAAATGTTGTCAACTTCTCCGTTTTTCAATTCCACTATTTTATTGCAATGTTTTAGAGTAGAGTAACGATGTGCAATAATAATGATTGTCAGATTGTGATTCGATAAATTGTTAATGGCTTCTGTTACTTCCTGTTCCGTTTCATTATCCAAGGCAGAAGTAGCTTCGTCGAAAAATAATAGCTCAGCTCCTGAATACAGGGCTCTTGCAATTGCAAGTCGTTGTTTTTGTCCTCCGGAGAGCTTCGATCCATTTTCTCCTATATGTGTTTTAACTCCAAGCGGTAGGTTTTTTACAACTTCACTTAAGCTAGATTTACTAATCACTTCGTTAACTAAAGAAGAGTCTATTTCATTAGAACTAATACCAAATGCTATGTTTTCTTCTAAAGTGCCCTCAATTATAAAGAGCTCCTGCGGTACGTAACCAATTTTGTCTCTCCATGATTTAATATGATTTGGTTCTATTGTCGTGCCATCGATTATAATTTCACCACTGTTTTGAACTAGAAATCGAAGGAGAATATTCATTAGAGTTGTTTTTCCAGAGCCAGACCCTCCAATAATGCCTATGGTCTCTCCTTTAAGGACAGTAAATGAAATCCCATTTAAAATTGTAGAACCTTCTTCGAAATAAGAAAAATGAATATCCTTAATCTCAATGGAATGATTGAAATCTATATTCTGTTCTTCTAGTTCACTTGGAAGAGTTATGCCGTAGGATTTTTCAATAATTTCAATACTTATTTGCTGGCTTTTGATTGATAATAATGCCATCATGATTCGATTAATTGAAGGCATTATCCGATAGGCAGAAATAGCAAATATTCCAATTAAAGTGATTATTTGATCTCTGGAGTCAAAGAAATATACACCATAAATCAATACGCTAAGAATTCCCAAAAACATCGAAATTTCAATAATTTTACTAGGGGCAAGCTTATAAATAGTGTCTTTAACTCTAAGCTGGATTTGCTCATCTAAAATGGTTGAATATCGTTTAAAAAATGTCTTTTCAGTATTGGTTATTTTGGTGTCTGCGTAACCGAAAATTGATTGGTATAATATGCGTGATACTTTGGGAGCAAGGTCAATAAGTTCTTCAGTAATTTTGGTGATACGTTCTTTCGCACTACTGTAAAAAATGAGGAAAAATGGGATGACCACTGTCGCCAACAAGAACACAATTTTTATGTCGTAGATGATAAGCCCAACTATAATAAGCGCAAGAACTAAAACTTCATTAAATAAATTGAGAAGGGGAAGCACGACTCCTGAACTGAAATAGGTAGGAATCGAAGAAATGTCTTTAATCATTTCATGAGAGTTGATGGATTTGAAATAACTATATCCTAACGAATATAATTTTTCATAAATACTAACAGCGAGATATTTGTTTATACTGAAAATATATTGAGTATTATATTTTGAGATTAGAAGACCAGCGATGTTTTTTAAAATGATTACTCCCAATAGTGCAAATGCTATAAAGACAATCAAAGGCTTATCTGATTTGAATCCAAAAAAATTATATAGCCACGTTAGCAGCTCGCTGTTTTGTATGGCATTTTCTTCTAACATGATTGAAATTACAGGAACAATTGCAGCTAGTCCAGCTAATTCTAGAAATGAATTAAGTATGATGGCAGTAATCACTAGTATCGCTTTAATTCGAAACGGTTTCGGTAAAATTGAGTAAACTTTACGATATGATTGGAATACTAAAAGCGACATTTAAACCAGTAATTCGTATTTCTAGACAAGAACAAAGTTAACTTTTATAATCGCTAAGGCAAACAGATAATTGACCGAATAGGAGAATATTTATGTGTCTCTAAATAAAGAAGATACCTGCGCGAACATAAGTCTTATAAGCGAGTATTTTACACCCTTGATTGTCGCCTAGCTTATATTGTCAGTATAGATAGGAAGAACTAACAGCTATAAAAAACCAAAAAAATTACCGATGTTTTTAATAGTGAAGCTGATAATGCAATAGCTTCTCGCATTCTAATGAAAAATTTATGAAGCCTAATAAAAAGATTGAACTACGACATTTTAATGTATTCCCATTGTCCCCGATTAAAGCGGCCCCAAGCAGATTCGAACCGTAATCAATTTTTCAGAAAAACTATTTTAAATATGGAACTATTTGGCCATAAAGACGAGTAAG
>Ga0055584_100004582_pt1 | contig 13548 bp, 11 predicted proteins | sample OSDHelmetaG_FD_58716 | JGI IMG/M metagenome (GOLD analysis project Ga0055584, IMG submission 58716) | Pelagic marine sediment microbial communities from the LTER site Helgoland, North Sea, for post-phytoplankton bloom and carbon turnover... | ecosystem: Environmental > Aquatic > Marine >... | reverse complement strand
GCCGCCAATGAAGTCGGTTTCAAAGCCGACCGATTCTATTCCAACGTCATCGATTGGCAGGAACTAAACGGTGCGTTTCGCGATTTCACCAACGCCCAACCGAAATCCGCTTACGTGTTGAACCGCTAGGCCCGGATGGCGTTTGAAGCCGGCGATCCGGAGGTTGTAGCCCATCTGACTGATCGTTTGGCAGACCAGATCGACAAGACGGCAATCCGCAATACCTGGCTCTGGCAGGCCTACAAGGACTACGGCCGCCTGCCCAAAAGACTGGTCAATGCCAAGCCGGTGAAGGTGATCTACAACGAACCTTACGAGAGTTCACTGGATGTGACGTTCTCACATGATGGTCGGATGATGGCTATCGGTGATTTCAACGGCCACGTCACTGTGTGGAATATGCAGACGCTCAGACAGATCCGGCAGCTTCCCGCTCATGGATTACCGGCAACCTCCTTGGCCTTCTCGCGCGACAACCGATTGCTGGGCGTCGCTCACGGCGTATTCCATCCCGAGGCGGAGCACCACGGACGGGGGCGCGTGATCTTTTACGACACCGCGACCTGGGGTGCCAAACGATCGATCCCCACCGCGTTGATGGCCTCGTCCATCAATTTCACCGACGACGGCAGGCACGCGTTGGTCACCGGATTTCACGGCCGGTTCGAAAAGCCCGCAGAGCTGTACATCATCAGCCTGACTGACTTTTCAGTCGCCTCGAAATCTCTCGGAATCCGCGCGCAGTTTCGTCGGCCCATGCTGCTCACTGATCCGCCAGGCAATATCTTCGCCGTGTTGGGACACACCATGATCCAAATGCCCCCGCGCCCGACCAATTTCAACGCCACCTGCGGCGGCACCAACAACACGGGCGTCACCTGTTACTCCACGATCTGGGACTACGAGGTCTCGCCGGATCGAAGTCTGCTGGCAATCAGCCGTGGTCCAAACGGTGAAGAAGATTTCGCATCCGGTCGTATCGACCTGTGGCGCTGGGGCAGTCTGGAACCGGTCAATTTTGTGGGTGATGACACCATCGCCGGCATGACAGCCATCGCCTGGAGTCCGGATGGGAAATACCTGTTCGCCGGCGGACACGACGAGGCCATTTCCATCTGGGACGCCAAAACGCTGACTAAAAGGCAATCCTGTTCGGTCATCGGGGGACGATCTTTAGCCTGACGATGTCGCCCGACCGGAAGCACCTCGCTTCCGCCGGCCAAGATGGCAGCGTCATGCTCTGGGATGTTCCCAAACTCACGGAAAAGCTGTAGTCCACAGAGCCCGTTCCCCGAAGATTTCAGTTGCCCCTGTGGTGACGGATGATTTCATCTCTGGGTATTCCTTATGAACAAGAACGGATTCAAAACTGGTTTTGGTGTGATCGTCGCGATGTTGTTGGCGATGAGCGTGCAGGCAGGCAAGCAGGATCAGAGCCTCGACGTGTACTGGGTGGATTCTGAGGGTGGCGGTTCCACCCTGTTTGTCACACCCGCCGGCGAATCAGTACTGATCGACACTGGCAATCCAGGTGGCCGTGATCCGCAGCGCATCGTCAGAGTGCTGAAAGAGGTCGCCGGCTTGAAACAGCTGGACCATCTGATCATCACCCATTGGCATCGTGATCATTTTGGTGGCGCCGCCGAAATCGCCCAACTGGTGGAGATCAAGAACGTCTACGACAAGGGTGTGCCCGAAACCAATCCAGACCGGCACCGCGGCAACAACGCGCTTTGGCGGCGCGTTCGCCAACCCTACGTCGACATGCAGGTTGGCCAGCGTCACACCGTGAAACCGGGATATGTGCTGCCCTTGAAACAGCCCTCATTCAAGGGCGCCCCCAAGCTCGAAATCCGCATCCTTGCCGCCGACCGCAAATTCATCTCACCTCGCCGCGACCAGTTTCGCAAAAATCCGAACCTGCCGGGAAAGGACAATCCGGAAGATCTCTCCGACAATGCCAACAGTGTGGTCTCACTGATCGAGTGGGGGGAATTCCGCCTGTTCGACGGGGGAGACCTCACGTGGAACATGGAGAAGAAGCTGGTCTACCCGGTCAATCTTCCGGGCACCGTGGATGTGTATCAGGTAAACCACCACGGTCTGGCCACCAGCAACAATCCGCTCTTGCTCAAGAGTCTCGCACCGACAGTTGCCGTAATGAACAACGGTCCCAAAAAAGGCACTAGCGACATCGCCATGGCCGCGATCAAGACTGCCGGTTCAGTGAAAGCCACCTATCAGTTGCACGAAAACATCCGCGCGGATGGCGACGTGAACAATGTGAAGGACAAGGCCTATATCGCCAACCACGGCGATCTCGCCCATAAGTGCGAAGCCAACTACGTGAAACTTTCGGTGGCACCGAACGGAGGATCTTACACGTTCACCGTGCCTTCCTCGGGCCATTCCCGGAAGTTCGATACGAAACGGAAGCTGTAAGTTTCTTGGGGCGGTCAGCGAAGGCGGCCAACTCAGCTCCGCATTGCAACGAGTCTTTCCTTGAGCTCCTTGAGTTCCGGTGTGAGTGCGAACACGTCGTCGCAGGCGTTGTCACACTGGGGATGCGAATGTTTGGATTCGGGATGGCCCGACAGTCCAAAAATCTGGAATCCAGGAGCCGCGGCGCGCATTCGGGCCAGCGTGTCCCATTCCTCATTCTCTATTTCGTCCACATTGACAACGACAACATCCGGACTGAGACAGCTCATGTCCGACGCGGCGACCGGCACGCTGGGAGCGCGCTCAAAGCCCAGTGTCTGATCGGACTCCCCCAGCGACGACTCGATCTTGCTGGCGAGCGCTTCAAAACGCTCGATCAAGAACACGCGGGTGGACGTATGGGCATCTGGCGCGGGAATACTTCTCGCTGTCATGGATTAAAGATTGCCCTACAACGGAAGCCATTTCTATTGGCGCAATTCCCAAAGTTGACTGGTCTTTTTCGCTACAACTGTAGGCAAATCGCCTACAATTTCTCAATTTCACCCCACAAGACTTCGAGATCGGAATCAGCCAGTGCCATTTTCTTGATCATGGCCTTTTCGCTCTTATCCGCAGGAATGCGCAATGCCCGGTTCAACCATGCTTTGGATTCCTGAAGTCGCCCCATCTGGCACGCATAGCAGGCCAGATTATAAGGAATAATGGGTTCTTTGGGGAAAAGTTTTGCAGCTGGGTAGAGCGCCAGCCAAGCCGTTTCGAGCGAACCGCCGGTCTGTCGCCGAGTTGCATAAGCCCGGTGGATCCACCCGGCAGAGACGTCAGGCGCACTGGTCACGAGTTGCTCGGACACATCCAAGGCGGCCTGCCAATCCTCGTTGGCAGCGTGAGTCGCCCAAAGCAGATGCAGCCCGTCAGGATGATCACGCGCGGTCGGTGACAGCTGATTCAGCTCGTTGAACGCCTCCTCCGGCGCCCCCAACTCCAGCCATCCTTCAGCGGCCGCAAGATAATGCGTGTCCGGCGGCTCAAGTTCGGTGGCGACGATCTCGCTCACGAGGCGGCAGACGATTTCACAAATTGAATTATCTTCTCGTCATCGTCTCCGGCCTGCCAAACGACCCGCAAGAAATCGGCCAGGTGAAACTTGTTTCGACGCGAGAAAGGACGATCGCCGCCGCAACCGAACATCATCTCTGTGGGCAGTTCACCCCGCAGCTTGGCCCGGGCCTTCGCGATCATTCGCGGAAGCCAGGCAATCCCATCCAACTCCGCTGTCTTCGCCGGAAAATCATCCATCGTCCGTTGATTCGGTGAGGCAACACCCTGCTGCTCGGAAATCAGGTATTCACGACGTACTGCAGTCACGAGCAACACGGTCTCAAACGACGGATCGCCCCCGTTGCTGTAATCCTCGACAAAGTCGAACAACTCCTGCGGCGAGCAACCGATTCCGTTGAGAAAATCCGTTTCCTCAGCCGTGAAAAAATCGGACGCGACTCGGCTCCGGGTGCGGTACCGTTTGACTCCTTCAGCAAAGACGGTACGAAATCGATCTGGCCATTCGTTCTGATTCATCAGTTCTCGTTATTTCAAGGCCTTGTTGATGGCGGCGAGCAGCGCGGAATCGTTCGGTTCCGTGTCGCTGCGAAAATGTTGGATCACCTGGCCGTCTTTGCCGACGAGGAACTTCTCAAAATTCCATCCGACCTGTTTGCCCCCTTTGGTGAGGTGCTTGTAGAGATCGTGCTGATTCTTACCCTTGCGGATCGCGATCTTCTCGGTGAGCGGGAATGTCACGCCGTAATTGCGTTTGCAAAACGTCGCAATCTGCTGCGGCGAACCGGGCTCCTGCTTGCCGAATTCATTGCAAGGCACACCCAACACCACCAGCCCGTTCCCCTTCATTTTCTGGTACAGACTCTGAAGGCCGTCGTATTGACCGGTGTAGCCGCATTCGGAGGCAACGTTCACGACGAGCACAGCTTTCCCCTTGTAGGCGGCCAGATTCAGCTTTTTGCCCTGCAGCGATTTGATCGCCACGCCGTGGATATCTCCGGCAGTCAGACTGAACACGAAAGACATGAGAACAAGGGAGGTTGCAACGAACTTCATGCCGCGAAATATTTCGACGAACGGGAAAAAGTCAACTCGAAGACTCAGCTATCTTTCCAACACGGCTGTTTGCTCGAGTGCCGCCTCAATCTGCAAGGCCGCGCTCGTGTGCCGCTCCGCGAGATCCGATTGCCCCTTGGCGGTATACAATTCGGCCAGTTTCCGATGCGTGTTTATGCCCATCGGATTGAAATGCAGCGATTGTTGAAGCATCTGCAGCGCGGTATCCGAGTCGCCATTGTCCGCCATGGCCGAACCGAGGTTGAAAAGCGAATTCGCGTTCTGCGGATCGATTCCCACCGCCTTTCGAAACAGCTCAATTGCCGGCTGTGAATGCTTCAAGTCCAGCAGGCAGATCCCCATGTTGTTCAATGCGCCGAGGTGTTCCGGCTCCACTTTGAGCGCAAGTTCATACTTCTCAATCGCCGCGCTGGTCCGCCCCTGACGCAACAATGCATTGGCGTGATTGTAAGGCAATTGGACATAGGGAAACTCCGGGTCCGTCGCCCACGCCTCGTCGTAGTATTTCAAGGCAAACAGGTCTTCGCCGTTCTCGCCGTAGGCATTACCCAGTTTCATCAGCGCCGCCGCGTTGAGTCGGGGTGTTCCTGAATGCTCCGAGAGATGGGTGAAGAATGTGATGTCGTTCTTCCAAATGGCGGTCTGGCGAAAGCTCAGCACACCCAACACAATCGCAACTGCCGTTCCCGCCGCAATCACGGCCCCGCCCTTCGCCGCACCGAAACGCCGATAGAGGACCATGAACCCGACCGCCCACAAAACACCGTTCACGATCGCATAGCGATCATGCGGATAGTGCGGCCGCTCCGTGAGCCCGAGCATCGGCACCAGCAGACCGAGATGCGCAACCCACAGCGCCATCGCCCACGGCCAACGGCTTCGCTTGATCCACAACAGCACGCTCACCACAACCACTCCGATCGCGCTGACCACAAATACCGCATCCGTGGGTGAGAATTTCAGCAAGGTTGGATACAACGGGCAAAGCCCGGTTGGCCACAGCGGTTTCCACACGTAGTAACCCCACACGTAGAAGGCCTGCATGAGCCGCTCCGCCATCGTGAATTGTGCCGCGTCCGCAGCCTGAAACCACGAGCCTACATTGAAAAAGCGACCATACAACGTTCCCACAATGGTAAGGCTGGCCAAGAGCACGAACGGTATTTTCTCAATCCACGCGCGACGGGCCGAGGGGTCTACAAAATTGCAACCACCATCCCCCTGAAACCGGCGCCCGGGGAAAAAGTCCACCGCCACCAAGACCGCACAGAAACCCAAAACGGTGGGGTAAGTCATCACCGCCAACAGATACGATGCTGCCGCCAGCCAATAGCAACGCTGCCGAAAACCGGAGCTGGAGGCTTCGACCTTCAGATAGAAGATCAAAGACGACAACAGGAAGAGCAGAGAAAGGTGATACGGCAACCCTGTCACCCAAGCCACTGGTTCGACTCGGAGCGGATGAATCCCAAAGAAGAGCGCCGCGATACCGGCGGCCAAGATGCCAGCATGGGATCGTACGCCGAGAAATCGCAGGCAAAGGAAAAACACCAACCAGGTGTTCATCGCGTGCAAGAACACGTTGGCGAGATGATAGCCGAACGGGTTCAGACCGAAGATCTCATGAACAAGAGCCCACCCCAGCCAAGACAGGGCTTTATACCGAATCGCCTGTTCGAAGTCCGTGAACATCCAGGCCAGATTCTCCCCGGTGAGCCCCTGGACTCGGGGATTCTCAAAGACATTGATGTCATCATCCCAATGCAGGAAATCAGCGCTCAAGGTCGGCCAGAACACGCCCAGCACAATCGCGAACAACGCGAGGAGCACCACTGATATGACATGCCGTTCCTTCACTGCTGTTGATTGCGTCGCATGTCTGCCAATTGCCGGACGAGACTGCTGTAACGTTCCGCGTGCGCGGGAAGCCGGGCCGGAATCGCATAGGCACCGCCCAGGACCGCATCAGCCCTGACGAACTCCCCGTTCGCAATCAGCCCCTCCGCATACGCGATGTGCAACTCGAGTTGACCGGTGTGCAACGCGATGGCGTCTCGGAAAACCTTTCCGGCAGATTCCGCATGCCCCATCTGGAACAGCAACGTTCCGAGCCGTCGCCAGGCGGTAAGCATGTCCGGCGCATTGCCGATCGCCAGCTGATAGAGCCTCGCCGCTTCTTCTTGGTTCCCCAATCTCTCCAGCACCGTGCCATACGTAAACGGCAAATCAGATCCCATGTAGGGCGGCTTGGAATTCATCGCCTCGTGATACGCGGCCGCAGCCTCCTCCAGTCGATCCTGCCGCTGCAAGGCGTGTCCGTAACGCGTATACGCCATGCTCTTCTGGGATCCGGGAGCAAGCACATCCAACTGGTAGCGAAAGAACACCTCATCATTCCTCCAGATCCCGGCCTGTTTGAAACTCAGGCCCGCAAGGATCGCCACCAACACGACCCCGCCGATCTTCAGCGAATCAATGGACAGCTTCAGGGGATTCAGCAGCCCCCAGCCAAAGAGGCCCGCACTCATCAAAGCCGCCACGATCAGCGAGTATCGATCACCGGGATAGTGGCTGTGCTCGGTCAATCCCAACAGCGGAACCATCAACGTCAGGTAGGCCATCCAAAGCGCGGCCAATCCCGGCTTGGTGGCCCGATTCAGGAATACGTAGAACGAAGCACACCCGATCGCGAGTGCGCAGATCAACATCCGGGTTTCGAAGGGTGTGAATTGCGCGAGTCCGAGATACACCGGAGCAAGTCCGAAGGGCCAGAAAGGCCGCACCAGGTAATACGTCCAAACATAAAATCCCCGCATCACGCGATCGATCGCCGGCAGATCATCCAAGGTGACCGGCGTGCCAAAAGCCCCCTGCACCACCATCCGACTATAGGCCGCCACCCCGGTCATGAAAACCGCGATCAACAGAAACGGCGCGAGTTCCAAGATCATTGCGCGCGCTGGCAGGCCGTTCACCGAAAGGCGTTTCAAGGGAAATACATTGATCGCGAAAAACACCGCAAAAAATCCCAACGGCAAGGGAAAGCTCAACAGCGAAAGCGTGTAGGCCAACAAAGCACCCCAATATCCGGTCTGACGAAAAACCGACTTCCCAAAATCCACGGTCAGATACGACCACACTCCAATCAATGCGAAGCAAAAGGACAGATGGTGAGCCGTGCAACTGACCCACGCCACCGGCTCGACCCGCAAGGGATGCAGCAACCAGAGGAACACCGAGAGGCCCGCCAACAGATCCGTGTCATTCGTCGAGCCACCTTCCACCGGGCGAATCCGATTCCCCAACCGACGCAGGATCAGGAACAGCAACACCCCGTTGAACGCATGCAGAAGCAGGTTCGTGATATGATAAGGAAAAGGTTTCAGCCCAAACCCCGCCTGCAACGAAGCCCACGTCAGATAGGTCAGTGGCTTGTAACGAATGTCGGGGCCGACACCTCCGAACATCCATTTCAACGAATCCGCATCCAAGGTCGTGATCTGCGCGTTCTCGTAGACATTGTGATTGTCATCCCAGAACAGAAACTCCGCCTGCAAGACCGGCCAGAACACCACAAAACTGGCAACAACAATGCCGAGAATGATGCCATAGCTGAGTCGGGTATGCCGCATATGAGTCCGACACTCTGAAGGCTGCTGCTGCAAAGCTCAAGATTCGGGAAGGAAACAGAGAAGATTGCCGCTTTGCGCCCAAGCCTGGGACTTCTATAAATCCGGCATGCATTCGTTCACCCGATGGTTCTGCCTGCTGGCTTCCGCCATGGTATTGCCGGCGGCCGAGGTTGATTTTTCGCGGGACGTTCTGCCGATCCTTGCGGACAAGTGCTTTCATTGCCATGGGCCCGATGAGGCGGAACGCCAGGGCGGCCTGCGTCTCGATACGGAAGCGGGAGCATTCAGGACAGAGGATCCGGTGGTCGTTCCCGGAAAGGCTTCGGCCAGCGAGCTCATCCACCGTGTTCTCACCGCTGACGAAGATGACCTGATGCCGCCGCCGGATTCCAATCGGACGCTCTCTTCCACGCAGAAGGAAACGCTCAAACGCTGGATCGACGAAGGCGCCAAATGGGGGAAACATTGGGCATTCGTAAAGCCGGATCGACCCACGTCACCACCTACGGACGATAGCTGGATACGCAACGACATCGATCGATTCGTATTCGCCCAGCTCTTGAGACACGGGATCCGCCCGTTCAACGCCGCGAATCGAAGGACACTGATCCGCCGGGTCACCTTGGATCTCATCGGATTGCCTCCCACCGCCGACGAGATCCGGTCCTTCGTCAGCGACAAATCACCGGGGGCCTTCGAAAAGGTGATCGACCGCCTGCTCAAGTCACCCCACTTCGGCGAGCGCATGGCTTGGGATTGGCTTGATATCGCCCGCTACGCCGACACCAACGGGTACCAAGGCGATCGCACCCGGACCATGTGGCCCTGGCGGGATTGGGTGGTGGCGGCATTCAACAACAACATGCCGTACGACCGGTTCACCATCGAGCAATTGGCCGGCGACATGTTGCCCAATGCAACCTTGGAGCAGAAGATTGCCAGCGGCTTCAACCGCAACCACATGATCAACGGTGAGGGCGGACGCATCGCCGAAGAGAATCGTGTGGAATACGTCTTTGATCAGGTCGAAACGACCTCAACGACCTGGCTTGGTCTGACCATGACCTGCTCACGCTGCCACGATCACAAATACGACCCCATCTACCTCGATGACTACTACGGGCTCTTCGACATCTTCAACCGCACCCCGGTAAGCGGCGGTGGTGGCAACGCCCAGACACCTCCCATCGTCGAGGTTTTCAAGGATGCCGAAAGGAAGAAACTGGGTGAAATGGGAGCCGAAATCAGTCGCATCGGAAAAGAGGTGGATAAGTTGGAACTGAAGCTGTTTCCCCGCCCGGAAGGGAAACCCGCATCCGCTTCTGAGAAAGCCGCCAAGTTGTCCGGCAACATCAAGAACGAGTTGAAGCGCACGGCCTCGCGCCGTAACCGCCGCCGCTTCGGGGAATTCAAGAATGCGTTCCGCAAATCAGAACCGGACTACGTGAAGCTGATTGAGAAACTCGAGAAGGCGATGTCCGCGCGAGAAAGTTTCAGCGGCAGCCTGCCGCGAGTCATGGTGATGCAGGACTCCAAACCACGTGACACCTTCGTCCTCGAACGCGGCACCTACAACAAACCCGGCCGCAAGGTGAAGGCACAATTGATCGGCAGCCTACACCCGGCACCCAAAGGAGCCCCCATCAATCGACTCACCATGGCAAAGTGGATCGTCGACCCTGCCAATCCCCTGACCGCGCGGGTGACAGTCAATCGCTTCTGGCAGATGCTGTTCGGCGCCGGCTTGGTGAGATCCCCGGAAGACTTCGGCGTCCAAGGCCAGAAGCCCACCCATCCGCAACTCCTCGATTGGCTGGCAGTGGATTTTGTCGAGTCCGGCTGGGACGTGAAACACCTGCTCAAGCAGATCATCATGAGCGCGACCTACCGGCAGTCCACCAAGGCCGGCACCGAGGCATACGCCGACGACCCCGACAACCGACTCCTGGCTCGCGGCGCCCGATTTCGCATGCCTTCCTGGATGATACGTGACCAGGCGCTTGCCATCAGCGGATTGCTGAACCGCGAGACGGGTGGTCGCTCCGTAAATTCTTACCAACCCGAAGGTGTCTGGGCGGAAGCAACTTTCGGCAAAATCCGCTATCGACAGGACACCGGCGACAAACTGTATCGCCGCAGCCTCTATCTTTTCTGGCGCCGTATTGTCGGTCCCACAACTTTCTTCGACGTTGCCAAACGCCAAACCTGCGAAGTGAAGCCACCCCGCACCAACACACCGCTCCATGCCCTGGTAACCATGAATGACATCACCTACGTGGAAGCGGCACGTGTCTTTGCCACCCGGGTGATGAATTCCAGCGGCAGCGATCGACGACGAATCAGGACCGGTTTTATCGAATCCACGGGCCGCTCTCCCAAAGGTGCCGAGTTGAACGTGCTCATCGCCAAGCTGAAGCAGTTGCAACAGACCTACCAAGCCGATTCCGCGGCTGCTGAGAAGTTGACCAGCGTCGGCGCATCCACTCGCGACAAGAATCTGCCCGTCACCGAACTCGCGGCCTACACTGCTCTCTGCAATCTCATCCTCAACCTCGACGAAGTCGTCACCAAGGAATGAACCCCTTTCTCGAACACAAGCTGAACCTCAATCGCCGCGAATTCTTCGGCCGCACTGCCACCGGCATCGGCACGGCGGCTTTGGCTGACCTTCTCGGGCGCGAAGGTTTGGCCGCCACCCCCGCCAAACCCCACACCGATGGGCGTCATGCGGGACTGGCAGGTTTGCCACATTTTGCGCCCAAAGCCAAACGCGTCATCTACCTGCTGATGAACGGCGGGCCACCACACGTCGACATGTTCGACTACAAGCCGGAGATGGAGAAATGGCGCGGCAAGCAACTTCCGGATTCTGTCCTGGGCGGACGGCGATTCAGCACCATGACCCAGGGTCAGAAGAACAAAGCGGTGATGCCCGCCCTGCCCGGCTTCCAGCGCTACGGCCAGTGTGGCGCCACGGTCAGTGATTATTTGCCGCACACCGCCTCCATCGTGGATGACATCACGTTCATCAAATCGATGCACACGACACAGGTGAATCACGCCCCCGCGATTACCTTCTTCCTCACCGGCGGAGAACAGCCCGGACGTCCCAGTATCGGTTCCTGGCTGACCTACGGTCTCGGTAGCGAATCCAGTGACATGCCGGGCTTCGTGGTCATGACCTCGCGCGACAAACAGGCATCGTGTGGCCAGATCTTTTATGATTTCTATTGGAGCAGCGGATTTCTGCCGACCAAGTTTCAAGGTGTGAAGTTCCGTGGTTCCGGGGATCCGGTGCTCTATCTCTCCAATCCAAACGGCATGGACCGCCGAACCAAGGGCCAGATCATAGACGGCATCGCCGAACTCAACGCGATGCGGCACAAAGAAGTGGGTGATCCGGAAATCAACACGCGCATTGCCCAATACGAGATGGCCTATCGCATGCAGGCCTCCGTGCCCGACATGGTGGATCTGACCAAGGAGTCGAAGGCCACGCTCGACATGTATGGTCCCGACGTCACGCGCCAGGGGTCTTTCGCCTACAACTGCCTGATGGCGCGCAAGTTGATCGAGAAAGACGTCCGCTACGTCCAACTCTTTCACGCCGGCTGGGATCATCATCGAAATCTCCTCACCCAATTCCGCATCCAGTGCAATGACACCGACCAACCCGCTGCCGCCTTGGTCCAAGATCTGAAAATGAGGGGACTCCTCGACGACACCCTCGTGATCTGGTCCGGCGAATTCGGCCGCACACCGTTCGTCCAAGGCAGTCTGACCTCTCCCAGCCTCGGCCGCGATCATCACCCCTATGGTTTCACCAGCTGGGTAGCCGGTGGCGGCGTGAAAGCCGGACACACTCACGGAGCAACGGATGACTTCGCCTTCAACGCCGTCCAGGATCGCGTCCATCCCCACGACGTTCAGGCCACTTTGATGCACCTCATGGGCATCGATCACGAGCGACTCACCTACAAATTCCAAGGCCGCCACTTCCGCCTGACCGACGTGCACGGCCACGTCGTGAAGAACATCCTGACATAGCCCAACGAAGCATTCGAAACCGACGTAGGATAGCCATTCTACGGACCCAACTTGCTGATACCAGCGATGGTCAATCGAATGAATCGCCAACCTACTCCAAGAATTCCTGTCCGATTTGGTTCAATCCGCACTTAGATCATTATGAGACTTCTTTTATCGCTGCTGATCATGGGTTTCGCGCATCTGTCGCCAGCCGCCGAAAACCCCGCTCAAGACAACAGGCCCAACATCCTGTGGATCGTCATTGACGACATGTCCGCAAATTTCTCCTGCTACGGCGAGAAAACCATCACCACGCCCTACGTGGACAAGCTGGCCAAAGAAGGCGTCCGCTTCAGCCGCGCCTATGCCACTTCACCGGTGTGTTCGACCTTTCGCTCCGCGATGATCAACGGGATGTATCAGACCTCGATCGGCGTCCACCATCACCGCAGCGGACGCGGCAAACATCGGATTCAACTTCCGGAAGGTGTCCGCCCCGTGCCTGAAAACTTCAAAGCGGCCGGCTACTGGACCTGCATTGGCAGCGGCCTGCCCGGTTTCGACAAATCACTCAACCGCACCAGCAAAGATTCGCTGGGCAAAACCGACTACAACTTCGATTGGGATGAGAACATGTACGACAGCCACGATTGGGCGGGACGCAAGCAAGGTCAGCCGTTCTTCATGCAGGTGCAACTGCACGGCGGCAAGATCCGCGGAGCAGCGGAAACCAAATACGACGCGCTCGACCGGCGTATGAAGAAGGAGTTCGGAAACATCACCGATCCGGACAGCGTCACACTGCCACCCTACTACCCGCGCGATCCGATCATGCTGCGTGACTGGTCAACCTACCTCGACACCGTACGCATCACCGATCGACACGTCGGCCGGGTCGTGGAGCGACTGAAGAAGGAAGGTCTGCTGGAAAACACCCTGATCATCTTCTTCACCGATCATGGAATCAGCCACGCGCGTGGCAAACAGTTCCTCTACGACGAAGGCGCACACATCCCGATGGTCATTCGCGGCCCCGGAGTCACCGCCGGACAGACCCGCCACGATCTCGTGGAACACATTGACGTCGCCGCCCTTTCATTGGCAGCAGCAGGGATTGATATTCCCAAGAAGATGGAAGGTCGAAACATTCTCGCAGCGGACTACCAACCCAAATCCGCCGTCTTCGCAGCGCGCGATCGCTGCGGCGAAGCGGCTGATCATGTCCGTTCCGTGCGCACAGACCGCTATCTCTACGTACGCAACTTCTATCCGCAACGCCCGCATCTCATGCCCAGCCAATACAAGGACA
>Ga0055584_100004581_pt1 | contig 13549 bp, 12 predicted proteins | sample OSDHelmetaG_FD_58716 | JGI IMG/M metagenome (GOLD analysis project Ga0055584, IMG submission 58716) | Pelagic marine sediment microbial communities from the LTER site Helgoland, North Sea, for post-phytoplankton bloom and carbon turnover... | ecosystem: Environmental > Aquatic > Marine >... | reverse complement strand
ACCAGGTCGGGCCTCTGCGACTTAGCCGTCTTTCGGTGTCTGGTTGCCGTTTACGAAAATGCGGTCGATTTGCTGGGTCTCATCCAGCCACAAGAAATCAGCCCGTGACCCCGTGCGCAGTGTCCCAACCTCACCCTCACGGCCAATGACCTGCGCAGGGTACAGCGATGCCATTCGGAGGGCTTCGTCAGGGGACAGGTCGAGGGCTTCCTGCAGGAATTGCACAGCGCTGAACAAGTCCAGATCGGCCCCGGCTAGGGTGCCATCTTCGAGGGTAAGACGACCTTGCCTGCGCAGGATACGCCGACCGTTGAGAGTGAATTCAGTAAGCGCTGATCCCGTTGTTGCCATCGCATCACTGACAAGGAAGATGCGCCCCGGACCCCTCTTGCTCCTCAAGATCATTTGAATGTTTTCAGGGGCAACGTGGTGACCATCCGCAATAAGGCCGGCCGAAAGGTCAGGCAAGTTGACCACTGCCCCTACCAGTCCCGGGTCACGGGCCTTCACCTGGCTCATTGCGTTGAACAAATGCGTGGCACAGCGGGCACCGCTGGCAACCTGTTCCCGAGCTTGCTCGTAGGTGCAGTCTGTGTGCCCCAGAGAAACCACGGCACCGGCAGCGGCGAGCCGAGCGACTTGCTCGGAACCGACTGACTCCGGGGCGACTGTAACCAACAGGGTTGGTAACGCCTGCGCGAGGTCTTCAAGGGCCCTCAAATCGCTCTCAGTCATTGGTCTTATCAGCTCACCAGCATGCGCTCCTTTTCTTGAAAGGGCGAGATGGGGGCCTTCCAGATGAAGGCCGATGAAGCCGGGTACACCCTTTGCGAAGGCCTCTTGTGCTGCATCGACAGCCGCCTTTGTGATGTCCGGTTTGTCAGTGATCAGTGTCGCGAGAAGAGAGGTCGTGCCACGGCTTGCGTGGGCACGGGTGATGGTTCTGATCGCAGAGGCGGTCGGGTCGCTGTTGAGCATGACCCCGCCGCCGCCGTTGACCTGTAAATCAACCAGCCCGGGAACGATTTTTCCGCCTTCAAACCTTGCGACCTCGCAGTCGGCGGGAACATCATCTTGTGGGATAATGTCCACCACGCTGTCTCCTTCAACAATCAGAGCAGCGTTTTTGTGGGTTTCCTGCCCATCGAATATATCAGCACCTGCATAGGCCGTTCGCACGCTCATAGCGTCTCCGTGACTTTTGTCAGGTGGCGAGGCTGGTCCGGGTCCTTGCCCTGATCCCGCGCCAGTTTTTCAACGCAGCGATAGAATGACACGACCATGGAAATCGGATCGGTCAGCGGATGACCGGTGGCTGTGAATTCCAGCGCTGTGTCAGGCTCGCCATGACGGTCCGTTGAAAACACGCGCGCACCCATCCCGGACAGCTGATCGCAAACGTCGCGAAAACCGGCTTCAGCAGCGTCAGGGGACATCAATGCGAGAACCGGAAAACCCGGCTTCAGGACGGAGATTGGGCCATGCATGACTTCTGCTGCTGAATAGGCTTCCGCGTGCAACTGGCACGTCTCCTTAAGCTTCAATGCGGTTTCCAGTGCGATGCCAAAGGAAAGACCCCGCCCGAGCACGTAGAGAGAGGATGCATCACCAAGGCCGGAGCGAAAGTTGGGCCAGTCAGTTTCGATAGACTGTCCCAGTGCCTCCGGAAGTCTCGCCAGCGCAGCATGCAACTCTGTGTCTTTCTTCCAATGCGCGAGCATGCTGAGACCAGCCACCAGTGAGGCAACAAAGGTCTTGGTTGCCGGCACGCTTTGCTCTGGCCCGGCGAGCAAGGGAACGACGGTATTGGAAGCGTGCGCTATGGGGCTTTTTGGATTGTTGGTGAGACTGATGGTGCCTGCACACGACCGGTTTGCGGCCGCGACAGACTGCACGATGTCTGGACTTTGGCCGGATTGTGAAATCGCTATGCAGACCGCAGAGTCAAGTCTCAATGCGGCACCGTAGAGTGAGTTCAGAGACGGGCCAATGGATGCCACAGGTACGCCTTGAGTCAGTTCGAAGGCGTATTTCAGATACGTCGCAGCGTGGTCCGAAGAGCCCCTTGCAAAGGTGACAATCTGGGAAGGAGAAGCATCATCGAGCAGGTTTGCTGCCGTCTTTATTGCACCCTCTTCATCGTCCAAAAGCCGCTTTACGACGTGCGGGATCTCCTCAATCTCTCGGTACATGTAAGACGGCCCGTGCATTCAGTTCGTGCCCGCCTCGGCAATCTGAAGCTCTGTGACAAAGTCGTAGGCATCACCGCGATAGACTGACCGTGTGAATTCCGCGATCTGGCCCGTGGAAAGGTATGAAATCCTCCAGATTTGGAGCGCCGCTGCGCCTTCATCAACCTGCAGCAGCTTGGCATCCTTTTCGAGCAGATTGGTTGCTGTGATGCTCTGCAAAGCACGTGTTGGTTTCTTGCCGCGCTGGTCCAGCAATTCGTAAAGGGAGTCTTCGACCGCAAGTGGGTCATCCAGTACCTGTAAGGGAAGGACAGCCCGTTCGATCGCCATTGGTGTCCCATTAGCAAAGCGCAGTCGTTCGAGCCGCGTTACTGAATCTGACGAACTCAGGCCCAGGGTCATGATTTCTTCAGGTGAGGGAAAGAAGATACCGCGCGAAAGCCAGGCTGAGGACACCTCCATACCCCTGCGCGCGATGTCCTCACTAAACGAAGTGAGTCGCGACAGGCTTTGTTGAACACGTTTGACAGGCGCAGCAATGGTAGTGCCGGAGCCCTGTCGTTGCTCAATCAGCCCCGCTTCTGCCAGCGATGCTGCAGCCTTTCGGATGGTGACCCGGGAAAGCCCTGTGATCTTGGCCAGTTCACGCTCAGGTGGGAGCGGTGTGCCGGGCGGGAGTTCCTTGCTTTCAATCGCTCTTTCAATGCGCTGTTTCAGCTGGATATAGCGGGGACCACCGCTCGCAGACAACCAGACTTCTGGGGCTAGCATCTCTACAAAGTTCATTCGACGTTACCTTGGCAGTTCGCTCGGGCGATGGTTCGTCCCTTGACTAAGGTCAGTGTTTAGACCTGTCCATCCCCGGCTCAAGGTGAAATACCATTACGCATTAAGAACGCCATATTGTGGTACTTACAGATCAATGGTATCTATTTGGTATTTCCAATGAGATTGCAAGAAGATTTCTATGTCCAGGCCGAACACAGAGCTCATGCGGGCCGAATCGTCCAATCTCGATCAGCGGTCGAATGCGGAAATCCTCGCTGTTCTGCATAAGGGCCAGGTCGAGGCGGCCATGGCCGTGGAAGCTGCCATTGAAAGCCTTGCGAAAGGCGCGGAGGCGATGGCCCATGCCGTACGCAATGGCAAGCAGTTGGTGTATGCCGCGGCGGGCAGTTCCGGTCTGCAAGGGATGGCAGACGGGCTTGAAATCACGCCGACGTTCGGGGTGCCGATCTCCCAGATTCAAATTCTCCGCGCAGGCGGTCTGGAAGACTTATCCCGGCCTAAGGGAGAGGCGGAGGACAACGTTGAGGCGGCACGCAGGGACGCTGCTGTGATCGGGGCAGGCGATTGTGTGATTTGCCTCGCAGCGAGTGGTAATACGACCTACACGTCCACAGTTATGCTTGAAGCCCGAAAGCGGGGTGCGACGACCATCGGCATGGCCAATAATCCTGAAACTGCGCTCTTGTCGGGGGCTGACATCCCGATCCTGCTTTCGACGCCGCCTGAAGTGATTGCTGGCTCGACCCGGCTGGGGGCCGGTACCGCGCAGAAGATCGCGCTCAATATGATGTCAACGCTTATGGGGGTTTTGCTGGGCCATGTTCTGGATGGCCTCATGGTCAATGTCATTGCCAACAATGAAAAGCTCTTCAGACGCGCCGAAGACATTGTGATGCAAGTGACCGGCTGCGAGCGCTCAACAGCCGCGATCAGTCTCAAGGAGACAAGCGGATCAGTAAAGGAAGCTGCGCTGATAGCCAGCGGTGCCAAGGATTATGGCGAAGCACTCAACTTGCTGGAGTCCAGCGACGGGAACCTACGGACAGCACTGAAAACTCTTCAGTCGGCTTAGACCCCTGGACTGTCCCTCAGGCGAGGGTCGAGGCTGTCTCGCAGTGCATCACCGAGCAGATTGAACCCCAGCGAGAGAAACAAAATCGCGAACCCTGAAAAAATGGCGGGCCATGGGTTCAGCAGCAGGAAGTTTCGCCCCTCTGACAGCATCTGACCAAGCGAAGGCGTTGGTGGCTGTGCTCCCAGGCCAAGGAAAGACAGCGAAGCTTCAACCAGGATCGCTGCTGACAGAAGCAAGCTTGCCTGCACCAGAATCACAGATGCCAGATTCGGCAGCAAATGGATAAACACGATACGCAAGTCCGACGCGCCGATTGCACGCGCGCCGCGCACATACTCACTTTCGCAAATTACCAGCGATGGTCCGCGCAGCAATCGTGCAAAGATCGGCACGTAAACAACCGCTATCGCAACCGAAGCGGAAAGTGAGTGCGGTCCCAGCACTGCAATAATGCCGATGGCGAGCAGGATGATGGGAAAGGCGAACAAAACGTCCATAAACCGCATGACGATCCGGTCAAACCAACCGCGGTAGTAGGCCGCCAGCATCCCCAGTGAACCGCCGACAATCAACGCCAGCAAGACGGCAAGGCCACAGGTCATAAGGGATGTCCGGTAGCCAAACAGGATGCGGGCAAGAATATCCCTCCCCAGTTGGTCAGTGCCCAACAGATACTCGATCGAGGGCCCTTTCATCCGGGCCATGATCACTTGTTCAATGGGGTCTCGTCCGATGATCGGCGCAAATACGGCGAGCAACACCTGTGCGCTGACAAAGATCACGGCGAACAGCAGCAGTTTATCCTTCCGGAGCGCGTTGATCATCGTTGTGTCACCCTTGGATCGATCACCGCATACAAGACGTCCACCACAAAATTCACAACGACAAAGGTAAACGTCAGGACCAGTATTGAACTCTGAACCAGAGGGTAGTTTCGCTCTGCAATAGCGCCGAGAACGAGTTGACCCAAACCTGGAATGGCAAAGACCTGCTCGATCACAATGGCCCCGCCGAGCAGGTAGCCCGTTGCCACCCCGACTGAGGTAATAAATGGGATCAAAGCATTCCTTAATGCATGCCAGTAAACCACCCGCACACGACCGGCACCCTTTGACCGGGCTGTGCGGATGTAATCCTGACTGAGGGCGTCAAGCATGGCCGAACGCACCAGGCGTGACAGGTTGGCCAGCATCGGCAGGGACAGGGCAAAAACCGGCAGAACCATGCGCTGAAGGTTGCCAAGCGGGTCTTCTGTGAAGGGCACGTAGCCCAGCAGGGCCAGACCGGGCAGCAGCTTGGCAAGCAGAAAGATCAGCACGATCCCCAGCCAGAAAGACGGGATTGTCAGCCCGGCAATGGCGACCACCCGCACCACAACTTCCGCCGCCCGTCCCCGGGCTTCTGCCATAAAGCAACCGATGGGAATCGCCAGCACAGCGCCGAACAGTACCGACAAGAATGTCAGTTCCAGAGTGGGCCAGATGTTTGCCATAATTTCCTTGGCAACAGGACGACCCGTCCAGATCGAGGTTCCCAGATCACCGCGAAAGACGCCAAGGATCCAGTCAAAGTACTGAATCAGAAAAGGCTTATCGAGGCCCAGTCGGCTTTCGAGTTCAGCGATGCGTTCGGGGGTAATTTCAGTGTTGGCACCCAGCATGATTGCAACGGCATCACCGGGAATCAGGCGGATCATCAAAAACACGATGATCGAAACGCCGAACAACACGATCAGAAGCTCAAAAAGCCGTCCCGCCAGAAAACGAAATGGTAGGGCCCGGTTCATGCGGCAGCTCCGAAAACAGGAAAATGGCGCACCGGGCATAGACCCGGTGCGCCAGCAATGGTGAGCTCTTTAGTCGCTTACTTCAAGTGACTTCAAGCTGGAGAGACGGCGGTTTGGATTGATAACAAAGCCGGAAACACTGTCACTCACCGCCGTTGAAAGCGCACCGTAGGCGACGTGCACGATGGGGCCTTCACAGGCAAGCTTGGCCTGGGCGGAGTCATAAGCTGCTTTGCGCGCGGCCATGTCCGTCGAGGTTCGGCCTTCATCAAGCCAGCCGTTGATTTCGCTGTCATCGTACTTGAACACGTTGGTTGAGGCACCGCCGTAGAACGTCCGGTAGAAGTAGCCATCGGGGTCCGGGTTACCGCTATTGGCCGATGCGAACAGGTCGAAGTCGGAGTTTCTCCAATCCTGGACGAACGCGCCGATTTCTTTGTTCACGAGCGTGATTTCAAAACCGGCTGCTTTGGCTTGCTGCTGGACAACCTGAGAGATGTCCTTGGCGTCCTGGCGAGGCAGGACCAGCAATTCAGCCTCGATAGGGGTTTCAACGCCCGCCTCGGCCAGCAAAGCCGCAGCGTCTGCGGCCGTTCCGGCGTAACAGTCAAATGCATTGGGATCCATGGCCCAGTTCTGCAACGCCGGGCTCAGGGGACCAGCGGGAACACCGTTACCGTAAAGCGCCGCTGCGATGATCTCGTCGCGATTCACGGCCATGTTGAGGGCCCTGCGAACAACGGGATTATCAAATGGTGCACGCGTGGTGTTGATGCCAATCAGCGTGTACGACAGGTCACGGGTTTCGTGCATCATGATGCCGGAAGCGGACTGAAGCTGGAGCGCTGTTGCCGGGTCAACACCGGGAAGCAGGTCATATTGCCCGGAAACGAGCCCGACCTGACGGGTCGCTGCTTCAGGGACAATATTGTACTTTACGGCGTCGATTTTCGGCATACTGGAATCCCTGAAGTCAGAGAACGCAGCGAGTTGGATGTAGGAGTTTGGCACCCATTCTTCAAACATGAACGGCCCGGTTCCAACCGGCGTCATCTGAAGCGACTCTTTGTCGGTTTCCATTTCTGCTGGAACAATGGCGATGCCTGCCAGAGATGTCAGGATAGGCGCGAAGGGTGCGTCCAGCGAGAGCTCTACCGTCGCGTCATCAATGACGTTGATACCGGTAATAGGAGAAATCCGGCTGGCCAGTGGTGAAGCCATCTCCTCGTTCTGCACGCGGCGCAGCGAGGCGGCAACGTCTTCAGCTGTCATCGCCGAACCGTCGTGAAACGTAACACCGCTGGCGAGGCTGAAGGTGTAGCTTAAGCCGTCATCCGAGATGTCCCAGCCCGTGGCAAGGCCCGGCTGGACAGAAAGGTCTTCGGCGATCGTGGTCAGACCTTCATAGATCGTATCGCCGATCACGATCACCGAGGAAAAGGCGGTTACAAGGTGTGGATCGAGGCCCGCTGGTGAGCTGTCAACCGCAATGTCCAAAGTATCTGCGTGTGCGCCAGAACACAGAAAAGCAGATGCTACTAAAGCGGCGCTGATGGATTGTATTTTCATATCCTCCCCCTTGCGGCCTTCGAATGCTGATGCGGGCATGATGCCCATTTGCGTAGCCGCTCCAGAATTAACGAGGAAAGCCTAACATAATACCAATAGCACTCAAGAGGATTTTTTTGCTTGATTTGGTGTTATTTTGGTATTCAATGCGGGATGTTGTTGGGCGTTACCGGAAACCGGATGCTATGCTGATCGCTCTTCGGCAAAGAGGGGCTTTCTTAATCGTGCAGGACCAAACACTTCTGGCTGTCAGGGATCTGAGTATTCAGGCTGGAAAAACATCGATCATTGAGGACGTAAGCCTTGATATCCACGCCGGTGAGATGGTGGGGCTGGTGGGCGAGTCCGGTTCAGGCAAGTCCGTGACGGCACTGGCGATCATGCGGTTGCTGGCGGAACCACCTATGAAGATCACGGGCGGCAGCATCAAATTTGGTCCTCATGAAATTACAGCGCTGAACAATCGTGAGATTCAGGCACTGCGTGGCAGCGAAATTGCCATGATCTTTCAGGAACCCATGACGTCCCTCAATCCCGTGTTCACCATTGGCCAGCAGATCCGTGAAATGGTTTTGCTGCATCGCGATCTCACCGCCCAACAGGCGAACACCATGGCCGCTGAGCTGCTCGCGCGGGTTGGCATTCCCTCTCCCAAGGATGCTTTGTTGCGCTTTCCTCATCAGCTCTCCGGTGGGCAGCGTCAGCGGGTCATGATCGCTATTGCGCTTGCGTGTGAGCCGAAGTTGCTGATTGCAGACGAGCCGACAACGGCTCTGGACGTCACGGTACAGGCACAGATTCTGGATCTGATAGATGGTTTGCGCCGTGAAACCGGCATGGCCGTTCTGCTGATCACCCACGACCTGGGTGTCGTCTCCCAGCACTGTGATCGAGTGGCCGTCATGTATCTGGGACGGATCGTTGAAACCGCTCCTATTTCTGATCTGATCAGCAGTCCACGGCATCGCTATGCAGAAGCTCTGATGCAAACCATCCCTTCTAATAATACGCCGGGCACGCGCCTGCCTGCGATCGGCGGTATGGTGCCCCAACCGGCCAACCGCCCCTCGGGCTGCGCGTTTCACCCGCGGTGTCTGGCGGCGACGGATCAATGCGCGATAGAGGTTCCCCACCTCCGCGGAAATGCCCACAAAGCTGCATGCTGGAACCCTGTTTCATGAGTCTCCTGACCGTCAGCAATCTGACCAAGACATTTGCCGGACCGAACAACGCACGGGTACAGGCGGTCAGTGACGTGTCCTTCACGGTGGACGAAGGGGAGATCCTTGGCGTTGTTGGTGAGTCCGGTTGTGGCAAGACGACGCTTGGTCAGGCCATTCTCCGCCTTGTGGAGCCCGATTCAGGCACGGTTACGTTCGGCGGGCTTAACCTGGTTTCGGCAACGAAATCTGAGCTTAAACGCAGTCGCCGCGACATTCAGATCATCTTTCAGGATCCCTTTGGCTCGTTGAATCCGCGCCATAAAATTGGCTACGTCGTCGCTGAACCGCTGATCGTTCATGGCATCGGCAATCGGGCTGAACGAAATGCCCGAGTTGCCGAACTGCTGGAACTGGTTGGTCTTCCGGTCGACGCGGCCGATCGTTTTCCGCACGAGTTCTCAGGCGGTCAGCGCCAACGGATTGCAATTGCCAGAGCGTTGGCTCTTGATCCCCGACTGATCGTTGCCGATGAGTCGGTCTCAGCCCTGGATGTTTCCATTCAATCCCAGATCCTCAATTTGATTTCGGAGCTTCGGGCCAAGCTTGGGATGTCGATCATCTTTATCAGCCACGATCTCTCTGTGATCCGCCACATCAGTGATCGCATTGCGGTGATGTATTTGGGGCGAATTGTCGAAATCGGGCCTGCGCATGAGATCATGACAGACCCAAAACACCCCTATACCCGCGCGCTGCTCGCGTCGGTGCCACGCATCAGTCAAACACGAGAAGCGCGGCCCGCTGTTATTTCCGGCGAGCCACCCGACCCAGCCAATCCACCGCCCGGCTGTGCCTTCAGCAACCGCTGCCCCGATGCAATGCCAGAATGCTTGAAGGTGAGACCTGATCTTGCGCTGATATCGGGTCATGAGGACGGAGTGAAGACGGCATGTCATCTCTACAAGAGCTGATCAACCGTGCCTTTGAACCGGTTCAGGCTGCGCTGTATAACGGCTCTATTCCAGGGGCTGTGCTTGGGCTTGTCACGCAGGATGGAGACCGTGTGGTGCGGTATGCTGGTCGGGCTCAGGTCGTTCCGGAAGACGTGGCCATGGTCGAAGAAACGATCTTCGATCTTGCCTCGCTGACCAAGGTGATTTTTACCACGACCCAGATTCTGGAAGCTGCGGCGAATAAGGAACTCAACCTCGACGATCCGCTCACCGCGCTGCTCCCAGACTTTCGCCAGTACGATCAAAACTGCTGGGAGCGGGAGGTCACTTTTCGGCAGTGTCTGGGGCACCAAACGCCGTTTCCTGCCGTCGAGCCCCTGTATACCTACGGTCAGGATCAGCAGACCCTGAGGGCTTTCATCCTGCAGCGGCGCTGGCCAGCAGGTCCACACGTCTACTCTGATATCAATTTCATTCTGCTGGGGCTGGCCATGGAGCGCTTGCGGGGCCGGACGCTTGCTTCCCTGGATCCGGGCTGGGGTTTCACCTTTCACCCGTCACCGCAACAAAGTGCGGCGACCGAGCAGTGCACGTGGCGGTCAAAGGTGATGCGGGGTGAGGTTCACGACGAGAACGCCTTTGCGCTCGGGGGAGCCGGTCATGCGGGGCTTTTTGGTTCCATGCAGGCAGTGCTCGACTTCGCCTGCGACCTTCTGGCCGGCCAAAATGTCAGCGGGAATACGGTCAACCTGATGCGGAAAGCTTTGAGCGATACCCGAACCCACGGCTGGGAGCGTGCGCATGCAGGCTGGAGCGGCGGCGACACCTGTAGCGGGGCAACCATTGGTCACACCGGGTTTACGGGGACAGGTCTTTGGATTGATTTTGATCGGGGTCTCGCATGGTCTTTGCTCACCAATCGCGTGCATCCATCCCGCCACGCTGACACCGGTATTGGCGCGCTGCGTATTCAGGTGGGGGAGATCATCGGTGGGCCAGCAAAGGGAAGGTGATGGTGATGCAATGGTTTGCGGGATTGATGACGGGCACCGTTTTGGACGGGCAAATCGACATTGCCCTACTGCGCACCGACGGCCAGCAGGTGGCGGAGTTTGGTGCCTACGATCTCATTCCCTACAGCCAGGAGGTTTGCACCATCCTGCAACAGTGTCTCGATGAGGCTCGGGTCTGGAACTTCAGCGGACCGGATCCAGCAATTTTTCAACGCGCCGAGCGCGCGCTGACCCTGGCGCAAGCTGATGCAGTAAAGCAGATCGCAGCCACGGCAGGCCTTGAGATGCGTGACATCACAGCCGTCGGTTTTCACGGACAGACCGTCTTGCACCGGGCGCCCACGTCAGTGCGCAGAGGCGAGTCCCGGCAACTTGGTGATGGCCAGCTGATGGCGGATCGTTTGGGGATCCCCGTCGTTTATGACCTTCGGCGCGCTGACATCGAAGCGGGCGGACACGGCGCACCGCTTTGCGCCTCCTACCACGGTGCTTTGCTGGAGCAGATTGGGGCTGGTGAAGAGTCGGCAGTGCTCAATCTCGGCGGCGTGGCTAATTTGAGCTGGAAGAGCGCCAGCGGTCGTATCATCGCTTTTGATACCGGCCCGGCCAACGCGCCCATTAACGACTGGGTTAAGAAGTTGGGGTTAGGTGACATGGATCAGGACGGCGCGCTGGCAGCTGCGGGGATGGTCGATGAGCGCCGTCTCCAGCAGCTTCTCCAACATCCCTATTTAACTGCGCCATTCCCTAAATCGCTTGATCGCTTTGACTTTGCAGCAGAAATGGCCGAGGGCAGCACACCAGAAAACGGGGCGGCACTGCTGACCGCCTTCAGTGCCTCAGCCGTTGCTCGCGGCATCGACCTTTTGCCCGAGAGACCACAGCGTCTGATCCTTTCTGGTGGTGGTCGGAGAAATCCCACACTTGTTGGTGAGATTGGAAAGAGGGCGGGGGTTGAGACGGTCAACGCGGACACCCACGGCTGGCGCGGAGATGCAATCGAGGCGGAGTGTTTTGCCTTTCTGGCGGCACGCCGACAGCGGAACCTTCCGTTCAGCTTCCCTGACACAACTGGAGTCAAAGCCCCAATGACAGGCGGCATTCTGGCTGAGCCGAGAGTCCAGTAGATCTCCAAGTCGGGGAAATCTTCTCTCGGGTTGCCCTATCCAACCGGTGGACGCCCATTTCCATTGTCGTTTTTGGCAACCGTAACTCGTCTTTAAGACCTCAGTCTCAAAATTCGGCGTACAGAGAGGCGTCCGGCGTGTCCGGATTGTGCGAAATCGCGCTGCTCCTAGCGTTTTCTGCGTGACGGGGGTGCCCCGACGTGTCCGCAACGATAAGTTCAACGCGATCGCTCACCCCGACCACCAAGATCAACACAGGCGCCGTGTAAAAGGCGTCGAGACGGTCGTTGCCGGGGCTAACGCGCGCGGTTAACGCTATGTGCTGATTGTAAACATAACATACCACAGACCACTGCCCACGCGTCCATTTTGGTGCAAATTTCTGAGAGCCACATCTAAGTTTTACCCGAGCGAAATACCCCCCGTAGCCCCCGCTACCCCCCGGCATTTGGGGCGAGCAGGCAGGCCATGGTGCAGCAAGAGGCCACAGCGATCGATTGTGTCTAATTAGACGCAAATGCCACCTTATAAGGAACTGTGGGCGATGGCTGTTTGCTCACGGCTCGCCTAGGCAGAACGCTGCCCACTGCTTCTGCACTACTCGGCGTTCATCGAGGTAGTCCGTGCGGATATAGGTCCTCACCGTTCTGTTCGCTTCCTTGTGTGCAAGCACGGCCTCTCTAACCTCGAAGGCCACTTCGGTCTGCTCTTCGAGCCAAGTGCGTAGGGTCGCCCTGAAGCCATGAGGCTTGTACGGGAGACCACGGGTTTCTCGCAGGTACTTTGAGAGTGCGACGTCTGACAGCACGGTTCTCCCTGTCTTAGATGCAAACAAGTTTCCGTTCTGCTCCCACGCCTTGGCCTGCTCGATGACCTGCAGCGCTTCAGCAGTAAGTGGCACCTGGAAGTCCTCCACCTTGCCCTTTCTGCCCTTCATCATGTCGCCGGGTATGGTCCAGACGTCTCCGTTGATGTGTGCAAGCTGGCACTCCCGAACGTTACGAGGACGTAAGCCCGTCAGGATCAACAGGCGCAGCGCCAATGCGGTCTGAGTGTTTTCTTGCAGGAGCGACTGGTAGAACTCCGGCACTTCTTGCCAAGGCATACTAGGAGTGCTGACTGGCGTGTGGTCCTGCTTGCCTAGGAGCTGCTTGGCTTGCGCAAAGGCATTGAGGTTCACGTCCAGACCAAACGCTGCAGCATACTCAAAGATCCGCTTAGTCCGGTTGAAGGCCTTGCGAGCGGCATCAGGCTTGGTGTGCCAGATAGGAGCAAGGACATCACGAACGTCGTGCTGGGTGACTGTCGTAACATCACGGTCAGCCCAATGGGGTAGCACGTGGACTTTCACGGGGCTCATCCACTTGCCTGACTGCCCGTCTGCTTTGAGCTCAACCTTGATGACCTTGAAGGCTTCAGTTGCTAGGTGGCCAAAGGTGTGAGCAACAGGCGAGAGAGCTGCCTTGTCTTCATCTCGGCGCTGCTTGGGGTCTACCCCCTCCCGCACCAGCTTGCGGCACTTCTCCGCACTTTCACGGGCTTCCTGCAGGCCAACCGAAGGGAAACCGCCAAGCCCCATCTCTCGGCTACGCTGAGCGAACTTGTAGCGGAATACCCACTTGCCCCGCTCCTTGGAAGTCTTAACGATATACAGGCCTGCACCGTCGCAATGCTTGCCGGGCCCAAGGTTCTTGATGGCTACGGTTGTGAAGCGACGTAGGTGCATTAGTCCACTTTCTAGTCCACATTATTCTTCAGGATGCAGTCGTACTATACTAGACTATATTGGCCAATGAAACGTTTATAATCAGTATGTTAAGATCGTCAATGAAACTGTAATGAACTAGGCTGAACTGTAATCAGGTGCCTGCAGCCAGCACCA
>Ga0055584_100004580_pt1 | contig 13552 bp, 13 predicted proteins | sample OSDHelmetaG_FD_58716 | JGI IMG/M metagenome (GOLD analysis project Ga0055584, IMG submission 58716) | Pelagic marine sediment microbial communities from the LTER site Helgoland, North Sea, for post-phytoplankton bloom and carbon turnover... | ecosystem: Environmental > Aquatic > Marine >... | reverse complement strand
TCAGGAGTCAGGAGTCAGGAGTCAGGAGTCAGGAGTCAGGAGTCAGGAGTCAGGAGTCAGCAGTCAGGAAAGAGTCTTTTCGCTCCTCGTCCCCGATTTTGCTTTGAATTCAAATTAATTTTTTTGATGAACCAATCTTACCATATGGTTCGGCAAGATGTTCTTCAAATGTTTTAACATTAATTTTCTTTTTCATCAAAATATTCTTTTTGAATTTTTAGATTACTTCAATAGACATATTCCCCACTCTCAATAAGAGCCTGAGCAATATTTCGCCTCAATGTTTTAGGATTTATATCATACGGTTTTAGCATCCTGTTGATGATTTTAATATGCCTCCATTTTTCACTTCCTGTAGAAAAACTAGCTATAGCTTCTAAGGCAGCTTTTTTAGATTTCTCCATAGCTTCATATAGATACAACTGAACCATTTGCTTTTGGATAGCCAATTTGTTTTTATCAGAATCAGGCAATCCTCTCAGCTTTTGAACTTTTAATAATGCCGTCTCGCCCACATATGCCTCTTGTAAAATGGTAGAGAGGTTTAAAATAATTTCTTGTTCGTCGATTAGTTTCTTTTTCAGTTTTTTACCCGCCATTCCAGAGATATACAAGAAACTATATTTTAAGCCTTTGAGAATGCGATCTTGTTCTTTATCATTGGATTTAGAACGAAAAGGATTGATTTGAGACAAAAGAAAAGTAGGTATTTTCTTTCCTGCACCTACTAAATCCAATTCTTTAGTGAGCATACCTCGTTTAGATAATTCTGCCACCGCCAATAAGGCATTGATATCATTTGTTCCTTCATAGATTTTGGTGATTCTGGCATCTCTATAGCCCATTCCTAAGCCTGTTTCTGCAGAGTAACCCATTCCACCATGAATTTGTATGGCCTCATCCAGTGCATAGCAAACTAATTCTGAACCTTTGACTTTTACAATGGATGCTTCAATAGCAAATTCACTTATGGCCTTTATTTTAGCTGGGCCATCAGACAGACCAGATGATCTCAATGAATTGTATTTTTTGTCGATCAGATCTGCCGTCCTGAAACAAGCAGCTTGATTAGCAAAAATCCGCATGGCTATATCCCCAATCTTATATTGAATTGCACCAAAAGAGGAAATAGGTACTTTAAACTGTTTGCGTTCTTTGGCATATTGGACTGCTCTATCCAACCCATTGATGGCACCGCCGATAGCACCAGCACCTGCTTTGATTCGTCCTCCATTGAGAATGGTCAGAGCCATTTTAAAACCGCCTTGTCGTTCTCCCAAGAGATTTTCTACAGGTACTTTACAATTGTCAAAAAATATTTGAACTGTGGAAGAACCCTTAATCCCAAATTTCTTCTCTTCTGCTCCAGCAGAAAAGCCCGCAAAGTTTCGTTCTACAATGAAGGCAGATAGCTTTTCGTCATCATCAATTTTAGCAAAAACAACATAGACATCAGCAAATCCGCCGTTGGTAATCCATATTTTCTGTCCATTTATATAATAGTGTTTTCCATCCTTGCTCAGCGTTGCTTTGGTCTTGCCTGAGTTAGCATCAGAGCCTGCATTGGGTTCTGTTAATGCATAAGCAGCTACATATTCTGCACTAGCAATCTTAGGTAAGTACTTTTGCTTTTGCTTTTCATTTCCATAGTACACTATAGGTAAACAACCGATAGAAGTCTGTGCACCAAGAGTGGTTGCAAAAGAAAAACCATTAGACAACTGAGAAGAGATAAGAGTATTGGTTTTAAAATCTAAATCCATCCCGCCATATTCTTCTGGAATACTCACACCGCATAATCCCAAATCCCCTGCTCTTTTTAAGATGGCTAAAACTTCTGCTTTATCCGTTTCATTGGTAACCACTAATTCCTTACCGCTTTTAAAAAATGGATCCTGGATCTCTTTGACACAAAACTCTCGTACAGTATCACTCATCAACCTTGCTTCTTCATCAAATTCTTCGGCAATAAATAATTCTTCGGGTGGAGTATCGCCGATTATGAAGTATCCTCCTTTTATAGTTGGGTTCTTTAATTGAGTGTTTTTCATTTGTTTTTTATTATGTGAATGGTAGAGAGTCGTTATACTTGACGGTATATCGCAATGGACAAGAACTATTTCTTTTGAAGCGACCGTCCGCCATCAACCATTAAGTAATCCAGCTAAACGCTGCTGTATCAACTCATTCGCCTCTTTCATAATGCGATCAATTAACTCTTGGCAAGTAGGAATGTCATCTATCAACCCGACGACCATGCCGCAAGACCATGCTCCAGCATCCGTTGCACCATCTTGCATAACTTTTGGATAAACACCAGCCACTTCTTCTATGATGTCTTCAAATTTGATGTCCTTGCCTAAGTTCTTTTCTTTTTCTAACAGTCGCTCTACGGCTGGATTATTCAATACCCGCTCTGTATTCCTCAAGGGACGCATCACCAATCGCGTATCCAATTCTGTAGCATCCAAAATAGCTTGTTTTACATTTTGATGAATGGGTGCTTCTTGAGTGGCCATGAAACGAGTGCCCATATTCATTCCTTCGGCTCCCATGGCTATCGATGCTACGAGAGATCGAGCATCTGCCATTCCACCAGAAGCTAAGAATGGAATCTCCAGTTCTGCTGCTGCTCTAGGTAATAATATCATATTAGGAATATCATCCTCTCCGGGATGGCCACCACATTCAAATCCATCTACTGAAACAGCATCACAACCGATGGCTTGTGCTTTCAAAGCATGTCTAACGGAAGTACATTTGTGGATTACCTTAATACCGGCATCCTTCAAATGTGGCATAACAGACTGAGGATTACGTCCAGCCGTTTCTACCACTTTTACTCCTCCTTCTATGATTGCCTTTACATAAGCTGGATAATCAGGTGGGTTAAGCGACGGTAAAAAAGTCAGGTTTACGGCAAAAGGCTTATCAGTCATGTCTTTACATCGAGCTATCTCGTTAGCCAAATCTCCAGCCGTTTTTTGTGTTAGGCCTGTGATGGTACCTATGCCACCTGCATTAGAAACAGCTGCTGCCAATTCTGCTAATCCGACATAGTGCATTCCGCCTTGCATGATTGGATGTTCAATACCGAAGAGTTCAGTGATTTTAGTTCGCATATTATATTAATTATCGACTTGTTGAATTAGGAATGTAAGAACAGTTAAAAAAGCAGAAATCTTATTAAAATAGGATATTTTCAACCAGCTGTGATATCCTTTCAACGATTGTTGTGAAAGTGGAAATGTTCAAGATAAAAATTAAAAGAGACAATAAAATCAAGTAGCCAGTTTAACAAGAAACCACTAAAAATAATGCCTGCCACGCCAATGATTGAAGAATATCAACCATTCGTTTAAAAATCTTTGTGGCTTGACTGGTTTCCAAATACTTTTAGACAATTTGGGTTAGGTTAATAGCTTTTCCAAAAACAAATTGACAAATGACAAGAAGGGGGATACAAATCACTGGAATAAGCATTTTCTTCTTGTGGATGTTTCTCATAAGATTCGAGGTGCTGGGCCTCAAAGGGGCATTCTATCATACTTTGCTTAATTTAGGACTTCTGGTCGCACTATACAATGCACATGGCAAACTTCTAGTAAATACCTTTTTTGAATCAAAAAGATTTGGGCTTTTCATTCTTGGTAGCATTGTTCTAATGGCTATCTATTTATCGATCCGATTGACTGTGATCAATCCTTTTCTTGAGTCTTATTATCCTGAAAACTATATACTGAGGAATGAAAGAGTCTGGATATTTTTAAGTGTTTTGTCATTCTTGGTAATCATCTTTAGTACTCTGGTTCATCTATTAGAAAATCGGTACAAAAAAGAAAGAATCAACCAATTACTCATCCAAGAACAACAGGCAGCTCAATTGCAATTTCTCAAAGCTCAAATCAATCCTCATTTTCTATTCAATACCTTAAATAACATTTACTCTCTATCCATCGCTCAATCCACCAAAACCCCACAAATGGTTTTGCAATTGTCTCAGTTATTGAGATATGTGATATATGAAAGTCAAAACAAAAAAGTATCTCTGTCAGGTGAACTCACGCAAATTGAAAAGTATATAGAGCTATTTCAATTAAAACATGAGAAGCCTGTGAATATCGAATTGGAAAAAGAAGGTGCGATCAACGGCCAAAATATTGAGCCTATGATGCTTATTCCATTAGTTGAGAATGCCTTAAAACATTGTGATTTTGATTCGAATGAAAAGGCTTACGCTAAAATTAAAATAAGAACAGAAGGAGATGCGATCTATTTTCACACTATTAATTCTAAAAATAATAGTAATCAACAAAAAGATGAAGTGGGTGGTATTGGATTAAAAAATATTAAGAAACGATTAGAGTTGAGCTATCCCGATCAGCATGAATTGGTCTTCAATGATTTAGAGGAAACATTTGAAGTGAGATTAAGGGTAAATAAAATGACTTGATGCTATTAACAACTTATTAAAAAATAGAAATGAAGAGAATAAAGGATATTGTAAATAAGAACTTGACTGGGAGAAAAGTGCTATTCCTTTTTGTAATTACAAACATTATTTACGGCATAATGCTGATGGTAACAATCCCAAAAACAATGGGATTTTCTAAAGGGATGAAATTACTGGATATGATGCCAATGGGATATGATTCGGAATATATAAATACTCTTTTTGAGGCTTTAGGAGAGAATGGGCGTGGGGTATATTTGTATAATCAAATTCCAATTGATATGGTTTATCCATTTCTTTTTGGAATTAGCTATTGCTTATTGCTTGTCTACTTTTTGCAAAAAATAAATAAACTAAATTCTGCTTTTTTCTACCTCATCTTCCTGCCAATAATTGCTGGAATAGCCGATTATATAGAGAATTTTGGAATAATAAATATGTTAAGCAGCTACCCCAATCAATCGCAGTTATCAATGGATGTTACAAATGTTTTTTCAATTATAAAAAGTATGACAACAACAGTCTTTTTTGTTGCATTGATTATTACTCTTGCAATATTTGGATATAAGACAATAGTAGAAAGAATAACAAATGCTAAGAAATAAACATCAAAAAAGATTGATAGTCAATGCTTTAGTGGAGCTACCGACAACCCAACCTTTTACCAACTAGAACAAAATAGTTATAGATGCAAAAACTTTTAAAAGAACCTTTTTTTTACTTTTTACTACTCGGATGTGGTTTATTTCTTTTCTACAACTTTCTCAATCCGAGTGAGGAACAGATGGAGAATAATATCATTCTGATCGACAGTAGTGATGCAGAGAGATTAACTAAAGCTTATCAACAAAATTGGAGTACCCCACCAGATAGTTCCGCTCTAAGAAAGTTGTTAGAAGAGGAAGTGAAAGCAGAAGTATATTATCGAGAGGCATTGCGGATGAAATTGGATCATAATGATGAAATTATAAGACGTCGTCTCAAACAGAAGTATGAATTTTTGGTCAAAGATTTAGCTGATAGCCAAAAGCCAAATGAAGATGAGTTAAAGCGATTTCATGAAGAACATGCTGATCTCTATCAAAGTCCAATGAAAGTTTCTTTTACTCAGATTTATTTCAATCCTGATAAGCGATCACAACCTTTACAAGATGCACTAAATGCCTATGAGGGAGTTTCAAATTCACCTTTGGATAGGGTAGATACAAAAAGATTTGGCGACCCTTTTCATTTACAATCTTACTTCGCAGATCGCGATTATAATGATGTTCGGCAATTGCTTGGACAAGATTTCGGTAAAGCTTTATTTAGCCAAATTGAGGAGGGTTGGTTGTCCCCAATACAATCGGGATATGGTGTTCATTTAGTCCATGTTTCTGCCATTCAAGAAGAGCATATACAGCCTTATGAATCTGTAAAGGAAAGAGTAATTGAGGATTGGAAGCTAGCTCAGCAGCAATTGTACAATGAGAAGCTGTATGAGAATCTTTTGAAGAACTATGAAGTGGTTTATGAGTTGTGAGTTAACAGGAGTTAGAGATGAGGATTCAGGTGTCATGTTAGAGGAATCTGACTCAGATAAAAATAGAAAATGAGGAAGAGTAAGTTTTTATTTTGGATTATTACAACAATGCTGGTTACACTGTTTGGATCATCCGTTTATGCACATGAGATACGGCCTGCATATCTAGAAATAAAGCAACAATCTTCTGAGAGTTATCAAGTACTATGGAAGATTCCACTTTTGGGTAATAAGGCACCAAAGATAGACCCGATTTTTCCTGAAGAGTTTTCTCTGAAACAGTTAGATGATGAGTTTCTGCCTGATGCTTATATCAGACGTTATGAAGGAATGTACCAAGGAAATCTTAATGGACAAAAAATTGCTATTCAAGGATTAGACTTGACCCTTGTAGATGTATTGGTACAGATTAATCTACTGGATGAAACTTCTTACACCTTTCTTCTACAACCAGATAATGCCACTGCTATTATTCCCAAAGAGCCCAGTAAGTGGGAAGTAATCAAGTTATACATTTTGCTCGGAGTGGAGCATATTCTGATAGGCATAGACCATTTATTGTTTGTTTTAGGGTTGTTGCTTTTAGTGAAAGGCATACGACCTTTGATTCAGACGATTACAGCTTTTACATTAGCTCATAGTTTGACATTGGGAGTCGCAACGTTTGATTTGTTCCATGTGCCAGGACCACCTGTAGAGGCAGTTATTGCATTGAGTATTGTCTTTTTGGCTAGAGAATACCTGATGGTACAAAAAGGAGAAAAAAGCATGACTGCCCAGTATCCTTGGGTTGTAGCTTTTAGCTTTGGGTTATTGCATGGATTCGGGTTTGCAGGGGCTCTTAGTGATATTGGATTCCCACAGAAAGAAGTTCCATTGGCTCTTTTAACTTTTAATATTGGAGTAGAAATAGGGCAGCTGATTTTTATAGGTTTTGTGTTTTTGCTTTGGTGGATCATCCAAAAAGTAAAGCTTCCTTTACCCAAGTGGTCGTGGAAGATTATGCCATATAGTATGGGTACTGTAGCTGCTTTTTGGTTAGTTGAAAGGGTGGTGGCTTTTTGGTAAAAATCGAAAATCATAAGTTGAAACTTACGATATGCAAAAAATAAAAGTCTTAATAGTAGATGACGAGTACTTGGCCTTGCAGCTATTGGAGATTTTTATCAAGAAAGTGCCAGAATTGGAGTTAGTTGCTAAGACCAAATCACCTATTAAGGCTATAGATATTTTGTCCAATCATAGTGGCGAGGCCGAGGGAGAATCTATTGATTTACTCTTTTTAGATATCCAGATGCCGACATTGAGCGGAGTTAATTTATTGAAAGACTTGAATAATCCACCTCTCACTATTTTCACAACAGCTTATGCAGATTATGCGTTGACTGCTTTTGATTTGAATGCAGTAGATTATCTTCTAAAGCCGTTTTCATTTGAACGATTTTTACAAGCAGTTGAAAAGGTAAAAAAACAATTGACCAAAGTGTCTTCTATGGATCAAATGGAAGTTGCCCAATTTCTGAGTGTTAGAGCAGATTCTAAAATAGTCAAGGTGTTTTATAATGATATATTATTCATCGAAGGGCTGAAAGAATATGCTAAAATCGTTTGTGAACAAGAGTATGTAGTCACTTTTGAAAGGCTCAAAAACTTAGAAGCCATCTTGCCGTCTGATCAATTTCTGAGGGTGCATAAATCTTATATAATCAACACCTCAAAAGCAAAGTCTATAAAAGGGAATTTAGTGACTATTGGAGACCATGAAATCCCTATAAGTCGTGGTAAAAAGGAAATGGTGGTGAAGAGGGTGTTTTAGTTTATTTACTGCTCTAAGCCTACCTCTTTACTATCCTCCTTTCTAGCAGGAATAAAAACAGGAATAGCTTTATCTGATCTTATCTGTTCTAACCAAAACACACCATCATAAGGAAGACTATTTCCTCTGGTAGAAATTAGATCCAAATCGCCATCATTGTCTAAATCTCGCGTTTCGAACCCATCAAACATTCCACGTATTCGACGTGACATATCATGTCTAATCCAATTCTCATTAGAATTTGTGGGGTTTTCGAACCATGTTAACTTACCTAACGACTTGTCTAAAGTTACATCACCATCTTTATCTCTAGGCCCTCGACTATATCCTCCAATGATGATATCCGAGGATCCATCTGAATTGACATCAGCAAGTGCTAATCCAGCTACCCAATCAGGTTTTGTAGAGCCGATTCTTTTGATTCTCCATGGAAGGTCATATGATTTTGGATGCTCTATAGCTATGAGATTCACAAAATTCTCTCCTAATAGGATATCTAGTCTATCATCATTATTAATATCCAAAAATACCATACAAAAACCAGTGACATATGAAGAGCTGTCTAATCCTTCTATCTGGATAGAGTGGGTTTCAAATTCGAAAGTTTCAGGATTTCCTTTGTTTTCAAATAATACAAGTCTTCTTTCTCCTCTAGAACCCCCTATTATGTCTATATCTCCATCACCGTCAATATCCACAGGCATAGCATTAATGGGAAGGATCATTTTTATCAATTCATGTTCTACCCAAGCTTCATCTTGCAAAGGGTCTCCATTGATTTCAAAAAATGAAATAGCAGAGGGCTTTGGATCTACAGGTTTGCTGCCATCGTTAGCTTGATTGCCTTTATTTGCAGTGATGATTTCCATCTTTCCATCCTGATTCAGATCAGCTGTAAACACCCTTATAAATGAACCTCTGCCTGTAGTTGATTCAGGAATGATATGTTTCCAAGGGGTTTCTCTTGCTCCTTGTCCTGGATTTTGGAAGTAGACAACATGAGCCAGCTCACAAGCAACCAATACGTCAATATGTCCATCACCATTAATATCCGCAAGGGCAATGTCTTCTGCGGCTGCAGCAACTTTACCAGTTGCCAATGAGATCAATTCCCATTGGTCAGGATCGGCAGAACCGAAGGCAATTCTGATATTTCCTTCTAATGCTCCATCGTATTCAGTGTCAGATTCATGTACAGACACAACATCTTCATACCCATCACCGTCTAAATCTGCCATTTCTAAACCATCGCTTCCACTTAGGTCAGCTCCACTGATGCTGATATCGTCAATGAGATGTTCTTTCCATGAGATGAATTGTCCAGCGGGAGTAACAGCTTTTGTAAGGCTACTTGCAACAGTTAGATTTTGGGGTGATAGCTCTGGCACTTTTTCCTTACAGGAAAATGCAAGTAATATCAAAGAAAGGAGACCTATATATTTCATATCTCGAGCCGCAATATGCGCTATGTTTATTTATCTAATTTACGGAGTGATACTAATTTTCTATATTGAACATTATGAAAAATGATGGAATACCTCGACTTGAATCTCTGAAAGTCCACACAAATGGAAAGATAGGGTATATAATACTGAATAGACCTAAAAGATACAATGCCCTAGGAGCTACTGTGTTAAAAGAATTAGTTCTGGCTGCAAAATGGTTTGATACCCAAAGAGAGATCCGAGTCGTAATAGTAAAAGGAGAAGGAAATGTATTTAGTGCTGGTGCAGATCTGAAAGATCCCATTTTTGCAGATATGGACAAAGTAGATTGGTTGACTCGAAGAGAAATGGGTCAATTGGGTCATAAAATGGCAGTTGCTATTGAATCCATGAGAGCGATCACTATTGCTCAAGTAGAGCGATTTGCTATTGGTGGAGGGCTGGTGTTGATGATGGCATGTGATCTCCGAGTAGCAGAAAAGGATACTATTTTTTCGATACCTGAAGTAGATATAGGTATTCCTTTGGCTTGGGGTGGAATTCCAAAATTAGTGCGTGAAATAGGGCCGGCAATCACTAAAGAGTTGGTGATGACTTGTAGAAAATTTACTACTGTAGAAGCTCAGTCATTAAGAATCCTCAATAAGGTAGTGCCTAAGGAAGAGTTAGATAAAACTTGTCTTGATCTAGCTCATTCTATAACCTCAAAACCAATTGTTCCAATTGTAATTACCAAAGAACATGTGAATGCGGTAGTGGCTACTATGGGGCAAGAAAGTTCCTCAATAGCGGATGGTGATGTGCTCAATGGGATAGTCAAAGATCCTGATAGTGAAAAGGCAATGATGGATTATGTAAAAAAGGTGTTGCATAAATAATTTGTATCAACTTTATAAATTCTAGAAAACATGTCTGCTCAGAATAAGATGGGACCAAATGATGCACAAATTCAAAAATTACTCTCACTTCCGCAAGAGTCACCATTAGCTGTGCTCAATCTTTTTAAGTTTAAGGATCGTGCTGAGTATCAACCTGGAGACCCTAAGTACAATACTGAAGCAAGTGAAATTTCAGGCAGAGATGCATATGCCATATATGGGTCTAGTGCAGGAAAACTTATCAAGGATTTAGGAGGAAAAATAGTTTTTAGTACTCCAGTAGATCAGATACTGATAGGCTCAGATGATATCGATTGGGATATAGCAGCGATTATGTATTTTTCTAGCCGACAAGCATTTCTAAAAATGCTTACTGATGAAGATTTTAAAAAGCATTCAAGACATCGTAAAGCTGCTCTTGCTAATCATAACATGATTCATTTGAATGGGAGTCCTTTTTTTTAAAACGAATAAAAATTTACACCCTTTCTCGATTACAGTAGGTATCAATTGAGTATCATTCGACTATCAAACCTATGTTCTCTCAATCTATAATGATTAATTTAAGTTCATTCTCATTCCTAAACTTAATCCACTTGAACTTGGAATCAGCGAGAAATTCATGTCACCATTCCCTACTTTATGAAATTTTGGTAAAAAGTAACCTATTGCACTACCAATTGTATACCCAACCATAACATCAGTAGGGAAATGTCGGCCGGCATCATATCGTAGATAAGCCGTAATTGCTGGTAAAGAGATTGCTCCAGACCACCAAAGCCATTTATAATTTGAATCAGGATATAAATCAGAAAGTACTGATGCCGTAAAAAATGACATTGAAGCTACGTGAGAAACGTGGCCTGAATAAAATGAACGTCTGGCTTCTCTAACAGTACGTTCTTCTATTGGAATATCATTGTTATAAATGAAAGGTCTTACTCTTGACGATGTAGACTGGGTAATAAAAGTTAAAGCGGTATTGACTGAAAGTACTTCAACATACATTGATGCTATCTCTTGCCACTCATTTTTCCCTTTTGAGGTCAAAAACAAACTGAGAGGTAAAAGAAGCGCTCCGTCTCTAAAAATATCACTTGTTTTTGCTGATCCTTCATTCAAATTAAAAATAGCAGATCGATTGAACGATGATATGTTTTGAGGATCAAGCAAGGACACTTCTTGTTCTGTTATGTTCGTTTGGTTTTGATCAATTATAAACGCGGTTCCCAAAACGGCAATTCCGCCACCAATGATATATTTTTCTTTTTTCCAGGAGAACTTATAAATATCTTGTTCTTGAGAAATCAGGACACATGAGTAAAATACTGATAGGCAAAATAATACCAAAACTGACTTAATATTCATCATTAGGTGAAGGTATTTTTTTAATGTAAAAGCTCAAAATAATGCAGTCCTATTCTTAAGTTCTCTTTTGCCATCTTGCATAGCAGAACTCACATTAAATCCATCCGGCAGATAACTTTGCCTATGATTATACCTTTACCCCAGAGAACTCTTTAACCACGTCAGCCACACTTTCAATAGATTTAGCATTACCTAATCCTACGGCACAGATCAGTGGGACATCTATATCATTATAATCTTCTATAAATTGCTCTGCAGGCTGAATACCCGTCTGTCCAACACCTTTCCAATTGATGCAATTAGGACCAACACCACCAGCATCTCTCATGGCAATTGCCACTTTTTTGTTAGAAATATGCCATGGTAACTTTTAATTCCATCATTGTAGACCTCAATTCTATTTAAAGAACTCTATCTAAAATAATATGACTCAATTCAGGAATCCAGACATTAAAATATCTTAAATTTTATTCAAAATAATCTCGGTTTGATCAAATCTTATATCGATTCTAATATTTATAAAATCTTAGAATTGATTAATAAATATTAAGTCCATGCGGTTTATTAAGAAGAATTTTTCATCCCAATTTCCATTTGATTTTTATCGTTTAGAAATTTTATTGTTGCTTATTGAATTTTGATGACAACTTTTAAATCGCGCTATATTTGAGTTCCTCTTTTTTAAATGTTTTAGACTTACACCACTATTCACTCTTTTACGCCACTTTTTAAAACTTGAATGTTTTAAAGTTGAACGCATAATAACAATGACTTCTTTTTCAATAATGCCAAACTGAAATTTAATAGCTTAGAAAGGTGTCCTGTCTTCCCAGGACATTTCGATAATCCGATCTAATTCTTCTTCTTTGAAGCTAATATTCATTTTTATCTACTTTTTCCAATTTTTACTTACTTATATCCTTTATCCACCAAGTGATAGATAGAGTTATTTAATGCTTGACATTCCTCCGTCTACATGCAAAATCTGACCAGTCATCCAAGAGGATTTTTCAGAGAGTAGAAAGGCTGCCATTTGGGCGATGTCTTCCGGGTTTCCTATTCTTCGCATAGGATGCCTTTCAGCATTCGCTTCTCTTTTATCTTCTGTGCTTAGTAGTTTGGAAGCCAATGGTGTATCTGTTAGAGATGGAGCAATGGTATTTATTCTTATTTGTGGTGCCCACTCGGCGGCAAGAGATCTTGTAAGTCCTTCTAAGGCTCCTTTGGATACAGCTACCTGTGAATGAAAGTTAAAGCCAAGTTGCACAGCGACAGTGGAAAAGAGAACCACAGAAGAATTTTCAGTCCTTTTTAGTCTATTTACTACAGACTGGAGCACCTTAATGGCTCCTACTACCTGCAGATTAAAGTCATCCACAAAAGCATTTGGTTTTATTCTAGAGAATGGTTTTAAATTAATACTCCCTGGACAGTAAACAACACCATTCAATTGATCAGGTAGAAAATCTAAATCTAATTCTTCATTTAGTACATCAATAAAAGAATAATGCAGATCTGCAGATGTCGTTTCTGGTTTGTGCTGGTTAAATGTTGCAAAAACTTTATGCCCGGATTGAGTAAGTGTTTGAGAAATCGATTTTCCTATTCCAGATGATCCTCCAACGATTAAGTAATTTTTCATAAAACAGTAATGAGATGATAATAAATTAGTTCAAGAAAATTTTATCTATTTCTAAAATGAATGATTCTTCTTTCTTATTCGAAATCAGAATGGCAAACTCTTCCAACATCTTAGCTGGGTAGTTGGGCATGTTTAATTTTCATCCTCGAAATTGAGAATGCATGTTAGAAAATGGAATTGAAATTGTTTCCAAGTCTCCTGATGTTTGGAAATCGTAAACATAAGAGTGACGGTCAAACTTATTCGATTTTACTCTGAATTGATATTGTTTCGCATCTCCTTTTAGTCGAATCGCAATTTTTGAAAATATGTCAAAATTCACAGTATCGAAATTATATCTTACAGTTGAAAACCCTCCATTATTCTCCAATGAAACCTTTCCAAAAAAGACCCCATGTCCACAATAGTTTAATCCTAATTGACCATTA
>Ga0055584_100004579_pt1 | contig 13554 bp, 16 predicted proteins | sample OSDHelmetaG_FD_58716 | JGI IMG/M metagenome (GOLD analysis project Ga0055584, IMG submission 58716) | Pelagic marine sediment microbial communities from the LTER site Helgoland, North Sea, for post-phytoplankton bloom and carbon turnover... | ecosystem: Environmental > Aquatic > Marine >... | reverse complement strand
TAAAGATTGGGAAATTGTATAATGAGCCATAATATTTTAAAGGTCGATAATCAAGCCCCTGATGCAAACGGTAACTTTACAGTAACAGGTAAAACACTTTCAGATTTAAATGATGTGACTATAACCAGTGTGTCAACTGATCACGCTTTAAAATACAATGGTACAGCGTGGGTAAACGGTAATTTACCTGCAGGCGGATCCTCCTATATATCAATAGGAAATGGTGAAGCATCTAACTACACGGGTACGGGGCTTGCTGATGAATACCAACCAGGTAAAAATAGAAGTGGTGAAGGCTATGCAAATGCAGTTGGGTGTTTTACCTATTTTTATGATACTGCACCACTGAACACTATTTCAAATGCTACGATAACAAAAGTAAGTGGTACAGATTGGATAGAGTCTATAACGCTACCCGCAGGTAAATATTTTGTTCAAGGGCAGTGGGTTCCATCATTCAGCAGTACAGGATTAAGCATAGGTGGACTATATAGCACAACGTCAAATGCTTATGTTTCAGAGCTTGCGAGTGTTGGAGATGACGTATTTCCTTCAAACAATTCATTTACAAATATCATAGCTACATACTTAGATTTTTCATCATCTCAATTGTTAAAATATAAACTATGGGATACTGAGATAACAACGATTAATACCGTGTCTAACATGGGGGACTATGTATCTAAGTACAGTAATTTAATCATTGTGAAAGTAGCGTAATTATGAGTCATAAAAAAATAAAAGTAGCAGGGCAAGAACCTGATGCAAATGGTAACATTTCATTGTCTTCTGTAAATGTTGAAGATCTTGATAATGTAACACTAACAAATCTAGGTGCTGATCAGGTGTTAAAATATGATGGTTCATCATGGGTAAATGGCAGTCCCGCAGGCGGTTCATCTGATGTACTAGCAATAGGGCGTGGTGAATCAGATCAGTACAGTAATACAGGTCTTGCAGAATCATACTCTCATATTAAATCAGACTATACCTATTTTTATGACACGAACCCAGTAAACACTATTTCAAATGCAACAATTACAAAAGTAAGTGGTACAGATTGGATAGAGTCTATAACGCTACCCGCAGGTAAATACTACGTTATGGGTCAATGGGTTTGTAAATTCTCTTCTAGCGGCTCTACAGCAGGTTTTATTTACAGCACAACTGCTAATATAGAAAGAACATCAAGAGTGATTTTAGGAGACGACACAGGTTGGGGGCAACAATGTGGAAGTACAGTTATATCTAGTTACTTTGAATTGACTCAAACTGAAGTTCTTAAATATAAGCTTTACAAATATTTAAACTTATATCACGATAATATAGATACAGTTGCAAATCAGGGTACATATGTGTCTGAAAATAGTCGGCTACTTTTTGTGAAAATAGGGTAAAACAATGAGTCATAAAATATTTACTATTAACAATACTGCAGCATCAGATACATCTGAAAATATACCCCTACAAGTATCTGACTTTACAAGCGAATCAAGCACACAAACAGGTCAGATTATTGCTTATGACGGTACAAACTGGAAGAACATCACGGCAAGCGGGGGTGGGGCTTTTAGTCTCGGTTTTGCGAATTATGTAGATGATAGTAATGGGATATACATAGGTTCAAGTCTTTGGTATTCAGCAGACGGTTATATAGGTTTTAGACGCACAAGCCCTGGTAATAGCTTTGATGATGGAAGTATGAGCCATAGCGGTTTTACTTCAGCAGACTGGGATTATGGTGGAGGATCAAACTCATTTATAAAAGGTGCAAATGTTGTAAATGCAGGAAAATATTTATGTATTGCTCAGATTAGTAGTGTAAAACTCAGCTACACTGCTCCTGTTACTTTACGGTGGCACAATAATGCGGGGGCGTTTGGTGCTTTTTATGAAATAGATAGGTACGCTCGAAGACCAACAACTATGATTGCAATCGCAGATTGTGTCGCTAATGATGTGATCGGTATAAAATTTCAAAACAATACAGGTGATAAAGATTTATCAAACTCTGATCCGTGGAAACAATCAAGCTTATCTATTTTCAAAATTTAAATTAAGGATATTTATTATGTACTGGTGTAATGTAAAATGTGATTCTACAGTTAAAGCAGGTGATGTACTTACTTTCGATTCTAGCTCTCAACTGTGGGTAAAAGCGTCAAGCCTAGCTACGCCTCTTGGCGTATCGAGAGAAGACGCAGTACAACGTGAGGGACAGGATTATTATTTCACTCCGATGGTCCAACAAGGTGCTTGTACTGCTAAAGCTTCAAGAGATATACTTAATGAGGGAGGGGAACTTAATGTAGAAAATGGTGCTGTTTATGTGGATAATACTACAGATGGGTGTGGGATTATAGTGCCTAACAATATAGATTACCCTCCTCGTGTAGCAGGTGATCTTGTAACAATCGTGATACGCTAAAATACTAGATGATATCTACAGAACAAATGTATGTTAGGTGCTAATTATTATCTTTATCAAGATAATTTTGTATATATTAAGTTATACTAATTATTTTTTTAAAAAAGTATTAACCTTGTAAGTCGGAAAATTTATAATTATATAAAAATTAGTAATTATGGTAATCTAAACAATAAAGCAAAGATGACTTCTTACATTTTCTTGGAACATTATCAAGACTAATAAAGTAAGAGGTTAGTTATCTATCTATGCTTTTATTTTTTAAAATATTTGTCTACTTTGACAAAAATGTTGTCAAAGTTAATTAGGAGAATAATATGGCTTTTATTAAGGGAAAACAACTTGATTCAGGTACTATCGATACTCGTGAACTTAAAGATTTATCTGTTACCACAGCAAAATTAGCGGGTACTATTAGCGCAAGTAAAATTGATTTAACAGATACTTTTGACTTCTCAAGTGGTACTTTAACAGTTGCTACTCCTACTCAAGATGGACACCCAGCAACCAAATTATATGTAGATGGTCAGTTACAAGGCTTAGATATAAAAGATTCCGTTGTTGCAGCAACAACTGCAGTTATGGCAGTTTCTGCAAGTTCGTCTACTACTGCTCAAACTATTATATTAGCAGATGGTGATGGTGGTTTTGATGCTAGTAATGACACTTTTACAGTTGATGGTATTAGTATAGCAAACGATGGTCGTGTATTAATTAAAGACGGTATTAACATCGATAATGTGGGTTTAGATCAAAAGGTAAATGGTATCTATACTGTTGGTAATTTAACAAATAATACACTAATTCTTACTCGTAGTACAGACGCAGATACGTCCGCTGAACTTTCTCCAGGATCTTTTTGTTTTGTTGAACAAGGGACTGATAACGGAGATAGCGGTTTTGTTGCTTCTCATGATAGCAATCCAACTTTAGGGACCGATAACATCACATATACACAATTCTCTGGTGCAGGGGCAGTAGGGGCAGGAGATGGTCTTAGTAAAGCTGGTTCTACATTAAGTGTAAATCTCGACTCAGATAGTGGTTTAGCCGTAAGTGCTAGTGGCTTAAAACTAGATGGTACAGTCTTAGCAGATAGTACATCAGTAACTGTAGCAAGTGATTCTGTCTTAGCCGTTGTTGGTAGTGCTACAGAAGAACTCTCTATAACTACTTTAATTAATGCTATTGCTGCTAATGGTCTTACTGCTACTAATGGTGCATTAAGTGTAAATGTATTGTCAACAGGTGGTTTAGCCCATAGTAGTGGCGATCTAATCGTCCAAAAACCAGATACTAGTCTAACTTCAGATGCTACTGGTCTTAAAGTTAATTTACATGCTGATGGTAGTATTGCTATTAAAGGTACTGCAGGTATTGCTGCACCTATTATGTTTGGAAGCGATTTAAGCCAAAACCCTACTGCGGCTGTTTCTGCTGATGCAACTACTACAGGTTTAGCTATTACTAATACTCCTGCTTCATCGGGAATCGTTCGAGTCTCTGTGAATGGTGTTAGTGCTGAAGTAGGCTTTGGTGTTAAAACCAAAGATTGTTATTTTTCTGGTGATGCAGGTAGCACCGCAAGAGCTTTAGGGTCTATCGTGGCTACAGATGTGTTGTTTTGGAATGGTTCTTCTTCTTATGCTTTGGCTACAGATGATTTAATTGATTTTGTGTACGCATCTATCTAGTATCTAAAATAAGCTGCTAAGGTAATATTTAAATAAAGGGGTATACCTAGCTAGTTAAGTTAGATATACCCTCTTTTTTTTAAGGATAGTTATATGAGAATCAAAGGTAAACAATTAGAAGACACGCTTAGAACGGTTACCAACCCTTTTGATGCGATATATGCGACAGAGTTTATAGGAGGTGTCGAAGGAACACTACGTTTTAAAGCAAAAAACACTACTGGCGGTGTTTTAGCCATTGGTAAAGCTGTTTATATTAATGGAGTTAGTGGAGAAGTGCCAACGGTAGCTCTAGCTGATGCAGACAATGCAAATACGATGCCATGTGTTGGGTTAACAGCAACACAAGCTAATAACAATGCAGAAGTCTATATAGTATCCTTTGGTAATTTAACTGGATTAAATACATCTGCACTAGGGACAGGTATCGTAGGTAATTCTGTTTACATAGATACTACTCCAGGTAGCATAACTGTTACAAAGCCTACAGGATCTTCTAGTAAGTTACAGAATATTGGGCAGGTTATAAAAGAACATGGTTCAAGTGGGATTATAAAAGTAGGTGGGGCAGGTCGTACAGCAGCTACACCTAATTTAGACCAAGGTGAATTTTTTATAGGCAACGCTTCAAATCAGTCTTCATTTAGTGCGTATACTCTACCTATTACAGATGGTAGTGCTTCCCAAGTATTAACTACAGATGGTAGTGGTTCGGTTACGTTCCAAGATGCGTCAGCAGGTGGTTCTTTATCAAGTGATAGTAATCCACAACTATCTGCTGATTTAGATTTAAATACACACCAAATTACGCAGACTAGTGGTGATTTAATTATTGAGAATACTAGCAGTGACTCAGACATTGTTTTTAAATGTAAAGACGGTTCGACAGTTAAAGAAGTGATGCGTTTAGATGGTTCTGAGAATGGTGATATAGTTCTTAGCAATGATATGGTCCTAGAATCAGATAATGCTCAAATTATTTTTGGTGCTGATAGGGATACATTACTAGGTCACAGTACGACTACAAATGGGGTAACATTAAAAATGAAATCAGGTTTAGATACTAGTACTAAACCTGTATTCACTCTTCAAAGCAATAGTACTGACTCATTAGGACCTTCTTTAAGAATATACCATACGAATCATGATGCAAATCAAGATACAATAGGGCAACTAGAATTTTATGGGAATGATAGTAATGGGGCTGATACAGAAGTTTCTTCTATCCTAAGTAAATTTACTGATAGAACTAGTACGAGTAAGTCTGCAGATATGCAGTTCCAAATTAAATCTAATAATAGTACTAGAACAGCATTACAATTAACACCTGTAACAGGCGTTGCTACGTCTAAGGTTAGAGTAACTGACCACAATGGTAGTACTGGTGGTTTAATGCTAGGCACAACACTAGTAAAAGCTACAGGAACAGAACTAAATGTTTTAGATGGATCAGCAGCTTCTATTTACACTACAGATTTAGAGGGTACTGATGGTGTAGTAGTAAATGATGGTGGTACTATGAAGCAAATTAGAGCTTCTAAAGTTAAAGAGTACGTAGCCGCATATACTTCTTTTATTTTGGGATATAATGGTACTTTAACAGACCAAACGGGTAACTTCATAGCCAACACTGTAGATGGGAGTGAAAATGGGAAAGGGTATTATATGCCACTCGCAGGTACAGTAAAGCATATATCTATACAATACGACTGCTCAAGCTACACAAATGATGTAACTTTAAGTGCTTACCCACGTAGAGGCTCTAGTAATTATACTAACTTTAGTGCTGATTCAGTAACAACATCAACAGGTGATTTTGGGAGTACAGATTCTGTCAACTTATCATTTAATGCAGGTGATACTATAGGTGCAGGTATTAAACATAGCGGTACTGGTATTAGTACTGAAAACCATAGTATAGTGCTACTAGTTCAATTCGACTAGGTTGTTATTTATATGTTTAAATTTTATTCGCCAATATTTATTGAAAACAGCAAAATTCCTGTTTATTTATCATACTTTACTCCTTTCAACATATCGGCTATAACATTTTTTTTTATAGTCTTTTGTAGAGGTAAAGTATCAAATAAAACTAGAAGACATGAGACTATACACTACCAACAATTTTTAGAAACATTTGTTGTTGGTTTTTTGGTTATTTATGTTATTGATTTTGTTATAGGTTTAGTTAAATATAAAAGCTTTTATATGGCATATAGAATGATAAGCTTAGAACAAGAAGCTTATATGTACGACGATATAAAAAATTACCTTGAACTTAGAAAAAGATATGAATGGTTAAATCTAAGACCTTAATATATGTTTTACTTATATAGTATATAATAGTATATATATATATATAAGAGCCTAGTCCCCAGTACTAGGTTTTTTTACGTTCAAAAGTTGTTGAAAACTCCGAGTTAGTAGTTTAAGTTTACCCTTAAAAAGTTGTTGAAAACTCCAAGTTAGTAGTTAGAGGATCTGTTATGAGTAGTATAAAGTATATAAAAAAAACATATGAAAGTAGTAATGGGCTGTACTATTCCAATCTTATTGGACGTGCCATAACTACTTATAACTCAAAAGAAAAATCTTTCTTAACTTCTTCAGAAGTAATGGTTAGCTTTGATAACGTAAAAGAAATTTATTTAGGAAAAGTTATAGCAGAGACCGTTGTTGTTTTTTTAATGTCTGGCGGTGCTATGCCGTATAGAGTAGGTTTTTGGGAACAGAAGACTTGTCTTATCGGTAGCTTATATTCTATAAGTGTTTATGAGAAAATTCTTTGAAATTACGTATATAAAAATTATATATAAAACATATTGACAAGTGTTACGTTTATACTGTAGAGAGTTACCCTACATCTTTTCGGAGTGATACTATGATAAAACTTGATGCTGATAAACGAAAACTTATAATCGACCTACAATATAAGGCAGGACGTAATTTGGCTGATATGGTAATCGAGTCTATTTTTCTCTATGTTGCTACTTGTTCAGAGGATAAAGCAATTGTAAGACAATTAAGTAGCATGATTAAGGGCGAGCAACCAATGGTTGATATTGATCTTATGGACTACACTAATAAGGATAAATTATGTTAGATTGGTCTGGTATAGAGCAGTATGGCTTTGCTCCTTTTAGTAGAGCATTCCTTAGTAATTACCGATTATTAAACATTGTTTTAGAAGAAGCTATGTTAATTATGCATCTTTTAGACCATGTGTGGTTAGGTCAACAAGAGTTCCCTACTACTTCTTACTTCTCACAAAAAACGGGTAAAAGCGAGCAGACTATAAGAATGTACCTTAAGAGTCTTAGATACAAAGGATATCTATTAGTTTCACAAGAAGGTAAGCATAACGTCTATGACTATGCCCCTTTAATTGAAGCTCTACGTGATTTGGCTAATATACCTTCTGTTAAACCAGAAAAAGTTGTTGAAAAGTCTAATAAGTGTGAACTTGAAAGACTTATAGACGTAAATAACAAACTAGCTATAGATAAAACCTTAACAAGAGTCCCTGTAAGTACAAAACCGAGTCATTGGAAGAAGTTAGATTCTTTCCTATCTAAGTCTCCTGATAAGTACAACGCTAAAGACTTAGAGCTTTTACTTGCGAGCGAATGGGACAAGAAAGGTTGGAAGACACCTGCCCCTAGATTTTATGGTAAAGACTTAAAGCATGGTAAAGAGTTAATAAAGATATATAGTGCTGAATTAGTTGCAAAAGTACTTTCATATTCTGTACAAAACTGGGAATCTTTAGCCCCAAAGTTTAATATAAGAGGATACCCCTCTATGCCTATTTTTTGGGGGTTTAGGAATTCAATATTTCCTCTAGTTATAGATGGTGATATAGGTGTTTCTCCTAGTTGGGGGTCGCATTATGAAGAAGAACAAACAAAACAAGGAAGCGAGGTAGGTTGGTGAATATACAAATAAATTTAGATAAAGATCGTATAGGTAATCGTAGCCACTTAAATTATTCAAGTAATCAGTTGTTGCGAATGCCTTGTATGATTATAAAAATTTATACTGGTAAAAGTATAATTAGTGTTTTTGCAGGTTCACGAGGAGTTGACCGACCAAAAATAAGATCACAACAAGTTAGAGATGCAGATGTAAAGCGTGTAGCAAGATCACTTGCTAATAAGTTTAAAATAACCAGAGAAAACATTGAGGTGTTATATGAAAATAGTACAGAGAACAAAAACCCCTAAGAAACTTACAATTACAGAAAACATACTACATAGAATGAATATTGGTAGAAGGTTTTGGGACGTTTCAATGACTAACGTACCTCCAGGCATTGTAAAAGATGTTTTTAGGAGATATATGCAAGATTTACAGCCTAATTACAGTAAAGGTTGGGGTTTATTTTTATATGGTAATAATGGGGTCGGTAAGACTTACACAAGTTGTGCTTTACTTAAAGAGATAACAAAAGCTGGTTACAGCACATTTTGTATACTATCTGACGAGTTAAAATTGTCATATATTGATGGTAGTCGTTTTGATAAAGATAACTCAGTCACACAGCGTGTAGAATACGTGGATTTTCTTTTAATAGAGGATTTGGGTAAAGAGTATTCAGGAAAAGGCAGTGGGTTTGCAGAATTATGTTTTGAGAACCTACTACGTAAGCGTAGCCGAGAGTGCAGACCCACTATTGTGACGACTAACCTGACACCCATAGCGTTTAAAGAGCGTTATAAGCAGTCTGCAGCGTCTTTAGCTATGGAATGTATGATAGCTGTAGAGATGAAAGGTGAAGACCGTAGAAGATTCATCAACGCTAATAAATCTAAAGAGGTCACTGATGTTTAAAGGTGATTTAGCCAATACTACTAATCCTACTTTGTGGGTACATAGTGATGTTCTAATAAAAACTGGAAAAAGATTTTTATTTATAGGACCTAAGAAAAGAAAGATTATAAGGAAAGACTGGCTATGGTCAGTTTCTTACTTTGCTAGACCTATTATTATTTATATTGATACTCCTATACATCAAGACCTCTTTGAGTATGATTCTTTATATTTTAGTAATTTTAATGCATGTAAAGATGCCCTACGAGTAGACCAACAAGCCATAGAACTCGTAGTAGACGATCCTTTTTTATTGTCGAAAGACATCGTACTATACCAACCTAATACAGGTAAATATTTATGAATACAACTAACATAGAAAAACTAATTTTTGACTGCTGTGTAGTAGACACCGAAAATTATGCAAAGTTATATGAGAGTAGTGTAATACCAGACATGTTTGATGAATATAAAGATATGTTCATCTTTGCAGAGAAGTATTCAAAAGTTCATGGGCTTGGACCTTCACTAGACGCAATGCAAATTGAATTTCCTAACTATGTTTGGGATTTTCCACCATGCGAACCACTTTCTTATTATATAGAGCAGCTAAAGAAGAACTATTCGTTTTTATTAACTTTAAAAGCAGTACAAGAAGCCTATAGCTGCCTTAATAGTAGAGATGTGGATAAAGCAGTAGATTACTTACGTAACGCTGTTCGAGAGATTGAAGACGCTAATACTTCGGAATCAGACTTAGATTGGAATACAAGTGCTGAGATACGTTATCAAAAGTATTTAGAGCTACAAGATAAACAAGGTATTGACGGGTATCGCACACCATTTAATACCCTTGATGAGGCTACACAAGGTTTTCATGATTCAGAGTTGATCCTAATTGTAGCTAGACAGGGTGTTGGTAAAACTTGGCTAACCAATATTTTTGCTCATGAAAATGTTAAAAATGGTGTTAATGTTCTTTATTTTACAAAAGAGATGCCTTCCTGGCAGGTTGCTAGACGTTTTGATGCATTACAGTTTGATTTAAACTATCAAGAGTTAAGAAGTGGGCGGTTAACTCAAGATAAAGAAACGGAATGGCGAAGCAAGTTAGATACGCTAAAAGATGGTAAATTGCATATTATCGGTGAAGAAAGTGGGGGGGTCTCCCACGTAGCTGCTAAGATAGAACGGTATAAGCCTGATATCGTATACATCGACGGTATGTATCTTATGGACGATGATCAGAAAGCTAGAGATGGTTGGCAACGTTTATTAAATATTAGTAGAGATTTAAAAAAGTTATCAAAAAAAGCATGTGTCCCTATTGTCGCTACAGTTCAGTTTAATCGACAAGCGGACAACACCAAAGGCAATAGTGCTAATATTAGTGGTGGTGATATTGCTAGAGATGCAGACGTAATACTTGGTTTATTTCAAGATGAAGACCAAGCTATAAACAAGCGTATGACTTTAAAAGTTCTTAAACAAAGGGAGGGTAGTCGTCCTGAGATAGAATGTGACTGGGACATTGGTAACATGAAATTTGGTGAAATAGAAGATGGCTTTACTAATGGGGTTTCTTGGTAATGAATAAACAACTAGAGATTTTAAATATCTTATCTAAATCAGGGTTTAGTACTAGGGTTGGCTCTAGTAATATTAGTATAAGATGTCCTTTAGCTAAGTACTCACATCTTCATAAAAATACTTATGATAGTAAACCTTCTATGGGTATAAAAGTTACTGAGACTGCAGTTTTAGTAAACTGTTTTACCTGTGGTTTTAAGAGTGGTCAATTAAGCTACTTATATAAAAAGTTGGCTCAACATAGTAGCTACTGGTCACCTTATGTGCATGATGTTTTAGAATTAGAAAAAGAGTTCCTTCGACAGGGTTTATTAGGATTAGCTAACAGTGGTTTTTACAAACAACCTAAAGCTGTTTTGAAACCTATTAATGAGAGTGAATGGGCTGCTTATAGTAATAAATTTAGTAAATACCTTGCTAATAGAGGTATTACGCTTGATACAGGTAAACGGTGGGGTGTTGGTTTTGATCAAGACAGACAAAGAGCTTTGATACCTGTAAGAGATTTTAAAAACCAACTTTGGGGGGCAGTTGGTCGTGCAGTAGTTGAAAGGACTAAAAGTCCTAAGTATTTTAATTACTGGGAGTTTAAAAAAAGTAATCATTTATTAGGGTCTCAGTTAATTAATAAACATAAAAAGATAGTAGTAGTTGAAGGTTCTATAGATGCAATGAAAGTAGACCAAGCTTTAACATCACTAGGATTACAAGATCAGTATGGGGTGGTCTCAATATTAGGGAGTAAACTAAGTGAGAAACAATCTAAGCTATTAACAAGCTGTAGCCTAGAGGTGGTCTTAGCACTAGATAATGATGAAGCTGGTTATAATGGTACTATTCAAGCGTGTAATAAACTATCTAGAAAAATAATAACCAAAATTGCATGTATTGGTAATGTATCAAAAAAAGATTTTGCCGACTGCACTGATGAAGAAATCCAAGAGGTACTATATTCTACTAGAATGGCTTAAAAGTTTAATAACGTCTTTACATTATAAATATTGTGTGATAAAAAGTAGTTCCAACAGTAACTTGACATGAAAGGTCACACAATGAGTTGGTATAATAACGATGCAGCATTTAAGAATGAGTCTTCTAGTAGAGTTCGACGTTTTTGGATAAAGAACAATACAGATAGAGAGATTACTTTCGTAGATGGTCCCAGTATAGATTTTAATGGTACAGCCGTCCCTACTCCTTTGAAATATCAAGAATATAATCTTAATATGAACGGACATTGGAGAAATTGGTTTACTAAGCCTACTGACGCAAGTCAAGACTTCCTCTCTGAGTTAGGTAATAGAGCTTCAAAAGTAGCTGTATTGACTATAATCGACCACTCAGAGTGGACGGACAGAAAAGGTGATTTACACAAAGATGAGCTACTTCTATATGTTGTTAAGCGTAGCAGTACGGTTTGGAAGCAGATAGAAAGATTTTACCAAGCTCATGGCTGTTTACAAGGTCAACGTTTTCGTATTAGTCGAATGGGCGATAAGTCACCAGGTGCAGGGTCTCTTTTAGAGCATATTGGGCCATCAGAAGTTTATAATCCTGAGTTACATACGCCTTATGATTATTTTGAAATATTAAAACCTAAAACTAAAGAAGAACTAATAAAGATTACTTCACCAGATCAAGATGATTTTTCACAGCCTCAACAACACCAAACTCCGCCTCAGCAACACTCTCAATCAGCTTGGGGGGGGTATCAGAGTAATACGCCACAAAATACTTGGAATACGCAACCACCACAACAACCACAACAACCACAACAACCACCAAGTCAGTATGGTTATGCAAAAGATTCTAAAATACCTTTTTAAAGTATTATAAGTTGTTTTGATTTTTTAGGTCTCACGGGACAGTATTCAATAAAGGTTAGTTATGAAAGAAAATATAAGTATAATAGATAGTAAATCTTCTTTATCAAAAGTTTTAAGTGATATTAAAAATAATAATATAACTGAGTTTGCGTTTGATACTGAAACCGATGGTTTATCTCACAATCGTATAATGATAGGTTTCAGTATTGCATTTAGAAATAATAATGAATTTTATGGTTATTATATACCAGTTAGACATACACAAGAAGATTCTTTATTCTCAACAGAGCCAGTAAATGTTTTAGAGACCAGTGAATTTTTATGTGATATATTCTATAATAAAAACAATAGGATTTGGATACATAACGCTAAATTTGATATTAAGGTTTTAAGGAATGAGGGTTTAGACGTATACCAGTTTACGGAGATCTTAGATACTTTATGTGTGAGTTGGTTACTTAATCCTGATAGGTTTGGTGGGCATGGGTTGAAAAGTTTAGTAAAAGATGTTTTAGGGTATGAAATGACTAGTTTTAGTCAATTTAGCACATATGGTGAAAATAGTAATGTTCCGATTGGAGCTATGGGTAAATATGCAATAGATGATGCTATATATCTTTTAAAATTAGCACATACATTATACCCACAACTAGATAAACAACTACTAAAAGTTTTCCATGAACTTGAGATGCCTATTATGAGAATAGTTGAGGAGATAGAGCATTTTGGTTTTAAGGTTGATAAAGAAAGTATAAGAGCAGCAGGTGAAACCATGACTGCAGTAGTAAAAGAGATAGAACGTGAATTTTTATCTATTTTTGGACCTCGTGCTAACATATCCTCTACGACTTGGTTAAATACATTATTTAAAAAAGAGTGGGGTGTCGCTGGTATATTAAAAGGTAAAAGTGGTTTATATAAAACAAATAAAGAAACATTAGAAAAACTATCAAGGGGCGAAATTGCGGGTACTAGTAATTTAGGTAAGAAGATTGCTGAGATGGTTTTAAGACATAGGAAGTTTAGTAAGCTAGTTTCGACCTATACTAGCTCATTAGTAGAACATTGTGATCATAATAATCGAATACATGGTAGTTTCAACCAGTGGGGTACTGCTACAGGTCGTATGAGTTCTTCTAAACCTAATCTACAGAATATTCCTAGTTCTCGTACTAAAGAAGGCGATCAATTAAGGAAGTCTTTTATT
>Ga0055584_100004578_pt1 | contig 13555 bp, 10 predicted proteins | sample OSDHelmetaG_FD_58716 | JGI IMG/M metagenome (GOLD analysis project Ga0055584, IMG submission 58716) | Pelagic marine sediment microbial communities from the LTER site Helgoland, North Sea, for post-phytoplankton bloom and carbon turnover... | ecosystem: Environmental > Aquatic > Marine >... | reverse complement strand
ATTCGACGGTTTTTCATGTGCCATCCTATTTTCTTGTTAAATAATCAGATCTGAACTATCGAGTTTCTACTGTTGATCGAAAATTCAGCAGTAACTAATTCAGACGCGACAAACTATTATTTTCCTAAATACCAGATTCCTGATATTGATCTAAACTGTCTAAGAACTCCGTGATTTTTCCCAATCTCTCTTGACCGACAGTTTTCCCTGAAATAAAGCCCACCGTTGGTTACCAAACTACCCAAACTCGAATAGTTTGAGACGCTTCGTAACCAATCGGTTGACTTCGCTAGCGGCCCTAGAACCACTAGCTAAATAGTCCCTTAAATTCAGCATTTTAAGCATGAATTTCGAATAAGACTATCACACAACATCGCGCTTATAGAACCTTTTACAATAGAAAAGTTAAGCGCGACGCGAGTGATATATTGATGAGATTGCGGGTAGGAAAAAAGCAGGGAAAATAACTGGTGGGCAGCCTACCAACCAGTTATTTCAGAAAGGCCGCTGCCGATTTCAGCGAGCGAGCGTACGGTTTTTACACCGGCGTCGTTCAGGGCCGCAAATTTCTCATCTGCGGTGCCCTTGCCACCGGAAATAATTGCACCAGCATGGCCCATGCGCTTGCCCGGCGGGGCTGTTACGCCCGCGATATAGGCAACCACCGGCTTAGTCACGTTGGCTTTGATAAACGCCGCCGCCTCTTCTTCGGCGGTACCACCGATTTCCCCAATCATGACAATGGCCTCTGTCTTGGGGTCGGCCTCGAACAGCGTGAGAATATCGATGAAGTTCGAACCGGGGATGGGGTCGCCGCCGATGCCGACGCAGGAAGATTGGCCGAAGCCGTGGTCGGTAGTCTGCTTAACCGCTTCATAAGTCAAGGTTCCCGAACGGGAGACGATGCCAACCTTGCCTGGCAGATGAATATGCCCCGGCATGATGCCAATCTTGCACTCGCCCGGGGTGATGACGCCTGGGCAGTTGGGGCCAACCAGCCTGACGCCCAGTTGATCGCATTTCTCCTTCGCGACCAGCATATCGAGTGTGGGTATACCCTCTGTAATACAGACGATAAGCTTGATGCCGGATTCTGCCGCCTCGAGAATCGAGTCCTTGCAGAAAGCCGCTGGCACGTAGATGACCGATGCATCGGCCCCTGTCTTGTCGAAGGCTTCCTGAACCGTGTTAAAAACCGGCAGGTCGAGATGTGTCTGGCCGCCCTTGCCCGGCGTAACGCCACCCACCATCTTGGTGCCGTATTCGATCGCCTGTTCCGAATGGAAGGTACCCTGTGCGCCGGTAAACCCCTGACAGATCACCTTGGTGTTTTTATCGACTAATATACTCATTGTGCACCTCCAGCTGCAGCGACAACTTTTTCTGCTGCATCGGATAGGCTTGTCGCGGCGATGATATTCAACCCACTCTTCTCCAATACTTCTCTGCCCAGTTCGGCATTGTTCCCTTCCAATCGAACTACGACTGGCACCTTGACGCCCACTTCGTTGACGGCGCCGATGACGCCCTCCGCGATCAGGTCGCAGCGCACGATGCCGCCGAAGATATTAACCAACACGGCCGCCACGTTCTCATCGGAAAGGATGATCTTGAATGCCTCGGTGACACGCTCCTTCGTGGCGCCGCCTCCGACATCGAGGAAGTTTGCCGGACTGCCCCCGTGCAGTTGCACGATGTCCATGGTCCCCATAGCCAGGCCCGCGCCATTTACCATGCAGCCGATGTTGCCATCCAGCGCTACGTAGTTAAGATCCCACTCGGTAGCCTGCGCTTCGCGCTCATCGTCCTGGCTCGGGTCGTGCATCGCCTGCAGCTTCGGCTGTCGGTACAGGGCATTTCCATCGATATTAATCTTGCCGTCGAGGCAGTGCAGATTGCCTTCTTCTGTTATTACCAGCGGATTGATTTCCAACAGCGCCAGATCCATGTCCTGGAACAGTTTCGCTAAGCCGAGAAACAGGCTGACAAACTGTTTGATCTGCGCGCCACTCAGGCCGAGTCGGAACGCGAGGTCACGCGCCTGATAGGGCTGTGCGCCGGTGAGCGGGTCGATCGTCGCCTTCAGTATCTTCTCGGGAGTTTCCGCGGCGACCTTCTCGATCTCCACGCCGCCCTCGACCGAGGCCATAAATACGATGCGCCTAGTTGATCTATCTACCACCGCGCCGAGGTAAAGCTCCTGAGCGATATCCGTGCAGGTCTCCACCAGAATTTTGCTTACGGGCTGGCCGCCGGCGTCGGTCTGGTAGGTCACCATGTTCTTGCCCAGCCACTCGGTCGCGAATGCCTCGGCGTCCTCGGGAGTATCGACGAGCTTTACACCGCCGGCCTTGCCGCGTCCGCCGGCATGCACCTGGGCCTTCACCACCCATTTGCTGCCGCCAATCTTTTTCGCCGCCGCTGCGGCTTCAGCCGCCGTTTCGACAGCGATGCCATCTGACACTGGCAGTCCGTATTCGGCAAAGAGTTGCTTCGCCTGATATTCATGTAAATTCATTTATGCTCCATCTATTAAACTGCTTCGCGCGTAGACGCTTGTCTTGTTTACTTGCGGCGTTTTCGATTTCCAATGTGAATTGCGTGGCCGTTCGCCGCCAGGGCCGCTTCGTGTATTGCCTCCGAAAGCGCCGGGTGAGCGAACATAGTTAGACCAATATCTTCCGCGCTGGCACTAAACTCCATGGCGATAACGATCTGCTGCAACAGATCGGCGGCGCTGGGGCCGACGATATGACAGCCCAGTATGCGATCGGTCTTCGAGTCGGCTAGCATCTTCACCATGCCGTCAGAGTCGTTCGCGGCGAGTGCGCGTCCGCTCGCCACGAAGGGGAATATGCCGACGTTGAATTCTACGCCTTCCTCTTTGAGCTGCTCTTCGTTCTTGCCTACCCAAGCAATCTCGGGATGGGTATAGATCACAGACGGGACGAGGTCGTAGTTGACCTGTGTCTTCTTGTCCACCAGTCGCTCCGCGACCATCACGCCCTCTTCCATGCCCTTGTGCGCCAGCATCGGCCCGCGCACGACATCGCCGACCGCCAGGATCGAAGGAATGTTCGTGGCACACTGGTCGTTAACCTTGACGAATCCACGCTCGTCGACTTCTACACCAACTGATTCGTCCAACAGGGAATCTGTATACGGCCGGCGCCCTACTGCCACGATAAGCTTGTCGAAGGTGGCCTTCTGCTCGCCGTCTTTGTCGGTATATTCCACCGTAACCGTCTTCTTCGCACCCTTGCTCAGCTTGCTTCCGCTCACGCGACTGCCCAACTTGATATCCAGGCCCTGCTTGCTAAGAATCTTGAAGGACTCCTTCGCGATCTGACGGTCCACCATCGGCAGGAAATCATCCAATGCCTCCAGCACGGTGACCTTTGAACCGAGTCTTGCCCACACGCTGCCGAGCTCCAGACCGATCACACCCGCCCCGATAACGCCGAGCCGCTTGGGCACTTCCTGAAATTCGAGCGCCCCGGTTGAGTCCACGATCGTCTCATCGTCTATAGGAGTAGGAGGAATATCTATCGGCACAGAGCCCGCCGCGATGATAATGTGCTTCGCGCTCAGTTCCTGCTGCTTGTCATCCTTGTCGGTTACGACGACGGTGTTAGCGCCCGTTACCTTGCCTGTGCCTGCAATGCCGTCGACCTTATTGGCCGTGAACAGGCCCTTGATGCCGGAGGTCAGCTGCTCAACGACCTTGTCTTTACGGCCTATCATAGCGGGGACGTCCATCGCCACCTTGCCCACATTGATGCCATGAACCGAGAAATGATCCTGCGCCTCGACGTACTTGTGCGAGCTGTCGAGCAGGGCCTTCGATGGGATGCAGCCGACATTAAGACAAGTCCCGCCATAGACGGTCTTGTCTTCTTTGTTAAGCCACTTCTCTATGCAGGCGGTCTTAAAGCCGAGCTGCGCGCAGCGAATCGCCGCAACGTATCCCGCTGGGCCCGAACCAATTACTACAACATCATATTCTTTTGACATAAGCCTTTCTCAATCTCGTGTTAGTTCTAGCGAAGTAAGGTCGCTTACCTGAACATTACCCTTACTATATTTCCAAGAGTAGTCGCGTTGGGTCTTCTAACAATTCTTTCACGGTAACCAGGAACTGTACCGCTTCCTTGCCGTCGATCATTCTGTGATCGTAGGAAAGGGCCAGATACATCATCGGCAGAATCTTTACCTCGCCCGAGACAGCCATGGGTCGCTCTTGAATCTTATGCATACCCAAGATAGCAGTCTGCGGCGGGTTTAGGATTGGGGTAGATAGCAGCGAGCCAAACACGCCGCCATTGGATACCGTAAACGTTCCGCCTAACATATCTTCAATGGACAGTTTTCCGTCTTTGGCTTTCTCGCCAAACTGTCGAATCTCTTTCTCGATGCGCGCGAGACTCATATTATCCGAATTACGCAGCACAGGAACTACCAGCCCTCGCGGCGATGACACGGCGACGCCAATGTCTTGATAGCCGTGGTAGATAATATCGTCACCGTCCAGTGATGCGTTCACGGACGGATAGCGTTTCAGCGCCTCGGTGCAGGCACGGACGAAGAAGGACATGAAGCCGAGGCGCGTGCCATCGTGCGCCTTCTCGAACTGCTCCTTGTACCGGTTCCTGATCTCCATAACAGGCTGCATATTCACTTCGTTAAACGTAGTCAGCATCGCTGTCGATTGGCTCGCCTGCAGCAGACGCTCGGCAACCTTGGCACGCAGGCGGCTCATAGGCACGCGCTCTTCGAGACGCCCCTCGTCGGATAGGGAGATGTTCTGCTTGCTCGCGGGCGCCTGCTTGTCACCAGACTCGAGAGCGCTCAAGACGTCTTCCTTGGTAACCCTGCCGTCTTTGCCGCTGCCCTTAATGCTGGCGCTATCGAGATCGTTCTCTTCGATTAGCTTCTTCGCAGCCGGACTGACGATGGCGTCATCCTTGTCGTCTGAAGACTTGGCGGCGGGTTCAGGCTTACTCGCCTTCTGTTTGGGTTCTGGCTCTTTCTCAGATTCTGGCTCTGGCTCTGGCTCCGGCTCGCTCGCGGGTTCGGCAGCCTTCTTCTTGGCTTCGCCTGGCATTACGCTGCCAATCGCCTGATTGCTGACGATAGTATCTCCAGCCTTCTGCAAGATTTCTTTCAGCGTGCCGTCGGTGGGCGAAACGACTTCGATAACGACTTTGTCGGTTTCGATATCCACCAGCAATTCGTCGCGTGAGACGGAATCGCCTACTTCTTTATACCAGTTCGCGATAGTCCCATCGGGTACCGATTCGGGTAGAGTGGGAGCCTTGATTTCAATAGTCATAATGAGTCCTTGCAGACACCTAATGGTGTGCGCGAAAGCGTTAGCTTAACGCTCGGTCGATAAATTCTTTCTGTTGACGCTCATGCAGAGCCGGATAGCCTGCGGCGGCAGCGGCAGAGGCATCTCTGCCTACATACTCTAACCATACCGAGGGAAAGTGTTCCTGAATTGGGCTTCTCAGGTGGTGCTGGCTCGAATACCAGGCACCCTGATTCATCGGCTCTTCCTGACACCAAACGATCGCGCTCAGATTCTTGTACTGCACCAGGCAGTTCGCGAATTCCGTATGCGGGAATGGATAGAGTTGCTCGAGTCGAATGATCGCAATGTCTTCTATGCCGCGTTCGCGACGCTCGGCGCGCAGATCGTAGTAAACCTTGCCGCTGCAGATTACCAGCTTGCGGATAGTATCCGGCGCGAAGCCATCGGTCTCATCCAGTACCACCTGGAAACTGCCGTCGGCCAACTCTTCCATAGTCGATACAGATTCCTTGTGCCGCAGCAGGCTCTTGGGCGACATGACAATCAATGGCTTACGCAGCGCACAGAGCACCTGCTTGCGCAGCATGTGGAAGACCTGAGCCGACGTGGTCGGCAGACAGACCTGAATATTGTGTTCGGCACACAGCTGCAGGAAACGCTCCAGGCGCGCCGAGGAGTGTTCGGGCCCCTGGCCCTCATAACCATGAGGCAGTAACAAGGTCAGGCCGCAGAGCCGCTGCCACTTGTGCTCGCCGCTGGTGATGAATTGATCGATAACCACCTGAGCCGAGTTAGCGAAGTCGCCGAACTGCGCCTCCCAGATCACCAGGGCGTTTGGCATAGTCGTGGCGTAGCCGTATTCGAACGCGAGTACCGCGACTTCGGATAGCAGCGAATCATAGATCGTAAAATTCTCAGGCTTTTCTGTGAGCTTCTGCAGCGAGGTATGGGTATTGCCCGTCTTCTGATCGAACAATACGGCGTGCCTGTGCGAGAAGGTGCCACGCCCCACATCCTGGCCGGTAATTCGTATCTTGTTACCGGTAGTCAGAATACTTCCGTAGGCAAGCGTCTCTGCGAAGCCCCAGTCGATTGGAATCTCGCCAGCGGCCATCTTGGCGCGGTCGTCTATAACACGTTTCACCTGTCTATGCAGGACGAAGTCTTTGGGCAATTCGGCGAGCTTGCGCGCAATTGCCTGCAAATTCTTGAGGGGCATCGAGGTGTTGAAGTAAGGGCTCCAGTCGTGACCGAGATAGGGACTCCAGTCCACGAATAGCTCGATCGAAGGCTCCTTCACCAGACTCTTCACGACGTGCTCACCCGTATCTAGCGCCGTCCTGTAGTTCGAGTTAATGGTATCGGCCTCCTCGGTGGAGACTACCTTTTCCCGTGCCAGCAGCTCTGCATAGAGGACACGAGTCGACTTGTGACGCTTGATCGTCGCGTACATAAGTGGCTGCGTCGCAGACGGCTCGTCGGTCTCGTTATGCCCACGACGCCGATAGCAAATGAGGTCGATGACCACATCCTTCTGGAACTTGTAGCGGAAATCCAGGGCCAACTGCGTGACGAACAATACCGCCTCGGGGTCGTCGGCATTGACGTGGAATATTGGCGCCTGAATCATGCGCGCAACGTCGGTACAGTATTCTGTGGACCGCGCATCATCCTGCCGGCTAGTGGTGAAGCCAACCTGATTGTTGATAATGATGTGTACCGTGCCGCCTGTCTTGTAGGCTCGCGTCTGGGACATCTGGAACGTTTCCATAACCACGCCCTGACCTGCGAATGCCGCATCGCCATGGATAATGATGGGCAGTACCAGATGGCCCTCTTTGTCTTTGCGCCGGAACTGTCTGGCGCGCACAGAGCCTTCGACTACCGGCGCAACGATCTCCAAATGGGACGGGTTGAATGCGAGAGCCATGTGGACTTCGCCACCGGCCGTCATGATGTTCGAAGAGAATCCCTGATGGTATTTGACATCACCCGAGCTCAGATATACCGCCTTGCCTTCAAACTCATCGAAGAGATCGGCGGGATTCTTGCCCAGCAGATTGACCAACACATTGAGTCGGCCGCGATGGGCCATGCCTAACACGATTTCCTTGGCGCCGTATTTTCCAGCTCGCTGCACCAACTCATCCAGCGCGGGTATCAGGCTCTCCCCGCCTTCCAGGCCGAAGCGTTTCGTTCCAGGATACTTCGAGTCTAGATGCTTCTCTAGACCTTCCGCTGCGGAAAGCCTCTCGAGCAGGTGTCGCTTTACTTCGTTCTCGAATACGGGCAGGCCGTCGTTACTCTCGATGCGCTGCTGAATCCACTGCTTCTCCTCGAGGTTCACTATGTGCATAAACTCATAGCCGATTGACGCACAGTAGATACGCTCTAGCGTTTCGACGATCTCTTTTAGTGGTGCACGATCCTTACTAATATAGAGCGAGCCCGTCTGGAATACGGTGGCATTGTCTGATGGCGCGAGCCCGTGAAAATCGAGTTCCAGATCCGGAACTTTCTCGCGATACATTAGAGACAAGGGGTCGAGGTCGGCCTTCTGGTGGCCACGCACTCGGTATGAGCTAATCAGATGCAATACCTGCACCTGCTTGCTCTCATGGTCGGAGTGAACGCCACGGTCGCTAGTCTGCACCTGCGCATAGCGACTAACCTTTCCCAGGGCCTTGAATTGATTCTCGATGGCGGCGTGGGATACATCTGGACCGGCATCGTCGTTGGCGGCGGCGAGGGATTGGAAGAAGTCTTTCCATTCGCCAGGAACCGAATCGGAATCGACTAGATATCTTTCATACAACTCTTCGACGTACGCCGCGTTCGACCCCGACAGGTGTCCTGTGCTGCGCATTATTTCCAATAAGTTGTCCGGCATACTGATTCTCTGGACTCTGCTTGTGACGAGGCGAGGTCGGGCCTAATTTGGTTTAGGAGTGGATTATGTTCCCTGCTGTATCAGCATGGAACGGATGTGGCCGATCGCTCGAGTTGGGTTCAAACCCTTCGGGCAAACGGCAACACAATTCATGATGCCGCGACATCGGAATACGCTGAACGGATCGTCCAGCTCTGCCAGGCGCTCGGCGTCGGCGGTGTCTCTGCTATCTGCCAGAAATCGGTATGCCTGCAGCAATCCCGCCGGGCCTATGAACTTATCCGGATTCCACCAGAACGAGGGGCAGTTAGTGCTACAGCACGCACACAGAATGCACTCGTAGAGTCCGTCTAGCTTCTCTCGGTCCTCGGGTGACTGCAATCGTTCTATGGCCGGCGGCGCACTGTCGTTCATCAGATAGGGTTTTATCTTCTCGTACTGCTTGTAGAAGATTGACATATCCACAACGAGATCTCGGATTACCGGCAGACCTGGCAAGGGGCGCAGGACAAGCTTGCCACCCGGTTTTACGGCAACAGACATCGGCGTGATACAGGCAAGGCCATTGTTGCCATTGATGTTCATGCCGTCGGAACCACAGACGCCTTCTCGACAGGAGCGTCGATAGACAACGCTGGGGTCTTGCTGCTTCACTAACTCCAATACGTCCAGCACCATCAGGTCTTTGTCCTCAGGCAACTGCACCTCGACATCCTGCATGACCGGCTTCTCGTCTGTATCGGGGTTGTAGCGATATATGCTTACTAACACGGCTCACCTTCTCTGACTGCTGCACTACTGCGCAGGCTCATTTACTTTCTATTTTGCTGTCTACTTTACTTTCTTTAGCGCAGCGCACTCGCGCTACTCATTTTGGGATTCGATCTCAACGGCATTTGCCACGCAGATGACTAGTAGGATCGAATCTGTGGCTTAAAGGTATCGACTGTCTTCGGCGTGAAGTTCACGTCGCGCTTGCCCACCTGTTTCTTCTCCGGGAAATACAGCGAATGGCAGAGCCAGTTCTCGTCGTCGCGATCGCGGAAGTCATCGCGCGCGTGTGCGCCGCGACTCTCGTTACGCCCTTCCGCTGCGATTGCCGTCGCCTCGGCAACCTCGAACAGGTTCTCCAATTCCAGCGCTTCGATGCGCGCGGTATTGAATGTCTGGCTCTTATCTTCGAGGTGGCAATTCTCTATGCGCCCTCGGAGCTCTGTTAGTTTCTTGATGCCGTCTTGCATGAAGTCGCCGCGGCGGAATACGCCGAAGTGTTTCTGCATGATGTCCTGTAATTCTGCGCGCAGCTCGGCGACACTCTCGCCGGATTTGGATTCGTTGAGTCGGGTCAACCTAGTCTGCGCCTGCTCTATATCATCCGGTGATGCGTCGCGCTGTTCCACGCCCTGTCGCAACATCTCTTCGATGTGCTTGCCGGCTGCGCGGCCAAACACGACCAGATCCAGCAGGCTATTACCGCCCAGCCTGTTCGCGCCATGCACGGATACGCAGGCAACCTCGCCGACCGCAAACAGGCCGGGTATGATCTTGTCCTCGCCCTTCTCGTCCTGGGTTAGTGCCTGACCATTCACGTTAGTTGGAATGCCGCCCATCATATAGTGACAGGTAGGAACCACCGGAATCGGCTCCTTAACCGGATCGACGTGGGCGAATGTGCGCGACAACTCCAGGATGCCGGGCAGCTTCGAATTCAGTACTTCCTCTCCCAGGTGATCGAGCTTCAGCATCACGTGATCGCCATCTTCTCCGCAGCCGCGACCCTCTAGTATCTCGAGGACCATGGAGCGGGCGACGACGTCGCGCCCCGCTAGATCTTTCGCATTCGGCGCGTAGCGCTCCATGAAACGCTCGCCGTCCTTGTTGATCAGATAGCCGCCTTCGCCACGACAGCCCTCCGTAACCAGTGTGCCGGCGCCGTAGATGCCGGTTGGGTGGAACTGCCACATCTCGATATCTTGTACCGGGTAGCCAGCGCGCAGCGCCATGCCAACGCCATCACCGGTATTGATCAAGGCATTCGTCGTGGAGGCATAGATTCGACCTGCACCGCCGGTGGCGAAAACCGTGGCCTTCGATTTCACGAACACCGTCTCGCCAGTCTCGATGCAGATGGCGATCACGCCGACGATCGCGCCGTCGGAATTTTTCACGAGGTCGGTTGCGTACCATTCATTTAAGAATGCCGTGTTGTTCTTCAGGTTACCCTGATACAGGGTGTGAAGCAGTGCGTGACCGGTTCGGTCTGCTGCGGCACAGGTTCGTGCAGCCTGCCCGCCCTTGCCGAAGTCCTTCGACTGGCCACCAAAGGGACGCTGATAGATACGACCGCTCTCGGTTCGTGAGAATGGCAAACCCATGTGTTCGAGTTCGAATACCGTCTGTGGGCCTTCGCTACACATGTACTCGATCGCGTCCTGATCGCCGATGTAGTCGCTACCCTTGACGGTGTCGTACATATGCCAGCGCCAATCGTCGCTGGGGTCGTCACTCGCTATCGCGCAGGTAATACCGCCCTGTGCCGAAACGGTATGGGAGCGCGTAGGAAATACCTTGGTAATGACAGCCGTGTTGTAGCCTGACTGCGCGAGTTGCAGAGCAGCGCGCATTCCAGCGCCGCCTCCGCCCACTATGACCGCGTCGAAAGAAAGTGTACGCATGCCCGTCATCTAATTACCCCAGAAAATCTGAATGCCCCAGAGCAGATATACGGCGATCAGTAACACGCAGCCCGCTTGAAACAGTAAACGAAAGAATGTTGCGCTCTTGCCAAGTTGCAGAGACGTCATGTAGTCAGTGGAGATCGTCCACATGCCAATCCAGGCATGGGCACAGAGAGCGAACAGCGTGATCAGGCTAAATAGACGCATCGCGTTGCTCTCGAAGAGCGCACTCCAGGTCGCGTAGTCCATCTGCGGGTTCATAACGAAGCTACCCAGTATGCAAAGCGAATAGGCGGCGAGGATAATCGCGCTGAAGCGTTGAATAATCCAGTCGTAGAGGCCGGAGCGCCCCAGGTTCGTCACATTCGTTACCATATCCACACTCCTGCGATAGCTATGGAGACTGCCGAGAGTGCCAGCGTAAGACAGGCGCCGACAAAACCGCCCTTCAAGCTCTCGCCATAGCCGAGGTCCATGAGCAGATGCTTGATGCCCGCGATCAAGTGATAGAGCAGCCCGGAGAGCACGGCCCAGGACGCAAACTTGACGAATGGATTACTCAGCAGCTCCAATACCAGTGCGAAGCCAGACTCTGACTGCAACGACAGCTCCAATAGATACAGCATCAGCGCAACACCGACGAAGATGAAGGCGCCGGAAAGGCGATGGAGCAGAGAGGTTATAGCTGGCAAGGGGTACTTGAAGGTAGTTATGTCTAGATTTTTTGGTCTATTATCGTTCACTTTCTGCCCGTCGCGTTGGCCAATGAGAGCTGCGCTGAATCCACCCATCTGGGAATGCAATTTAACGCAAACTGCTTGCAAATTTTGCAGGAATTAAGCGTGCAAAACGGCCGGAAGTATATGCTCTAAGGCCGCGTAATACAACGAATCCAGCCGGATTTCACGGTTTAATGACAATGTTTTGTCAATCTCATCTTCGCCGTATTCTCTGCAGGCTTTTGACTGATGAAAAATTGATCAATTGGCGGTGCGTTTCCGCCCGTAGGCCTGCACGGGATGAAGCGAGGCCGCGATAGCCGCGAAAGTCCATAGGCACTGGGCCGAGGCGCACAATTATTTGACAAATAGTACGCTCACTACCTAGTATTGCCATCCCTGTTCGGGCACTGAGCAGGTCAGAATAAGAATGCGACTGGCACCATAAGCAGTTGTTTCCCCATTAGAAAATCTACCAGTTGCGAAGCTTTAGGAGTCACGCATGAGTGAAAAGAAGGCCCAGTTATCCATCGACGGCGTGGACAAGGCAATCGAGTTACCCGTCTATGAAGGCAGTACTGGCCCAGACGTAGTGGATGTAAGCAGCCTGGTCGGTGAAGGCTTTTTTACCTACGACCCAGGCTTTATGTCGACAGCAGCTTGCGAATCAGACATTACCTACATCGATGGCGGCAAGGGAGTTTTGCTGCATCGTGGCTACCCCATCGAACAACTGGCTGAGAAGGTCAGCTTCCTCGACACCTGCTACCTGCTACTCAATGGCGAGCTACCCAATGCTGCCGAAAAGGAAGAATTCGAGAACGCCATCCGCTACCACACCATGGTAGATGAGCAGATCCACCGCTTTTTCCAAGGCTTCCCGCGCACCTCCCATCCCATGGCGATGCTGATGAGCGTCGTAGGTGCCCTCTCCGCCTTCTATCACGACAAGTTAGACAACAATAACCCCGATCACCGCAAGGAAGTCGCACACCGTGTCATTGCGAAGATGCCTACCCTCGCGGCCATGTGTTACAAGCACGGCGTCGGCCAGCCATTCATGTACCCACAGAACAGCATGGGCTTCGCCGAGAACTTCCTGCATATGATGTTTGGCACGCCCTGCGATCCGCCAAAGGTCAGCCCTATCCTCGCGAAGGCCATGGATACCATCTTCCTGCTGCACGCCGACCACGAACAGAACGCATCGACCTCTACGGTCCGGCTAGCGGGCTCATCCGGCGCCAACCCCTACGCCTGCATAGCCTCCGGCATAGCGGCACTGTGGGGCCCTGCCCATGGCGGTGCCAACGAAGCCGTGCTGGCACAACTGGCCGAGATCGGCGACGTGAAGAATATCGATGACTACATCCTGCGCGCCAAGGATAAGGACGATCCATTCCGGCTAATGGGATTCGGCCATCGTGTGTATAAGAATTTCGACCCACGCGCGACGGTCATGCGTGAGATCTGCAACGAGGTTCTCGACGAGCTAGGTGTTGAAGACGACCCGCTATTCAAGATTGCACGCAAACTCGAGAAGATAGCGCTGGAAGACGAATACTTCATCAAGCGCAAGCTCTACCCCAACGTAGACTTCTACTCCGGTATTATCCTGAAGGCGATCGGTATCCCTACCAGCCTGTTTACGGTGATCTTTGCAACGGGCAGAACGCCTGGCTGGATCGCGCACTGGGACGAGATGCTAAGCAACCCCTATCGCATCGGCAGACCGCGCCAGCTGTACAAGGGCCACCCCAAGCGCGACATCTAGCGTTTCGATCTGAGGCTATCGCCCAGCGCGGCGATAGCCAGCACCACCCAGCAATCAAAGCTAGCCTGGCGACGCCAATGAGTCATGTCCGCGCATGCGGAGTGGTTTTGTATTGGAGGAAATTGGTGGAGCCTAACGGGATCGAACCGTTGACCTCAACGCTGCCAGCGTTGCGCTCTC
>Ga0055584_100004577_pt1 | contig 13555 bp, 11 predicted proteins | sample OSDHelmetaG_FD_58716 | JGI IMG/M metagenome (GOLD analysis project Ga0055584, IMG submission 58716) | Pelagic marine sediment microbial communities from the LTER site Helgoland, North Sea, for post-phytoplankton bloom and carbon turnover... | ecosystem: Environmental > Aquatic > Marine >... | reverse complement strand
GGCCAAGACCTAGAGGTGCGCGCCGGTTGCCCAAACCTGATTGAACGCATAGAGGGCGGGCTACTGTCTTATGGCAACGACATGACATCCGCAAACACGCTGGCGGAATGCACATTGGACAAGTACTTCGACATTGACGAAGCGCCATTGTGTATCGGCTACGCCGCGCTAAAGCGTGAACAATTGGATGGTGGACCAGCGCGCCAGGTGCGCATGTTACGCATCGACGGTGACCGTGTTCCCGCTTGCATCGATCCATGGCCCTTGTATACGCCAAGTGCGCCAGCCGGACAGGTCACCTCAGCAGCCTGGTCACCGGATCTCGGAGAGAATGTTGCAATTGGCATGGTCGAAGCCGCGTACTGGGACCTAGGCCGGGTCCTCAACCTAAGCTGCGCGGACGGTTCCAGACGAACAGCTACCGTCAAAGGGCTCGTCTAACGCTTGTACTAGTGCACAAGTTGCGCTCTTAGATCGAGAGTGCGAATGGTGCAAAGGCGTCGGCTTGAACGCACAAACACTTGCCAGTGACAGCTGGCGTCAGGACAGTGGCTTACCCGCGGGGGTAATTTTGTGCGATGCGTAGTGCTGCAAGGCTTTGGCGTGCGCCGCAATCGCATCATAGCGAGCAGTCATATGCATCGACGCATCATGCTCAAACGCGTTGCGACGCAAACGCTTGAACTCAGCATGCTGGTCGGGCTGTAAGGGATGACTCTGACTACGCATTACGTTGAAGTCTGCATCCCCAAAGAACCACGACAAGCGCGCTTGCGACTCCAACAGTTTCAAGCTCTTCGAATCGGTCTTACCTACGCCCGGTGTCAGTAGAATTGCGAACGCCAAGGTTTCCCCTTCGCCAAGCCGAATCTGAGGGCGCAATACCACCACCGCGCCTGATGAGGTGTTAACCACGTCAGTTTCCATGCCCAAAGCCAGTGCCCTATTCCAACGCTGCAATAGCTTGCGTTCACCTTGCACACGCGCCAATCCCATATTCAGAAATAGCGCCACCTGCACTGGGCCATCATCGAGTTGCATAGCCGCACACGTAGCCGCAGCACCGGCCTCGCGCATAGTACGGCGCACAAGTGCCGGAAAGCGTTTTAGCTTTTTTGGCGGCGCCATTTTCACCACCTAGCTCTGCAGGCTTCGCGCAAGCCGGTGACGCCAACACCTGCGCGAAAGTTCGAGCGTCTAGCATAGGTCATTTATATGATCTTGCGATCGATGAGCGCTGCGATGTCAGCCTCATTGTATCCCAACGCAGACAACACCTCATTGTTGTGCTCGCCAAGTTTTGGGGCTTTACCGATCACTACCGGTGTTTCTGAAAAACGCCACGGTGAGCCATGCACTTTGAGTGCTCCATGCTCGCCGTAATCGACCTCGGTTACGTAACCGTTAGCCAGGATGTCTGCGTCCCTAGACGCTTCCAACAGCGAATTGATCGGCGCCGAGACGATATCCGCGCCACGCAACATACGCACCCAGTCTTCGCGTTTACCACACGCAAATAACTCGGTAAGCGTTCCAAGTATCAATGCGCGCTTCGGTACTGACGCAACCGCATCACCCAACTCATCGGCGCCGCGCTGAACCAGCGTATCCCAGAAACCCAATGCTTCCATGGCCAGTCGCCAGCTGCGGTTTTCGAGCTGAAACACTAAGGGCTTACCATCGCAGTCATCAAAACTTGCGGCGATGCCTGGATTTTGCGCTGTACCGTTAATGCGAGCGCCCGTTATCGGGTCCGCATCGCGCCACATTGTGGTGGTCAGAGTCCAACCCATAAGCCGTACGGTGGCGCCGACCAAAGAGGTCTCAACCTTCTGCCCCACACCAGTTGTCTTAGCGCAGTAAAGTGCCGCAAGCAAACCACCGAAGGTCAACATTGCGCATGATTCGTCAGCAACTGACACGACGCCAGTACGCATCGGCTCACCCGGCCCCGCGTATGCGTTGGCGATGCCACCGAGCGCCTGACCCACCGCATCAGTGCCAGGCAAGCGTGCGTGGGGGCCCTCAGAGCCGTAGCCGGACACCGAGACATAAACCAGTGCCGGATTGATTTTGCTTAACTCGTCGTAACCAAAGCCATTCTTCTCGGCCGCACCAGGCCTAAAGTTTTGGCCAAAAATATCCGCGCTTGCGACCAGCTTGTGCAAAATTTTCCGGCCCTCCTCGGACTTCAAGTTCAAGGTTACGCTTTTGACACCACGATTATTGGTTTCAAAGAACGAGCTGAGCTCGCCGATCCGTTCACCCGCCTTGCGCGAGTTGTCGCCACTTCCGGGAACCTCGATTTTGATGATCTCAGCACCCAGATCAGCCATCAACATGTACGGCACGGTGCCGGCTTGCGCGGTCGAACAGGTCACTGCTTTGACTCCAGCTAATGGACCGGGCTTGGTGGACATACAAAGTCTCCTGAAACGATATACTTACAATGCGCAGCGGCCCACCGCTCGCAACTGTGATTGGCCAGTTAGCGGCGCCATTCAGGCCGAGTCGTCGCCATCTGCTGGTGCATTTACTGACTCAAGGGTCGGCATGCGATAGCGGTCTTGCGGATCGTTCCAGCCCTTAAATTCTGGCTTGCGCTTTTCCGCAAACGCGCGCCGTGACTCCATCCGATCTTCCTGGCATCCGTGCTCATGCAGCGCGTCGGCGAGGCGCGCCAATGGCGCCCCTACCTTGGGCATCATCTGGCGCATCATATATACAGTGTTGACTCGTGACGCTGGCGGCAAGGTCAGCAAATGCTCCGCCATGCTCAAGGCTGTCGGCATCAAATCATCCGCATCAACAAGGCGATTCAAAAAACCTACTTGATGCAAGCGTTCGGCGCTAAAGCGGAAGCCCAACGCCATCTCAGTGGCAATGGGGTGCGGCAAGCCCGCTATGTGACCATGATTGTAGCCACCCAATAACCAGCGTTTTGCCTCCGAGATTTCGAACACGGCTTCCTTAACGGCTACTCTTAAGTCAGTGCGCTCGACCAACATAAAGCCGCCACCCATGGCAAAGCCGTTAATTGCAGCGATCACTGGCTTTGCAAGGGTGCGGTTCATGAACGGACACACCAGAGCATCTTTCGGCGATCCCGGCGCGCCACGACCCAGAGACTCTTTCATATCCTCGCCAGCGCAAAACCCTCGGCCAGTGGCGGTCAGGATAGCGACCTCCAGCGTGTCGCTTTTTTCGTATTCAGTGAAAGCCTCAGCCATACCTGCGCGAATGACGTCGCTCAATGCATTCAAGCGATCCGGACGATTCAAACGCACGACCATTATCGGACCGTGAATCTCTGTTTCAACAAAAGCCATTTAATCGATCTCTAGTGCATGCGCGCCAGCATCGTAGGACGCCAACGAGCACGCAGGGGTTGGAACGGACGTGGATGACGTGATTATGCCGCATTGTGACGAGCGCTTCAGATGCTATGAGCGCTAGGCAGCGCATCCACGTATGCCTCTAATGGATTGGGCGGTCGCCCTCCAAGATGATTCTATGCATGACCCGCCCGGCATCCGCATCATAGTCAATCATTGCACGATGTAAACATGCTCGATTGTCAATTAGCACTAGGTCGCCAAGCCGCCATTGATGCCTATAAACAAGCTCCGGGCGCACTGCCTCTTCCAGCAATTCTTCGAAAAAGGCTAAGCTTTCTGGCTCACCCCAGCCTTCTATATGTAAGGCTTTGAGTGGATGCACGTAGAGCGCATGGCGACCTGTAACGGGGTGTTTACGTACCAGCGGGTGAATTGCCGCTTGCGCAAACGCTGTTGGATCTTGTTGCTGAATGTCCAAATGCCGGTCCGCGCCATTGACCGTGCGCAGCGCCGCGATGGCCGTGCGGCGCTCAGCAGCAAGACGCTCATACAGCAGATACGCGTTGGCGAAGCAGGTGTCACCGCCGCTTGGCGGCAGCATCTTCGCATACAAGGCGGTAATCTTCGGTGGGCATTGTTGATTAGTGTGATCGGTGTGCCAGTACTTGGTGCCAAACAAGTTGCGCTGTCCGGATTTATCCAGCTTGGCAGTGCGGCTGTCGATTTCGATGATTTCGGGATAGCCGGGCAGCAGCTCATCGACATTGTTCTGACGCGCAGGCGTGCCTAGCGCAGACATAACAGCAACATACTTTTTTGGACTCAAAGATTGTGCGCGCACAACCACCACAATGTGCTGGTGCAATGCCCTCTCGAGTTCCTCGGTCGGTACACCTTGGGACAAATCGATGCCCGTCACTTCGACGCCGAGTTCGTCGTGCAACAACTTCATCCGCATCTTCAGTTTGGTTCCATGCAACATTTGGTGCAACGCTCAAGCGCAAATTCTACCGGCACTATGCCGCAATCGATGGCAGAATCGTAGCCCTAACCATTTATCCAAACACTACAGGCGGAACGCGGATGTCCAAGGTTTATGACACCAAAGGTTATGGTCAACAACAGATAGGCTTCGGCAAGTCGCTGGCAATTCTAGTGGTGGATTTCCAATTGGGCTTTACCAGTGCGGAGTTTCAACTGGGTGGCGGCCCAATGATCGATGCAGCGCTCGACCATACTGCCAGAGTCTTGCAGGTCGCACGTGAACGTAATATTCCGGTGGCGAACTGCTACGTAGCTTATCCCAGTGCTGATGCCGCGCCTTATTGGAAAGTGCCTGCGGTGCCGCGCGATTTAATCCGCGGTACCGATGCAGTCAAGTTGGACCCTCGCATCGTCGACCACAGCTACGACTTCACCTTCGAGAAATTTGGCGCCTCCGCGTTCTTTCAAAGTCCGTTGACCAATTATCTAGTGAAAAAAGGCATCGACACAGTCGCCATAACCGGTTGTGTAACGAGCGGATGTGTACGCGCTTCTGCGGTGGATAGCTTTCAGTTTGGCTTTCGCACCATGCTGGTTGACGATTGCTGCAGCGACAATGACCCGCAGCCACACGCAGACACTTTGCGTGATGTCGGTCGGCGCTACGCTGATGTTGTCCAAGCCGACGATGTGATCAATTTTATGATGTCGAATACCAAACAGTAGGCCCGCGTGCAGCGACTGCAAACATTCACAGGCCGCCCCTCGTCACACGCCCCGATTGAATTTTCGGGCCGCCTTGAGTGCGACCATCTGCAGCTGCATCAACGCCGTCTACAGCGTTTACGGTGCCACGCCAAGCTTTAAATAAAGGTTAGCAAGCGGCGTGGGTTGGCGACGATTAGCGCATCGATTTCTACTTCTTCATAACCACGGCGGCGCATCATTGGGATGATGTTGCGAAATATGTGGCCATAGCCGTGTCCGCCAAACTTCGTTAATCGAGTGCGGTAACAAATATCATGCGAGATCACGACACGGTCGAGATGGCCGTGATCTATGAGCATGCGAATTAGTCGTAGTCGGGTTGCATCGTTTGGCATATCAACTTTTAGGTCTAATGAGTAATAGCTGCTCTCTAGCCCAAAAAGATCGAACTCGATGACACAACCACTATCGGCCAATCGCAACAAGCGGTCATCATCGAATACCGTGCGATCGACATGACTGATGATTGTGCGTTCGGTAATTGCGCCGTGCGCACGCGCGAAGTCTGCGATTTGCTGAGGCTGATCAGGGTCACGGCCAGGATGCACACTCAAGGCAGCACCAGTCTCAGCCTGAGCTAGGAATGCCCCTTGCATGACGCGCTTTTCAAGCTCCGTCCACGGTGCCTGGCAGCCGATCTCACCAATGATCCCTGCGCGCACATCAGTGCCCCAAGCGCCGGTAAATACTTGTGAGGTCATCTCCTCGGCAAAGTCATCGACGCTGCGGTCGTGATTGGCTGGTGCTTGATACTCCTCAACATAGTGCCCGCAGCCCATCACCACGTGCACGTCTGTACGCTGGGATATTGATTGCAATTGACTCGGCGCAGGCGACAGCCCGCCATTAGACAACTCAACAATGGCGGAGCCGCCTTGCGCCTTCATCGCTGCAACTTCGTCAACAATGATTTCCGGCATATCGAGTTGATACTTGGGGCCATGTGCGCACTCACCTTGGTGAATAGCCCACAGGTTTTCAAGCGCTATCTCCTCGAAGTGGCAATCACACCCTTTCAGCGCCGGCGTACGAATGTCACAGATGAGATGCTCATGCATCAGTGTTGGCCCAAGTTCCGACGGCGCGATGAGACCATTCACGGTCTGAATTTGGCCGCGCAAAGTTTCTCGATTCATGACTATTCCCTCACATCCACTATGCGGCATCGCAGCTGGTGCCTCAGCAATCGACCTAGGTGGCAATAGGCCCAGCGCCACAGCGCGCGTTCACCCGCCCACCATCAGCAACAGCCATGATGATGACAATTTCATCCGATCTCGGACCGTCAGCAACTGAGAGCGTCAGAGTATCGAAGTGATCAAAAGAAAATGGCTCGTCTTTGTGGCCAAGCGGCACATCGATACTTGCGCCAGGTGCAGCCACTTTAACGTTAGATGGAATAAGTGCTTTGCCGCCACCGATAGCGGCTCGCATCGGCTTGCCGAGCTTTGGATGGATGCAGGCCCCACCATGCTCAAAATCACCATGCACGCCAACCAGTGCGGCCTTGCCGTAGCTAACGGCAGCGCGCCCGAGCCTGGCGACCAGATCATCCATCAACTGTTCGCCCAACCTTGCACCTATATCGAATAGTTCCGATAAATCGGTGACGTGTTTACCCGCAAAAGGGTTTTTCACCACCACCAGGCCAGCCATGCGCGTGATTGGTTCTGCGGCCGCCGCGCCGCTTTCGCTGTATACAATTTCGTGATGGATGATTGTTTTTCTAATATTCACGCTTTATCTGTCTCCAGGTGTCGGCCTTTACGGTGCTCATGCCATCACCATAGCTTAGCCGCAAAGCCACAGATACCAACGCGCCCTTCGGCGTGCTCATTAACGACGAAAATCTTCTAGTATCATTTGCGCGCCCTTCTCCGCGATCATTAACACCGGCGCATTAATGTTCCCAGACGGCATCGTTGGCATAACGGAGGCATCGATTACACGTAGCCCATCTAGCCCACGCAAACGCAGGCGCTCATCTACCACTGCCATTGCGTCGCTGTCGGTTCCCATCTTGCAGGTACCCATTACATGGTATGTCGTAGCACCGGTGTTACGCGCGTACTGCAATAACTCGTCGTCCTCCTGACACTCTTTACCCGGGTTCATCTCGTGCTCACGATAGGCAGAGAGCGCATTCGCCTCGCCCACCTGCCTAGCGATGCGCATACCGCCGAGTAGTGCTGCACGGTCGATCGAATCGCTCAGAAAGTTTGGTCGAATTAACGGTGCGGCAAAGGCATCAGGCGAGCCGATATGAATTGAACCACGGCTCTCAGGCCGGCACTGGTACACCCCAATCGTCATTCCGGGCTCGGTATCCAGTGCGCGCGTATTTGCATCCCCAAAACTAGCGTGGGCAAAAAAGAACTGGCAGTCAGGACCGTCAAGCTCAGGGCGGGAACGCACAAAGCCATGGCCTATGCCGGCGGTAAAAGTCAGTATGCCGCGACGGGTCACACCGTAGCGAAGTACTTCCGCAGCCATGCGCAAGCCGCGCGTGTGTTCGTTCAGCGTGATTGGCTGGTTCACTCGCCAATTCACTCGCGCAGCGTAATGATCACGATAATTTTCACCCACCCCTTGGAGCGCGTGAACACACTCTATGCCGCTATTTTGCAGCACATGCGGTGCACCAATGCCAGATAACTCCAGAATTTGTGGCGACTGCACTGCGCCGGCACTTAAGATCACGCAGGCCTCAGCACGCGCTTCACTCTGCGCGCCCTTGCGCATGTAACTCACGCCGCACACACGACCCTCTTCAACGATGAGTTTGGTCACATATGCATGCGTTTGGATGACGAGATTTTTGCGGTATTTGACCGGGTGCAGATACGCAACCGCCGCGCTTTCCCTACGACCATCGCGTTGCGTCACTTGGTAATAACCAAATCCTTCTTGGTCTGCGCCGTTGTAGTCAGGATTACGGGGATAGCCACACTCGACACCGGCATCGACAAACGCATCAATCAGCTCATGCCGCTCGTACATGTCGGTGACATTCATCGGGCCATCGCCACCGCGCAAGTCATTACCACCGCGCTCAAAGCGCTCGGTTTTCTTGAAATACGGCAGCACGTCAGCGAAGGACCAGCCTCGATTACCGAGTTGCGCCCAAATGTCATAGTCCAGCGCTTGCCCGCGTACATACAACATACCGTTTATAGAGCTAGAGCCGCCTAGTGTTTTACCCCTGGGAATGGCAATGCGCCGGCCAGCGATGTTGTCTTCAGGTTCCGTTTGGAAGTTCCAATTCAACTTTGGATGATTCAGAAGTTTCTGGAAGCCAACCGGGATATGAATCCACGGGCTGCGGTCAGCCCCGCCAGCCTCCAACAACAACACGCGCTTGCTGGGGTCAGCACTAAGGCGGTTGGCGAGCACACATCCCGCTGATCCTGCACCAATAATCACAAAGTCGTAGTGCATTTCATCATCTCCGCTGCGCCGCTATCAAAGCCGATCGTACCTTGCCAAATCGCCTATTCGCCCAATCGCCTGTCCACAACCCGCACAGGCGTACTCACTTGGTCACGAATCATACCGAGTTCTGCGCTGAGCACTAAGCACGCACTGGGAATTGGTGCGCATCGCGATATGCTACGGGTCCAACTTTACATGTTTGAGCTTAGATCGCAGATGGCCATACACAAACTCTTAATCGCCAATCGTGGTGAGATCGCTATTCGTATCGCTAACACAGCAGCAGAATTGGGTATTGCCACAGTTGCTATCTGCGCGCGCGATGATGCTCATTCTTTGCACTGTAGCGCCGCCGACAGTGCCGTTAGGCTCGAGGGCGAAGGGCCAAGCGCCTATCTTGACATCGATGCGGTATTAGCCGCAGCTAAGGCGCAAGCAGTGGATGCTATACATCCAGGCTATGGTTTTTTGGCCGAGAACGCGCAGTTTGCAAAGCGCTGTGCGCAAGCAGGCGTGGTATTTGTTGGCCCGTCGGATAGTGCGTTGCAACTATTTGGCGATAAGTCCGCCGCGCGTGAACTCGCCAAGCAATGCGAGGTGCCAGTGCTGAACGGTACGCATGCCTTGTCGGACGAACATGGCGCAGCGCGTTTTCTACAAAGCCTCGGTGACGGCCGTGCGATGATGCTAAAAGCCGTGGCTGGTGGCGGCGGGCGTGGCATGCGCGTGGTGCGCCACGTTGATGAAGTGGCGCGCGCATTTAAGCGTGCACAATCAGAAGCTCGTAATGCCTTTGGTGACGGCGCGCTGTACGCCGAAGAGTTATTCGAAAACGCCCGCCACATTGAAGTCCAAATAATCGCTGACGGTATGCATTGCACCCACGCATGGGACCGTGACTGCAGCATCCAACGTCAACGCCAGAAAGTGATCGAGGTAGCGCCCGCATTCGCGCTCCCACCAGAGCTACGCGAGCAGCTGCTGAGCGCCGCATTGCGCATCACAGATGCAGCACGTTTAAACAACATCGCCACCGTTGAATTCTTAGTTGACGCTGATTGTAATGCCCCAAATGCGCGCTACGCATTCATTGAATGCAACGCACGCATCCAAGTCGAGCACACTGTCACTGAAGAAATCACCGGTTTGGATCTTGTTGCAACGCAACTACAGATCGCCTCAGGAATGCAGCTCGAAGATCTAGGTTTGAGCGATCCGCCAGCCGCGCTCGGCCATGCGATACAGCTGCGCATCAATACGGAGACCATGCGCGCCGACGGCAGCGCTGCCGCTGCGCACGGCACACTAAAGAAGTACCAAGCACCGGCCGGCAAAGGCATACGCATTGATGGCTGCGCATATGCCGGGTATACGAATAATCCTAACTTCGATTCCTTACTCGCAAAACTCATCGTGTATGCACGTGACGGCGACTATGCTGCCGTGTTGCGCAAAGCCCAACGTGCGCTCGCAGTGTTCGAAATTGATGGCATCGAAAACAATATTGCATTCCTGCTCGCTGCTCTCGATGACCCACAGATTCGCGCTGGTGCGTTCACAACCGAGCTATTGGAAGCACGCGCCGAGACTTGGCTCGCAAATAGTTTGCTTGGCCCCAACAACGCGAACGATGCCGAAACCGGAAGTGCACCGTCAATTGCGCAAGCTTCTAACACACGCAGTACAGATCCGCTGGCGGTTATCGACTATGGCAAACGACAGGCTGTCGATGGTGTTGTCAGCTCGCGCGTTGATGCAAGTGTTGCAACAAGCGAAATGGCGCCCGGTATATTGCTCGCGCCAACACTCGGCACGGTTGTCGAAGTGAGCGTAGCAGCGGGTCAGCTAGTGCAGATCGGGGACGAGATCATCGTGATGGAAGCGATGAAAATGGAACATGTGGTTGCGGCCATCGAACCGGGACTTGTGCGTGAGATTTTTGTGCAAGCAGGTAGCACGCTCGCCGCTGGCGATGCGCTGGCACGTATTGAAACGACACAAACAGATGCGCGCGAGCAAACTACCGCGGCCACAGTCGACCTCGACCACATACGCCCAGACCTGGCCGAGTTGTTTGCCCGCCGTGCAAAAACTCTAGATGCCGAACGGCCACAAGCGGTAAGCCGCCGGCGTAAAACTGGCCAACGCACTGTGCGTGAGAATGTCATACAGCTTCTCGACGAGGGGTCATTCGTTGAGTATGGAGCGCTGACCTTGGCGGCGCGACGGCTGCTGATGGAAATGGACGAGCTGATTGATCGAACACCAGCGGATGGTCTGGTGTGTGGCGTTGGCCAAATAAACGGCGCGTTGTTTGACGATGAGCATGCCCGCGCGATGGTGGTGGCCTATGACTACACCGTGCTTGCTGGCACGCAAGGTAAAAAGAACCACCAAAAGAAAGACCGCATGTTCGAACTCGCGCACCAGTGGCGCTTGCCGCTGGTGCTATTCGCTGAAGGCGGTGGCGGCCGACCGGGTGACACCGATGTGCAGTTTGGCGCTAACTTGCAGGTCGAGGCATTTCACCGTTTTGGCAAACTGTCTGGCTTGGTACCGTTGATTGGCATCGCCTCAGGGCGCTGCTTCGCTGGCAATGCAGTATTGCTGGGCTGTTGCGACGTCGTCATTGCCACCGCCAACGCGACCATCGGCATGGGTGGGCCAGCCATGATCGAAGGGGGCGGCTTAGGCGTATTTACACCAGAGGAAGTTGGGCCACTAGCCGTGCAGGTAGACAATGGCGTGGTCGACATTGCCGTAGCTGATGAGCAAGAAGCCATTTGTGTCGCACAAAAATATCTCAGCTACTTCCAGGGCGTGACCACGACGTGGGACTGCGCGGACCAACGCATACTGCGTCATCTAATCCCCGAAAACCGACTGCGCGTCTACGATGTGCGTTCCGTCATCGAGCACCTCGCAGACATCGATTCGGTGCTGGAACTGCGCGCCGGCTACGGCCACGGCATCGTCACTGCCTTGATACGCATCGAAGGACGGCCGATGGGCCTTATCGCCAATAACCCGATGCATTTAGGCGGTGCTATTGATAGCGATGCAGCCGACAAAGCGGCGCGATTCATGCAGCTGTGCGACGCCTTCGATCTGCCGATATTGTCGCTGTGCGACACGCCGGGGAACATGGTTGGGCCAGAGCACGAGCGCACCGCACTGGTACGCCATTGCTGCCGCATGTTTGTCATCGGTGCCAACATCACCGTGCCGCTCATCACCGTAGTGCTACGCAAAGGTTACGGCTTGGGCGCGCAAGGCATGGCCGGTGGCAGCTTCCATGCGCCGCTGGCAACGCTATCGTGGCCGACCGGCGAGTTCGGTGGCATGGGTTTAGAAGGCGCAGTTAAACTTGGGTTTAGGGATCAACTGGCGGCCATTACAGACCCGGCTGAACGCCTGAAGGAATACCAAGCGCGGGTCGCCGAGATGTACGAGCGTGGCAAAGCCATCAGTATCTCAACCTACTTCGAGTTAGACGATGTCATCGATCCGGCAGAAACACGTGCACGCGTAGTGGCCGCATTGCGTGCCGTACCCAAAGCACCAGCTCGCACAGGCAAAAAGCGCACAAACATCGACACCTGGTAGCAAACTGGTCGGCGATGTCAGCGAGGTACAAGTAGTTGCGCCCCGCCCTACAAGGCTCCGCCATAGTGTGATCAGACGATACCAAGCTCACGAAAAGGCTTGTTAGCGTGAATGCGGCCAAAATCAAAACAACTCAGATCGATTGTTTGAAACGCGCCGTGCAGCAGCAGTTCCGCAATACCGCGGCCAGCCGCAGGCGCATGCATGATGCCATGCCCAGAAAAGCCGTTGGCCATGACAAAATTTGACGGGCCATGCGCCGCACGCCCCAGAATCGGCGACAAGTCAAACTCACTGCGCGCGTAATGCCCGCGCCAGCTGCGTTCCAAGCGCAGCTCTTGCATCGCCGGAATGCGCGCCGCCAGCGCTGGCCACACAACTTCCTCAAAATAGTTCTGTGAAATGGCAAAATCCCAGCCCGGTTGCTGCTTCCAGTCCGGCATACCACCCACATAACCTTGCCCTTCCGGGCGGAACGCTAGGTCCGACTCCGTTTTGATAAACGGCAAGGGCTCCAGTTGCGAAGCGGCGCGCAAGAAATAACTTTCTCTCGACATCGGCTGCACCGGTAAATCGATGCCAACCATCGTGGCGAACTCAGCGCACCAGGCGCCGCAGGCATTAACAAAGGTGTCAGCCTCAATAATCTGCCCCTTGTCCAGCTCAGCCGCAGCAATTCGAGTATCCGCTAGGCGCACACCCGTGACCGCGGCATTCACATACTCAACACCGAGCTCACGCGCTTTGTTACGAAATCCAAGCAGTGCCGCATGCGGATCGATCCACGCATCCTGCGCAGATAAGACCGCGAGCGTGATGCCATCCGGTGAGATTGACGGAAAGCGCTGCACCAAGGCATTAGCGTCCATTAACTCGACCTCAACGCCCATAGCTTCCTGCAAACGGAAATTACGCTGCATTTGCGCGCTGCCGCCGGCATCAGAGACAAATAGATACCCTTGGCGCGCAAAACTAATCGGCGCCAAGTCTTCGCCAAGCGCCATGTTCTGCTCGAAGTCACGATAGAACTGCAGGCCAAAGGTGGCCATCTGAATGTTCTGCTCGCGACTAAATAGGCGCCGAATACCACCGTTTGAGCGCGGCGTCGCGGCGTGCTCGTAGGTCGGGTCGCGCTCGACCACCAGCACCCGCCCAGCAGCGCCACTCAAAGCCAAGTGGTAAGCGATGCTGGAACCAACGATCCCGCCACCAACAATGGCTATATCCGCACGCATAGTCGACCCTTCGCTCAATTCATGATGTGGCGTAAAACATAGCACGCGACACTGCACTGATGGGCGTATTCAATTGCCATCCAAGCCGCTTTCCTATAGTCTGCGCGCCTTCTGGAGAGGTGTCCGAGTGGCTTAAGGAGCACGCCTGGAAAGCGTGTATACGTTAACGCGTATCGAGGGTTCGAATCCCTC
>Ga0055584_100004576_pt1 | contig 13555 bp, 8 predicted proteins | sample OSDHelmetaG_FD_58716 | JGI IMG/M metagenome (GOLD analysis project Ga0055584, IMG submission 58716) | Pelagic marine sediment microbial communities from the LTER site Helgoland, North Sea, for post-phytoplankton bloom and carbon turnover... | ecosystem: Environmental > Aquatic > Marine >... | reverse complement strand
TAAACTCATACGCATTTGTTGCACTAATGTTGTAAAACACCGTGTCGTTGTCAACAACCAAAAAGGTGTCGACGTAACTAAAATCTTTACTGGTAGTATAAGTTGGTGTCGTATACACAACCTCGTTGTTATTCTTCATAACCAATAACTCCACATTAAAAATTTCACCTTGTTCTCCCCACATACTGATGGATTGTCCCCACAGCAAAGGATTTGTATACGAATCGAAGCCAATACCTGAATGCACGGTGTCATTGGCAAAGTCTTTTTGAATATGAAATGTTTCACCGCCGTTATTCCCAGCTGAAGTGACAAAAATGACGCCTTGTTTTGAATACGCATCAATGGCTTCAGATAGTAAACCAGTGCCGTCCATAGAGCCGATGTGGTACAAACCCCAACTCATGTTTACGACCAGTCGCATCTGTAATTCATCCGCTTTTGCCTTCATCCATGCAAAGGCATCCAACGCTCCAGCTTCATCTAAACGCAATGACACCATCAGGAAATTTGCTTCATACGCAACTCCGCGATAGTTGGTTCCTGCACCGCTGCCTCCAGCGATGCCGGCTACATGACTTCCGTGATATGCGTAATCATATAAACCAGCTGTATCAGATTGCGCTTGTAAAATTGTCGCTTCTGAATTGTATTCTGTTCCGTACTGAAAATCAACAGGAGTAGGTCCGCTCGTTTTGAACTGATCCCAAGCAGCCACAATCCTACTATTTTGGAGAGATGTCTCGTAAAAGTTTGGATGACCATAGTCGAACCCCCAATCGGTTATACCAATTAAAACACCTTTTCCTGTATATCCAGATTTCAAGCGATATCCTTGATAGACGCTATCAACACGCATATCTGGAATAGCCCTATTCATATTAGGTTGAAGCGTTTTTGCGTTTTGTATAGATAAGACACCTTGGCAATGTTTTAGATCGTATAAATCTTTACTAGAACAATATACCGTTAGTATCTGTCCTACTTGAGAACCAATGTTTGCGCCTAAATCTTCGAGAATACAAATATCAAAGTCGGGGGTAACCTTAATAAGTAATGATTGTTTATTGGACAATTCAGCATCACCTGAATTGATTTTCTGCTGCGCCAATCCGTTAAATGAAATAGCAACAAAAAGTACGACGAATACGTATTTAAACGACATCCACCAAAGGTATTACAATAAGTGAATCTTCAGAAAATCAGTATCAAAATATCCGTATCCCTGAAATCAGGGATATTGGCTTTTCACGGATAACCGTTAAGAAATCGCCTTTTTGCGCTCGCATCTTTGTGTTGTCAAAAACATTAAAAACACACAGATATGAAAACACTTACATTCACTTTCGCTTTACTTTTCACAATGAGTCAAATCATTTGTGCCCAAGGAATTTCTAACCAACTTCAAGTGAGCACATCGATAGAAGATGGCATAACCATTGTTAAATGGGAATCAACCAACGAGGTTAACACAAGTTACTTTGTCTTTGAGAGAAGCCTCGATGGTATCACATTTGAAAGAATTGCGTCACAACCAGCTGCAGGGTCTACATACCATAGCAAAGTATATATGTATGAGGATTTAGATACTATCAATTATTTAGCTACTTATAAAGTTACAGTAGTGTGCATGGACGGAACACAATACTCGACCACCTGTGAATCTCCAGAAAACATGAATATTGCTCAAACCGAGAACGATTAGTTAAAATCATTAGATTTGGGAAACTAAAAAAAAACTAAGATTTAGACATTATGGAAAACATGGGAACCGCACCGATTAGAGTAGGCACTTATCACATTGTAGATTATGACAACCCTACCTATCACTACATACTTGCTTGCGTAGAATTATACGACTCCCCTGCTGGGGTAACCATTAACCAAGAATCGTATAATACCCATACGGATCCTGAGGGTAATAATATTGTTACGGTTGTATATTCCTATTCGTACAACGACCAAAACCCTATTACGACCAATACAGTTAGTTCATACCATTTAGAAATGTTCTTTCCGACTATGGCCCCAAATGGACAACCTATCATTCCAGATTATGTTAAAATATACAATTCAGGTAATGGCGATGAAAAGTCAATTGGTAAGGTGAATAAGTCTGCTGACAAAACGATGGACGACCCACATTATGAGTTATACCAACCAAGATGTGTGGTTTTAGCGAATCAACCACAAAATCCGAGTAGTTCACTGCAAAAGTTTGTTTTCATCATTGCCAACACCAACCCAGAAGACGAGCTTAGATTAAACGCCGAAACAAATGGAACTGTTATCAATTGTACTACGGCCCAGAGCACAACGAACCATGGGGTAAAGAATGCCTCAGCAATCATGCTACCTTTAGATGTTTCAAATCCTGCAACCCAAGCAGAACTTGCCGAAAGAATTGGTATCATAAATCCAGAAGCAGCAGAATATTTTGTCTATCCTGAAGTGCCTCTACAAGGTTCGTGACACAAAGATTTATGCGTAAAACAATAGTCACATGTTGTTTTCTAGTTTTAACCTGGCATATAGGAAAATGCGATATTGACACTAGTGTTATTTTTAAAAACGCGCAACACGCTTTTCAAATTCAAACTCAATTACCTGATTCTGCCCTGAACATTTCATATCGTGTTCGGGCTGAATCGTTAAAGATTAATTGGGAAAGAGGTGTTGCCTATGGTTCTCAAAGATTGGGAAGCATTTATCAGGCCAAAGGGCAACTGGATTCTGCCGCTTTATATTTAAATGAGGCCTGGCAAATACGTAAGACGTTAAAAGACCATAGTGGTGCTGCTGGAACGGCTGGAGTGCTATCCAGTGTTTACAACAAACGTGGTATGACAGACTCAGCAATGAGCCTTTTAATTCAAAAATCAAAACTCGCAGAAAAAACTCAGGACACAAGTCTGATTATCTCTAGCTATGTTGACCTTGGATTACTAAACTTAGATTATGGTTATCTTGATAAGTCAGAGTTTTACCTATCAAAGGGTTTGTCTCTTGCCAATAATATCCTCAATCCTCATAGTTTAGCTCGGGTACATTCAGGCTACGGTGCCTATTATTTTAATATTCGACGATATGCTCAAGCATTAGTCAGTTACTCGAAGTCTCTCAGGCTTAATAAGGAAATGGGCAACATTCATGAAACCGCTTTATGTAACGAAAACATTGCGGTGTGTTATATCAACATGAAACAAGTTGATGAAGCCCTTTCATATTTTATTGAATCAATGGGAATTTATACACGCTTAGGTTTTATGGAAGACCTAAGTGTTGTCCAATTCAACATTGGTAGCACCTACAACAAACTTGAGCAATTGGATAGTGCTGAGTACTATTTAACGAATGCGTTGGCGTTGTCCCAAGACCAAGGCGATGTCGAACAGTCAGTATCGATTTATGAAGTATTGGCCGATGTTGCCTATAAAAAAGGGAATTACCAACAGGCGTTTGTTTACCAACAACGTTTTTCCGTATTAAGCGACTCTTTATTGGACGCAAACAAGGTGTCGAGCTTGGCTGAAATGCAAACAAAATATGAAACAGAGAAAAAAGAACAACAAATAGTACTGCTAGACCAAGAGAATAAAACCAAAGCTGCGCAGAAGAAGTATTTGATTGCTGGCACCATCGCACTTTCCCTAGGATTATTTGTTTTAGGCTTTTATTACGTACAACGCAATAGACTGGCGCATCGCAATGAACTAATTGCACAACAAAAAATTGAAACCCTACTAGATGAACAAGAAATCAAAACCTACAATGCCATGTTAGAAGGACAGGAAGAAGAACGGCTTCGGATTTCAACCGACCTCCATGACCGACTTGGCAGCATGCTATCGACCATTAAGCTCATGTTTAGTTCACTAGGTGATAAAATTGATAAGGCCCAGGAAGAAAACAAACTACAGTATGAAAAAGCCACAGATCTAATCGATCATGCGTGTGTTGAAGTTCGCCGCATCTCTCACAACCTTGGTACCGGAATGGTGGCCAGTTTTGGGTTGGTTAAGAGCTTGGAAGAATTGTGTGATGGATTAAACCAGACAGGTAAGATTCGATGTAATTTCAAGAGCCACAAAATGGACCAAAACTTACCTGTACATATCGAGATTGAGATTTATCGCATTGTTCAAGAGGCTGTAAACAACACCATTAAGCACGCAAAAGCATCTGTCATCGACATTCAGATAAACCGTTTAGAGGACGAAATAAACATGCACATTGAAGACAATGGAACTGGTTTTGACCTTCAAGCAAAAAAGAAATCCGGAGGTTTAGGCTTAGTGAACTTAGAAAAACGAGCCGAGAAAATTGGTGGTACCTTACACATAGATTCGTATGTTGGTAGAGGAACCACGGTAATTTTAGAAGTACCTATTGAAAAGCAACATGATTAAAGTAATTATTGTAGACGATCATCAGATGTTCATCGACGGTATCAAAGGACTGATACAATCGATGCCTAACATTAATGTGGTCGGAGAAGCGAACAACGGAATTGATTTAATCGATGTGCTTGCCGATACGAAAGCCGATGCTATTCTGATGGATATGAGTATGCCTAAAATGAATGGCTTAGAAGCGACCAAACACGTGGTGAAACATTATCCTGACATTAAAGTCCTAATGCTAACCATGCACGATTCCCGCAACCACATTGAGAAACTGTTAAAAGCGGGCGCCAGTGGGTATGTATTGAAAAATACAGGCATTGAAGAACTACAAACTGCCATTGAGACTGTTGTTGGGGGAGAGACGTATTACAGTCCGGAAGTGACGCAACGCATCATGGAAGGTTTCCAACAAAAGAGAAAAGTGGAATCGGAATACGGCGAAGTGGATATTACAGATCGTGAAAAAGAGGTGTTGGCCTTAATTGCCCAAGAGTTTACCACTTCCGAAATCGCGGAAAAATTGTTTATCAGTCCACATACCGTCGAATCACATCGTAAAAATTTAATTAGCAAACTTGGCGTTCGAAGTGCCGCAGGTTTGGTCAAATATGCAGTACAAATGGGCTTGGTGGATTAAGCCTTTGTTTTTTCAGCAGCTACTTTAGGACCAAACAGTTTTTCCAACAAAGGTTGAATGTTCTTTTGATTATCAAATCGCTCTTCTAATACTTGAGCTCTATTGTCGATTGCTTCGTCGTCTATTGCCTCATTCCAACAAGCCGCAATAGCTTGTTTAAACGATTTCGCATTATCCGCTTGGATACACAAATCTGCCAAACCCGTATTGGAAATCATTTTGGCATTGGCAATACAATGACGGCCCATGAACAGTGCGTTCAACAGCTTCAATTTAATTCCAGTCGCCTGATTGGTGTACAAAATGTTGATATGAGCATCTGATATTAAATGGTTTATCTCTTCTGAGGTTATACCGCTTTGAAGCGACACATGGTCCATTTTTGACACCTTGTCTTTTAACTCTTGCGAAGGGTCGTTACCCGCAATAACCACGGGATACTTAGGATCATTTAACACATTGCGCAACAAATACAAAGCAGCTTCATTGTTTTCACCAACCGACAAGTTGCCGTGATAAAGGATAAAATCGCCTTTGCCTTTTTCTACTGAGACGGTACTATTGACGTGAAACGGCGATAACAAAATGGCGTTGCCATATTTTTTGTTGAGGTAATTATGGTCGTTGGGTGAAATCGCTGCGATACAATTTGCATGTTTTAGGACCCTTTCGTATTTCTTCAAACGCTCAGATTCCACTTTGAAGAAGTATCGTTTGAATCGATTGTTTTCGACTTTCTCTAAATGTCGATAATAATGATGTTCAATGTTATGCGTTCTCACCACCTTGAATCGATTCTTTAAACGACTGTCAGCCAGATAGTAAGTCGAATGTAGCCCTTCAAATAAGATTGGATGTTTGTCCTTCAACAAATTCTCTATCAAAGCGGTGGAGTTCCTAGAAGCAACGATATATGGCTTGGTGTTGTAAATCGGATTCTTAAACACCTTTCGACGGTAATAGGTTACACTGTGACATACGCCTTTTAGCATAGCACTTTCTGCCCTTCCATATTGGTAACAGTGTAAATGAATCTTCACACCAGATTCCGATAAGGCAACCAGTTTATAATAAATGTCGATTACGCCGCCATAATTGGCAGGGTACGGTACGTCAAATGAAATGACGTGCAGGTGATTACTTTTTTTACTCATATTGCGCCAACAACTTGATTTCTTCTTGCTCCCAGTTCCACTTAGTTGCTGCGGCCTGACAATTTTTCTGCAGGCGAAGATACAATTCTTGATTTGATTGTAATTCCTTGATAGAATTTACAACTCCTTCGAGAGTTGGCTCAGTCAAAACCATGACTTCAAACTCTTCATTCAACCTAGTGTACTCTGGGAAATTACTACTGATAGAGGGGACAAATGAATGGACATAATCGAAGCACTTATTACTCAAAGAGTAGTAGTAACTCATTCCCTTATTTTCCAGAACATTTAAACCCATCAGTGCGTTTTGCGTGATATGTCGTAAATCTCCAGGGGAAATCTTTCCCAAAAAAGTTACCTTGTGCTCCAGCTTTTCTGTTGAAACCAACAGACGTAACTGGTCACTCAAATCTCCTTCACCAACCAATACAAGTTGAGCTTCAATTTGGTGCATGGCTTTGATATAAAGTTCGATACATCGACCTTCATTCAACGCTCCTTGATAAATTAAAAAACCTTTTTCAGAAAAATCCGATTGAGGCTTTACGACATTCTTATAACGAAGTAAAGGAACGTTTCTTATTACCTCAACGTTTTTTTTGTATTTTTTTTGAAAGATTTCTGCAATCGAAGCACTTACAGTGTAAAAAGAATGGGCTTTTTTAAAGACTTTCAGCTCCACCCACGCCCAAATTGCCTTCACCATTTTTCTATCAGTCACCTCTGGCACTTCAGTAAAATGCTCATGGGCATCAAACACCCATTTAAACTTTGTAAGCTTTCGGTACCACAAACCTGCCATCACTGTGTCGACATCGGCAGAATTAAGAATATGTGGATTACAACCTACTACATAGAAAAACAAACGAATGTTCATTTCGAAATAGAACAATGGTCCTGTGTGAAACCAGCAATGAACACGATGTTGACGAAAGTTCTGTGGTTTTAACTCCGGACTATTCTTTAACTGTCGCCCCACCAAAATGACCTCGTTGCCAGCTTTCTGAAGCGAATTGCATATTCGAATCATTCTTTGATCATAGACCAAGTCGTTGGTAACCGTACAAATTATCTTACTCACTTTTCGAAGCGCAAATATCCACTTTTGTCGGTGATTACCTTATTATCAGAGATTAACCAGCGTAAAACAGCTAAAACGGTCTCTTGATCATAACTTTCTGACACCGTCATAAGGTCTTCAATCAATAAGGGTTTAGCGGTCAGGCTAAGTTCAATGTGTTTTTCTATTTCAATGAATTCTGTCTGACTAATTTTCAGCTTGGACTTCAACAAACAAACGTCACACATGCCACATATTTCCGGCTGGTCCTCACCAAAATACTGACAGATTAAGGTCGACCGACACATCTCCCCCTCCACATATCCAATCATTGCCTCTAATCTATTTAAGGTTCTCAATTGATTTTCTTTAACAATGCCTTCAGTGTCTTTAATTTCTTGAACCCTTGCAGATAAGAACGTCAAAAATGGTTTTTCACTAGCAGGTTGATAGGTCAAGACTTTTAAGTCGTTCAAAATTTTCAATTTAGAAACTACCTGACTAAGTGGTAAGTGACTCCGCTGCGCCAGTTGATTTTCGTTGATTACAGTATAAAAATCATATACCCCAGCATAAGAACGTAAAATGGTTTTTATCAACTTGTCCATGCCCACATTCTTCAGCTGGAAATCATACAAAACCGTACTGGATATATCAATCTTCAATTTTGAGGGTCGGTAAAATCCTTCCGACATATGAATATATCCCAGCTTTTGCAACACCTTAATAGAAGCATATACTTCTACAGCAGGCAACTCAAACTTGTTGCAAAAATCAACCAAATCAAAGTCGAAACGCGCTTCCAAGCCACTGTGATAGGCCAATTCGAAGTAATTGCAAATTCCAGTATACACCTGTTGAACGCGTTCCATTGTCGGAAACTGATTGTTCACAAAGCTTCTTAACTGGAGAATATCGCCTTCATCATAAAACAAAACACATGTACTTGGCTTCCCGTCGCGACCAGCCCTGCCCGCTTCTTGGTAATAGGCTTCCAAACTGTCGGGCATGTCGTAATGCGCTACAAACCGCACATCGGGCTTGTCTATGCCCATACCAAAAGCATTGGTAGCCACCATCACTCTAGATTCGTTTTTAGTCCAACGATCTTGTTTAAGGTTACGTTCCTGATTGGTCAAACCTCCATGATAGTAATCAGCGCTTACTCCTTTTGATTTTAACAGGTTCGCAATTTCAATCGTTCTCCGACGTGTTCTCGTATACACAACACCAGAACCAGGTTTTGCCTTTGCTAACTTTAAGAGACTTTGCCTTTTGTTCTCATCGTACTGCACCTTGTATGTCAGGTTTTCACGATAAAAGCTTTTTCTAACGATGGTTGGTTCTGACAAACCAAGTTGACTTACGATGTCATCTACCACAGCCGTCGTGGCTGAAGCCGTTAAAGCCAAAATGGTTACATCCGGCAAACTTTCTCTAATAGTCGCAATTTGTCGGAACTCAGGCCTAAAATCGTGGCCCCACTGAGAGATACAATGTGCTTCATCAACAGCCAAAAAACTGACCTTAGTGCGCTTCACATTTTGGAGGAACGCTTTGGATTGAAGTCTCTCGGGAGACACATACACCAATTTATACTTGTTGTTACGAATGTTCTGTAACTCAATGGCGATTTCTTTTTTAGATAAACCACCATACAAATAGGTAGCTGAAATACCGCGATTTTTAAGTTGGGCAACCTGATCACGCATTAAGGCAATCAACGGTGAAACGACAATGCAAACGCCATCCACCATGAGCGCAGGAACCTGGTAGCAAATCGATTTGCCGCCGCCTGTAGGCAACAACGCAAGTGTATCCGTTTTCGATAAAACCGAGCGAATAATTTCTTCCTGTTTGTCTCTAAAACCAGGATAACCCCAAAATTTCTGTAATATTTCTGCTGGCAATGCAATGCCAAAAATAGGTCAATCTATCGAACTACGTGAACCAGTCCTTTCATGATTTTATACGCCCCATCTTCCGTTGTAATAAACCGAATAGAGTACAAATAGATGCCGTTTTGAACCACTTCTCCATTGTAGGTTCCATCCCAGCCCATATGAGGGTCTTCAGTTTTAAACAACTCTTCTCCCCACCTATTGTAGATGGACATGGTAAAGTCTTGGTAATTAACAAGGGTTGGTTTGAATACATCATTTAACCCATCGGCATTTGGACTAAATCCAGTTGGTATATGTGAGTAACTGACACAGCCTGAGCCAACCTCGAAATTATCGCCAGATTCGCAACCATCTGCATTTGTTACTGTAACGCTGTACACTTGTTGTTTGGTTGCATTAATTTTTTGCGTTGTTTCACCGTCCGGCAACCAGTTATACGTCATACCGGGATTTCCCGCATCCAATTCCAAACTAAATTTACCACAAAGTATGGTGTCTAGACCTAAGTCGACAATTGGATATTCGGATACTCTAAAGTTAACGATATCGCGGGCTGTACCACATTTATTTGTGATAACCACCCAATGATCTCCTGGATTAGAGAAGCTTGTTGTTGAAACAATGTCACCATTCGACCAAGAATAAGCTTCGTCGTTGTTTTCTAACCCAACTTTATAATTTGTTGGGGACACCTGACCGCAAAAAACAATGTCTTTACCTAAGTCGACCGTTGGAATTTGCAACAGACTTAAGACAACTTCATCGCTATCTGATCCACATCTATTGGTAAGTTTTACGCTATAGGTGCCAGGACCAGAAACGACGAACGTGGGATTATTTGAATTGTCTTGCCATTCGTACTGCATTTCTTGATCAGGGTCTGTTACATCAAAAGAGGTCTTGATACTACTACAGTACGTTGTGTCCTGAGGCAATGTAACTATTGGTGTGTGCTTCAACACAATAAACAACTGCGAAGAATCTAAACCACATTTATTCTGAACATATCCTGTAAACTTCCCTGCTGACTTGGCTGTCATCATCGAATCTGATTCACCCGATACATTCCAGGAATACACCTCAGCGTTGTTGGCTTTAGCAGCCGACATGATTAGTAATTCATCAACATCGTCACATTCGTAAATGGTATCTAGAGGACTCCCTTTAGGCGTTGTCAATAATCCAAATTTTATGGAATCCTTAGCGGTTCCACAACCGTTCATGATCGTAATTTTGGTATAGACAGGATCGTTTATGCTAATAGTATCTAAAGAACCAATGCCGACTAAGTTCGTTATGTCCTCCCAGTTATAAGTTTCACCATTGTTAGGTCTGCCCACTTGTAGGAAATATGAAACAGCATCACAAAAGACGGTATCTGCTGGTAAACTAACGGTTGGTGTATAATGTTGTGTAATGTGTTTCTGACTACTGTCTATTCCGCAAAAATTAGAGACTACAACTTTATATAATCCAGTATCCATTGCCGTAATGGCTTGCACAGAATCACCTGTATTCCATTTATAAGTAGCTTCATTGTTGGCATTTCCGGCATCTAAGACCAAACGCACCGAATCACAGGAAATGGTGTCAGAATATAGGTTGACAACTGGTGTATCTAGCAGTTTAAAATTAATCGTATCTGTCTTGGTACCGCAGTTTGGCGTAATGATATCGACATAATATTTACCGGGGGCATTGATTGAGACTTTTTGAGTGGTGTCTCCATTGTGCCAGAGATATGATCGAATAATGGTGTCGTTTTTGGCGTCTAAAGTGAGACTTGGGAAATTATCACAGAAGGTGGTGTCATTTCCAAAGACGGGCACTTTTGGACTGTGTTCTAATAGAATTTGAACGGAGTCTCTTACCGTATCACAACCATAAGTGGCTTGTACCCAAATCAATCCAGAGTCTTTTGCGATGTTAAATCTGTTACTACTACCATCACTCCAAGTGAAGTCAGCACCTTGGTTTTTCGCATCAAATATTTCAAACACGTTGTCGCATTCGACGAATGTGTCTTTGAAACCAAGTTCAATGGGTTCCGTATAAAGCGTGTCTCTAAATTTCGTTACAAATCCTGTCCAGAACGATCCAGATGTACCTAAGCTGTCTTTATAAACACCTTTAGTAGTTGGATAATCGCCTGAAAATGAGTTTCCAGCAGATAAGATATAAGTCACGCACCCAACTCTTTTCGCACGTACCCCACCTGGGAATTCTCCTCTACTCCCGCCGTAATAGGTTCCATATAGTTGCTTTGCTCCATCAAAATCAAGCTTTGTAATCGTCATAGATCCGTAGAATCCACTTGTTGTTAATTTTGATTTTGGTTGAATTGCATCTGACGTTGTTGGAAAGTCTGTTGACCGAGAAGTTGCAGCGACAATTGCCTCGTCACGCACATTGGCCGTAATGCTCAGCGGACTAAAAAACGGGTAATTCCATGAATATCCGTCATCATTTGACCCACCTAAATAGGTTGAATAATATACATTCGTTCCTGCCGATATCATTTTGACAACCACTGCATCATAGCCGCCTCCATGGCTCCGCTTGTACGCTTTTGGTGTTGTCGGAAAATCTGCAGATGTGGTTGAACCAGCGATAAAAGGATCACCTGTTTCCGTGGCGTATATGCTTTCAAAATTATCTTCACCAGTGCCACCCATCAACTTTGCCCATTCCACTTGGTTTCCATTTGCCTTAAACTTAATGACAAAGGCATCTGTGTTTCCTTTTATGTATTTATTAAAGATTGAAGCTCCTGGCGTTGTCCTAAAATTTCCTGAACTGGTTTGACCAACGACATAGATTAATCCAGATTCATCAACATATACGTCTTTTGCAACATCGATTCCTGAACCTCCAATGTATGTTGAAAATACCAAGCCCGTACCGTCGGACTTAAGACAAGTCATAAAGGCGTCTCCTTGGTGCCAGTAATAGTAACCGCCTGTAGCGGCAGTTCCACCGTAAGCCGGTTGGTAACATCCCGAAGTCGTTGGAAAATCTTCTGACGACGTATTTCCCACGAGGTACACTTTACCATTATCCGTTACCTGCATTCCTCGAATCCAATCAATAGAATAAAATCCTGACGCTTTGGTTCCAGTCAGATAGGTACTAAAAATGAGGTCACTCCCATCATCATTCAATTTGGTAACAAATCCTTGATAACACCAGCCTCCTGAACAACTTTTACCATTTTCATCAAAAGCTCCAGCAGTTGTAGGGAAACCACCTCCATAGGTGATTCCTGAAACAACGACTTCATGTTTTGAATTAACCGAAACATTCATTCCGTATTCATAGCTACTTCCTCCAAGATAAGTGAAGTACTTTAAGCTATCACCTTTCGGCGTAATCTTACATACAAACGCGTCGTAGAAACCATTTAACGAGGTGTCATACCCGCCCAACTGACTATAAAATCTTTGGTTGTTCGACATACCGGTGATGTAGACATAGTCTTCATCGTCAATATCCACGTCCAACACGTAATTCCATCCCCACGTACTGGTTATTGGGTCACCATAAAAATAGGTACTCCAATCAACGTAAATTGGGTCAATTACAAGTGGAACTGTTTTATCATACGCTTCGTTTACAACAAAGCCAACTGTTTTGTCATTGACAACATAAGAGACCGAAACTTCTGTTTCAACTCCGTTAATCATTTGATAGGAATAAGGCTTGTCCTCGAACAAATCTCCCCATGCAGTTGACAGTTTCAAAGTACCATTTGGCAATACTTCGACCGATTCAACGCCATCGTAAGTCATTTGAATATTATGAACATCCGCTCCTGGTTTAGCGATGAAATCGTATTTCAACGCACCTTCGGGATTTCCATAAAACATTAAATCAGTATTCGGGTAAACTTCTTTATAGCAAAGATCTTTGTACTCCTTTATTTGAGATGAGGCATTTGCTTTACCTGTAAAATAGTGAACGTTCCTTTCAATCAGGCTTGAGGGAATAACTCCTTGTGTTTTGGATTGATCAAAGCTTAAACTCCAATTTAAAAAGCTCGCACGAGCTTCCATTGGATTATCGGGGTCGTTGCCAAGTTCAAAATCTTTTACCAACGAAAACAGAACCTTGTTAGAATAAAATGAAGCAGTCGCTCCCTTACCAGATGTTTGATATAAGATATCGGCGTCCCATTGTCCGTTGTTTGCTCTGAAGAGTTGCCCTTGAACCAATACGTCATTTAATACCTGCTGATACTGAGATGCGGACTCATTTTGTGTCGTACCTTGGCCAGAAGCAAACGAAATGTTTTGCAATAAAAATACACAAGCCAACAGACATTTAGAAAATTTCAAGCCCCACATAATGGTGTAAATATACTAAGTAGACGACGAAGCAGCCAAAACGCTGCATGA
>Ga0055584_100004575_pt1 | contig 13556 bp, 10 predicted proteins | sample OSDHelmetaG_FD_58716 | JGI IMG/M metagenome (GOLD analysis project Ga0055584, IMG submission 58716) | Pelagic marine sediment microbial communities from the LTER site Helgoland, North Sea, for post-phytoplankton bloom and carbon turnover... | ecosystem: Environmental > Aquatic > Marine >... | reverse complement strand
AACTGTCCCCGGGGTTTCTGGGCGGTGGTTCGTGATGCCCAGGTTGAAGTAGCGCCACGCCATGGCGATGTCGCTCACGCAGAAGAGGTCGGCGGCCGTGTCCACGTCCATGCCGTGGGCGGCAACCTCATGCACTGCCCGCTCGGGCATGAGGAGAGAGGCGGCGAAGTTGTTGGCCTCGCGCTCCAGGGCGGTGTCGACCTTCGCCGAGAGGTCCGCTGGGCGGCACATGATGGGCTCCGGCGCGGCTGCGCGGCCCTCGTCGCACTGGCACACCCAGTGTCCGATCTCGTGCGCCAGGGTGAATCTCCGCCGCCCCTCGCTTTCACGCGCCTCCGTCCCGTTCAGGTACACGTACCGGGTGTGGGGGACGAGCAGGCCCGACACGCCGATGTCGTCGGCCACCACCACGAAGAGGCCGAGCAGGTCCGCCGCGACGTCGTCCACGGGGACGGCTCCGTCACCCATCCCCCCGCCGAAGCGCGCATGGAAGCGCATCAGCACATCCTCGGCGCGCGGATCGGATTCCCGGCGCCCGCGCGGGTTCATCCCGGCCCGCCCGTGAAGAGGTCGTCCACCTCGTCGGGCTCACCGGGCATGGCGGCGAGGGCATCCAGGCTCATCTCGGCGCCCGGCTCGGCCCGCGCGAACACGGGCTGTGCCGTTCCATCGGCCGTACGCTCGGGGCCCTGCAGCATGAGCGACGCCCGCGCGACTCCCATCACCTTGGCGACGGCGTCGAACACGCGGTCGCGGATTCCGGCGAGGGGCAACTGGCCGGTCTCGAGCTCGTGGTAGTACACGGCCACCCGCTGCTCCTTGGCGGGCTCGATATCCAGTTCGTCGCGCAGTTGCGACACTACCTCGTCGCGGCTCATGCCGCGGGAGGCGCGAAGCTGCAGAAGAGGGGGCTCGCCGCGCAGCATGGCCTGCACCATCAGGAGCGTCTCGGGCGCGGGGTCGGGTGGCGGCTCCCCGGCAAGGACCTCCCGGATGCGCCGGCCGAGTTCCTCGCGCTGCTGCTCGGGCACGCGTTCCAGGAACGCCGCGGCATCGGGGTGACGGCCTGCGGCGTACTCGCGCCGGAACTCCTGCTCGAGCGCATCGATCCCGCTCACGTCGCCCCCTCCACCAGCCACTGGTGGATGCGCTTCTTCGCCCGGTGGTGGATCTGGTGCGCGTTGTTCGCCGTGATGTCCATGACCTCCGCGACCTCCGACAACTCCAGCCCCTCGAGGTAGTGGAGTGTCATGAGCCTGCCCTCCTGCCCGTGGAGGCGCCCGAAGATCTCCTCCACCGCCTCATCCTGCCCGACCTGGTCGATGGCCACCTGCGCGCCGTGGTCCACCGGCTCATTTATTGGCGTGTCGCCGACGGGGCGCTCGCGCTCGCGGCGTCCGGCGGCAGTTGCCACGTAGCCCTGCAGCGTCCAGTTGGTGATGCGGTAGATGGCGGCACCGATGGGCAGGCGGTACTGCATGCCGGAGCGGATCTCGCGGGTGACGCGCAGGAAGACCTCCTGCCGCACCTCCTCGGCCTCCCCGCTGCGCACGCGTCCCGTGGAGCGGATCCACTGCAGCACCGGTTCCCAGTACTCCGCGACGACGGTGTCGAGGTCGTGGTCATTACCGGATAGGCGTGGGGCGGGTGTCGTTTCCTTACGCACCGTGGTGTGACTCTACGTGACGGGACGCACGCGCATTTGTGCGCTGAGAGCGCATTTTCCCCTGCACCGGGCGGCCTCATGCTGGTGCATACACCACCGCGCCCCGTGTCATCCGGGCCTAGATTCCGGCGTATCCGGAAGATCGGAGGAAGCACCCCCCAATGTGTCCAGCGTGGACGCGAATCGCTCATGAGGTCGACGCCCTCGCGTGCGATCGCGCCAGGGCGGCCCGGAGCGAGCCGGCACCCCACGAGCGCCAGACCCTCGCCCGCGAGGTGGTGATGCTCACGCGTGCGGCACGCATGGCCCGGACGGCTCCGCGCGATGGCCTGCTGGTCCACTTGGCGTGCGAGGGCGTGGTGCTCCATCACGACCAGTTGGTGATGTGGGGGATCTCCCCCGAGGCGGAGGACGCCCTGCGCGAACTGGCGTCCGATCCCGGCGTCGACCCCTCGGGCATCGATGCCGGGCACCTGCTCGCCGTGGTGCTGGGCGCGCCTCAGGACCCGGCGGTGCTGGCGGCCGCCTGAGGGCGACGCTCAGTCGTCGTCGTCGTCATCGTCGTCGCGGTGGTGGTCATCGTCATCCGCGCGCCGGTCATCCCGAGTGCGATGATCCGCTTGGTCGTCGTCTGCGCGGGTGCCGTTGCGGTCATCCGCGCGTGAGGGATCACCCGTGCGACGGTCGTCGTCGGCGCCGGGAGCGGGATCCACGCGCTCCACCGGTGCCGGGGGAACGGCGGTTGCGTCATCGCCGGTCGCAGTGCCCTGCTGCGCCAGGCTGCCGGCGCTGAGGGTTCCCAGTCGCACATCGTCGGTGGTGCTGCCGAGCAGGGCAAGGTTGGCCGCCAGGCCCGCGGCCGTCACCCCCAGCACCAGGGCTGCGGCGAGGGCCCACCTGGCCCAGGGCGGCACCCTCATGACGTCGCCGCCCGCCGCCGCCGCAGCGGTGCGTTGGGGCCCGCGATCAGGCGGCGCGCGGCGACGCCCGCCACCAGGCCCGTGGAGGCCACGTAGATACCCAGCATCCAGGGCTGGTTGCTGTCGGTGCCTGCCATCACCCCATGCACGGTAGCCGTGGCGAACACGCCGTACGAGGCCAGGTGCACCGCCTTCCAGAAGCCGGCGCCCAGGTGCTTGCGCCACATGGCGGTGAGGGAGATGATCACCATCAGCCACATCGACAGGACGCCCACCGATACCCACAGGGGCCGGTACTCGGTGCCGCCGGGCGTCACGAGATCCAGCCATGTGATGGTGACGTAGTTGTCCATCACCAGCGCCACGCCGTGCAGCGCCACCAGCGCCAGGCCCAGGACGGCGAGGATCCGGTGCCACTCCATCCTCGCAACAGGTGACGCCAGGCGCTGCACCAGGCGGGTGTGCAGGACCACCCCCGACACCATCGAGGCGACGATCAGCAGGTAGCCGACGATTCCCGTGACACGGGCCATCAGCCACCAGAACGGCACCTCGGTGATGTTCGCGACGATGCTCATGCGAGGCTCCCGGTTGTCGTGGTTGACTCGTCCGTGCCCACGAGCACGGCGGTGATGCCGCGCTCGCGGGCCTCCCGGCGGGCGTCGTCGCGGCCCGCCAGCAGCAGCGCGGTGGCCCATGCCTCCGCCGTTGCGGCGTCGTCGCCGACGGCGGTCACCCGGGTGAGGTCGGTGGTGCTTGGGCGACCCGTTGCCGGATCGATCACATGGTGCATGGACGTGCCGGCCCGCTGCCACCTGCGCCGGTCGGTGCCCGACGTGGCCATCCCCCCGCGGGACAGGCCGATGGTGCGCGCCGCATCTGCGTGCATCACCTCCACGGGCCATGGCTCGCCATGGTGAAGCCCGCGAATGGTCATGTCCCCACCCATGCTCACGAGGCAGGGGCCGAGTACGCCCAGCGTGTCGGCCACACGGTCGGCGGCCCACCCCTTGGCGATGCCACCGAGATCCAGGGCCACGCCCGGGGACAGGGTCACCGTGCCGGAGGCCGCATCCACCCGCACCCCGCCGCCACCGGGGCGTGCGGGGCCCGCCGCCTCCGCACGTTCGCGGAGGTCATCGAGCGTCCGGTCGTACCCGGCCGACACCACCGCCGCGTGCACCGTGGGGTCGAACCGCCCGCCGGTGGCGTCGCGCATGGCAAGGGCCGCGGTGATGAGCCGGAACAGATCGGTCGTCACCCGCGCCGAGCCCGCGGCGTTCAGGCGCATCAGTTCGGAATCCGGGTTGAAGCGACTCGCGACCGCCTCGATGCGGCGCACCTCCTGTTCGGCACCGTCCAGGGCCACCCCAGCCTCATCGCCCTCGCATCCGGCGTCATCGAGCACCAGCACGGCGTCGGTGCCCATGGCCCGGAACTCGCGTCGCATCATCACGACGAGCTAGACCTGGCGACGGGAGCCGCCGGCGGGACATACGTGGCCGCGGGCGCGGAGGCGGATGTCGAGCCCGAGGCGGAGGAGCTGCCCGCATACGAGGGGGATGGTGACTGACCTCGTGCCGCGATTGCGGCGCGCACCCTGTCGTTCACGGCGTTCACCTGGGCGATCTGGCGCCTCCGTGCCGCGAGGTCGGTCCGGTAACTCGCCCACCGCTCGGCGTTGACGGCGTTCACGCGGCGCGCATCACGGTTCAGTGCCTGCTCGCGTGCCTCCAGGGCGAGTACGTCGGCATCCTTCGGGCGGTCTGCCGCGGGGAAGGGGTTGGCACCGATGGCAATCGCTGCCCCTGCTCCCACGATCACCGTGCCGGTAATGGCGGCCAGCTTCACGCGCCGGCGGCTCCGATCAGTCGTCATCGGCGTCGCCCTCCTCGTGGTCGTCGTCGTGGTCCTCGTCATGGTCGCCGTCGTGCCCGTGGTCGCCCTCGTGGTCGTCGTCATCCCACTCGCGCGATGGCGCGCGCGCTGCGGCGGCGGGCGCCGGCGTGCTGGTCGCCGCGGCCCGCTGCACGGGCGCCGGGACCGCGGTAGCGGGCATCGAGATGCGCTCGGGGACGGCCGGCAGGTCCGGTGGGGTATCGACCCGGGTCGCGGCGATCTGCCGCTCCATCCGGTCGGCTGCCGCCGTGCGTGCCGACATCTCTGCCGCCGTCGGCCGGGCGGGGTCGGGCCCCAATGTCAGTGCACGTACTCCGAGGACGCCGAAGAAGAGGGCGAAGAGCCCGAAGAGCGTGCTTGTGATGATTACTCCGCGCTTGTTCATGCCCTGAAGGTAAGGAACCGGCGATTGTGCGCGCTCCACGCCTTGGCCCGGAAGCGTCCAGCCTTTCGTAAGGAAACGTCCAGGGCGACGCGTCCCGCGCGCCCGGCAGGGATACTTGGCGCATGAGACTGCTCCTGGTGGAGGACGAGGACGCCATCGCCATCCCGCTCGCGGACGGCCTGCGTCGCGAGGGCTTCGAGGTGGAGAGGGTGGCCACGGCCGCCGATGCGCTCAGTGCCCCCGAGCCCGATCTCGTGCTGCTGGACCTGCGCCTGCCCGATATGGACGGATACGCCGTGGCGCGCGAGATGCGCACGCGAAGCCGGGTGCCCATCATCATGGTGACGGCCCGGGGCGAGGAGGTCGATCGCGTGGTGGGGCTGGAGATCGGCGCCGACGACTACGTGGTGAAGCCCTTCGGGCTGCGGGAACTGATCGCCCGCATCAACGCGGTGATGCGCCGGGTGGGCGATGCCCGGGACCCCGCCGGGCCGGCGGATGACCTGGCGGCCGGCCCGCTCACCATGAGCCTCCGCACCCGGCGGGTGACGCAGGGCGAGGACGACCTGCACCTCACGCCGCGTGAGTTCGACATCCTCGCCATGCTCATGCAGGACCCCGGCGCCGTGGTGAGCCGTGACGACATCCTCCGGCGCCTGTGGGGCACCACCTGGGCCGTGCAGACCAAGGCCATTGACGTCCACGTGTCGTCGCTACGGCGCAAGCTGGGCGACCCCGCCTGGGTGGAGACCGTGCGCGGAGTGGGCTTCCGGCTGGCGGTGCCGGAGGCATGACGCGACGCCTGGTCGCGGGCTACCTGGCGCTCACGGCAGTGGTGCTGGTGGTGCTCATGGTTCCCCTGGGCATCACCCACCGGCACAACGTGGAGCAGGACCTCCTGCTGCGCATGGAGCGCGACGCTGCCGTGCTGGCCTCGCTGGTGCAGGACGACCTGCGCGAGCCCAGCACCGCGCGCGATGCCCAGGTGGACCGCGTGGGCACCGCATATGCCGACGACACCGGCGCCCGCGTGGCCGTCACCAACGCTGAGGGATCGGTGCTGCTGGACACCGACCCGCCCGCGCCGGGCGAGAGGTCGCTGCGCACGCGCCCCGAGGTGGGCGAGGCGCTCGGCGGTCGGGTGGCCACGGGCACCCGGTACTCCCAGACCCTCGGAACCGAACTGCTCTACGTGGCGGTGCCCGTCGCGGCCGGTGGCACGGTGTATGGGGCCGTGAGGGTTACGTATCCGGCGTCGGAGGTGACCGAGGCGGCCACCCGGTACTGGTGGCTTCTGGCCGCGGTGGGCGTCATCACCCTGCTGGCCGTGGCTGCAATAGGCTGGCTCATCGCGCGCTGGGTGGCACGGCCGCTGTCACGCCTGGAGCAGGCGGCAGATCGCGTGGGTGCGGGGGATCTCGCTGCGCGTGCGGCCGAGGACCAGGGGCCGCCGGAGGTCCGCGCCCTCGCGCACCGCTTCAACGCGATGGTGGGACAGGTGGAGCAACTGGTGGGTGCGCAGGAGGCCTTCGTGGCCGATGCATCGCACCAGCTGCGCACACCCCTCACCGCCATGCGCCTGCGCATCGAGAACCTGGGCGCGGCCGCGGGCGCGGCCGGGCAGGCCGACGCCGACGCCGCGGTGCACGAGGTGGACCGCCTCGCGCGGATGGTGGACAGCCTGCTGGCGCTCGCGCGCGCGGAGCGCGGCGAGCAGGAGCCGGTGCGCGTGGACGTGTCGGCCCTGGTGGGCCATCGCGCCGTGGCCTGGCAGGACCTGGCCGCCGAGGATGGAGTGGCCGTGTCGGCCCAGGTGGAGCCGGGGATCGTGTCGCGGCTACCCGAGGGAATGCTGGAGCAGGTGGTCGACAACCTGGTGGACAACGCGGTGTCGGTGGGCGCCCCGGAGGTCGTGGTGGGGGCCGCCCTCGTGGACGGCATGGCGCGCGTGTCGGTCACCGATACCGGCCCGGGCATGTCCCCCGACGAGCGCGCGCATGCATTCGATCGCTTCTGGCGCGCGACCACCTCGGCACCCGGGGGCGGCACCGGCCTGGGGCTCGCCATCGTGCGCCGGCTGGTCGAGGGCGCGGGGGGCGACGTGCGGCTGGAGGAGGGTCCGGGGGGGCGCGGCCTGCGGGCCGTGGTGACCCTTCCGCGCGCCTAGGCGCAGAGGTCGTGCCCCAGGACGTCCACGCACACCTTGAAGGGGTCGAGTTGGACGCTCGCGCCGAGGTTCACGCCGAACGTGCTCCAGCCGCTCCATCCCCACTTCCAGACCTGCCACCACTTGCCCTGCTTCTGCCAATAGCGCACGTCAACGTCCGCGTTGGCGCTTGCGCCGAGGGAGTAGTAGGGAGCGCTGCTTCCGAGGAACATGGTGACCGAGTAGCCGAAGCAGCCCTGTGCCTCGACCACCACGAGGTACGCGGTCCCGGTGCACACCTGGCCGCCTGAGTCCACATTGGCCGCGAAGCTCCCATCGGCTGCCATGGTGATGCTGGGAGCGAAGGTGAAGCCCGCTGCCTGGATCTTGCCGTTCAAGGTGAAGCTCGGCGCCGCCGCTGCCGTGCAGGGCTCGTTGCAGTCGGTGAAGGTGGCGGCCATCGACACGCCCGATCCCAGTGCGGGGATGTTGAGAGTGCCGTCGAGCGTGCCGTGAAACAGCGGTACCGCGCCATTCCCGGACATGATGAGGCTCACGTCGCCCTTGGCGGTGGCGCCGGCATTCGCGGTGCCAAGGGACATCTCGATGGCTGCGCTCACGCCCACCGACGACGGCGTCTGGCTGAGGGTGATCGACGCGCTGCCGAGGTCGAAGCCACCGAGGTTCAGCGACTGCAGCGACCCGGTGAGCGTCGTGGAGGGCGCCCCTCCGTCCATTGAGAACGCGCCGCTGATGTCGGCGACCGTTCCGCCGATGCTGAGGTCGGCCTGTCCGGTGACCGCGACATCGGCACCGGACTTGCTCGCGGCCACCGCGGTGTCGAGGTCGATACCGGCGAGGGCGAGGGTGGCCTTGCCGGTGAACGAGAAGTCCCCGTTGCTCTGGAACTCCCCGGCGATGTCAACTTCGTCCTTGCCGCTCTGGGGCCCCAGCTTGAGACTGGTCTGTACCTGCGCGTACTCGTCGCCGGCCACCTGGCCCACCGCCACCATGCCCGTGGCGTCGAAGCCGGCGATGTCGAGCCCCACGTTGTCGGCATCGAAGCTGAAGTCGCCGGGGCCCCCGCTCACCATCTGCCCTGCGGCGTTCCGCACCTGCTGGAGGCAGCCGTCCTTGTAGATGATGGTGCCCGAGAGCGTGGCGGTGAACACCGGGTCGAGCGCAAGGTCGCCCTCGAAGGCCACGCATTGCGGAGAGATGTCGAGGGTGGCGGGCTTCTCCTTCGTGCCGATCGAGAAACCGGCGGGGGTGGACAGCACCACCGCTGCGCTCAGGTCGAACTCGCCGGACGACTCCGTGTACTTCATGTTGAACTCGCCATCGGCCGTCAGGGCTCCGGCGAACCTGACGGAGGTGGTGATGTCGAAGGCCACCTCCTCCACCACCCCGTTCTGGATGCTGACGTCGAACTCCTTGACGTCCACGTCCACGCCGAGCAGGTCCATCTGTCCCGAGGCCGAGACCTCAACCGAGTCGACGCCCGGGCCGAAGGTCACGTCGGCCTGCACCATCATGTTGGTGAGGCGGAAGCCGGCGACGTCGAAGGTCCCCGCCTCGGCCACCTTGAGCGACGCGGAGGTGGTGGACCCGGCCTGCGCCAGGCTGCCGCTTACATCAAGGGACGTCCCGAACATGGAGAAGCCGCCCGCGAACGACACGGAGTCGAGGCCCTGCCCCTCATCCATGAGGACGGCGATCTTCGTCTCCTTGAACTGCAGCCCTCCCAGCCCGAAGGCTCCGACGTCGACGGAGGCGCGAAAGACCGTGGGCTCCAGTGAGAGCGCGGCGGTGACGTCCACGGTCGTCCCCAGCACGCTGCCGTCGAAAGCCATCTGGAACCCGGGCGCGATTGGCGCCGACTGCGGGGAGAGCTGGCAGCCATCGGGCGCGACGATGAACTCGAAGTAGTTGGCGGTCATTGCTCCGCCGCCCACCGAGAGCACAGGGGTCGTGCCCGTGGAGTCGCCCACCTGCACATCGATGCAGGGGTTCGTATCCGACAGTTCTGCCCCGACCACCACGGGGATTCCCGACCCCGGCACCTTGAACGGACCGGCGATGCTGTTGGGCAGATCGCCGGAGGCGAGAAGCTTCAGCCCCGGCGTCTCGGTGGCCGCGTTCCACATCAGCGTGAAGGAGGCGTCCTTCACCACCAGTCCGTTCACCCCGAAGGCGTTCTGCCATCCGGCATCGTCCACGAATTCCAGGGATGCCTCGACCGTCGTCGTGGTGATGTCGTAGCCGATGGACGCTGTGAGGGTGGGCGCCTGCTGCATGCCGCCACCGGATGCCTTCACGGCGAGCGCCACCGTTGCGTTGGCCATCACGGTGAGGCCCTCGGCGTTGTTCTGGATCTCGAACGACATCGATGCGGCGTCGGCCTTGGAACCGCCGACGGGAAGGTTGAACGATCCCGGGATGGCGATCGTGGCGTCGAAGTAGCCGGTCGAGGGCTGGAACTGGATCGTGCCGAGCACCTCGATCGGGCCGGTCTTGGTGAACTTGGAGAACCAGTCGGGTACCTGGTAGCCACCGGCCACCGAGAACTCACCCGCCGGGATGTCGAGGGTCGTCGTCCCGAACCCCGGGATGTCGGCGGTCATCGTGGTCGCGTAGGTCGACCAGCCGAAGTAGGCGTCGCTCTGCGAGCCGTTCGACGAACCGAGCGACACGCCATCGGCGTCAAACCCGCCGACGGCCCAGCCCTTCGAGTTGATGTTCGCGGTGATGGCGGAGAAGTTCCCCAACCCGGGCACGGACAGCCCCGCCGACACGAGGATGGCGAAGTCCGTGTCGTCCGGCGTGGAGAAGACCGGGGCGCCCACGCTCGCCGGGATCGCCGTGGCGGGCATGCCGAACGTGGCGTTGAGCGTCGGCTTCGTCAGCGACACGCCCGGGGCCAGGCCCACGTCGCCCATGGCTGCGGCGAGGGAGAACCCCCCGCCCTCGCCGAGGCCGATCACCGCGGTGCCCTGCCCGGTGGCGCTTGCGCCCACCGGCGGGTCGATCACCGCGCCTGTGGTCAGCCGGAGGAAGAGGTCACCGCCGGGGCAGGCCGGGCTCGTGGTGGCGCACTGGTTCGACAGCTCGATCCCGATGTTCCGCAGCAGCACGGCGCCGGACACGCGCCAGGAGGGGATCGACGCGCTGAGGTCCCATTGCCAGGTTGCATTCTTCTGGCCGATGGAGCCGGTGAAGTCGGAGGCATTGAGCGACAGTCCCGGCAGGGGGTTCCATGTTGGCCCCCCGGAGCCTGTCGCCGTCATGGTCCATGCGGTGCTGCTGGTGTAGGAGAGCCCCACGTTGATCGACAGCGGCGTGCTCGACCCGCTGGAGATGGCCACGGAACCGCTGCCAGTGAGGGCGACGCCATCCGGCGCGGAGGGCGTCCATGTAGCGGTGAGCGCGGTGAGGGCGAGGCCGGGCTCGAGCGCGACCGGCGATCCGATGCCACCGGTGATGGTGGTGGCCACGGGCCCGCTGGTGCCGCGCGTGGCGGTGCCGGCAAGGTCGACCGAGGTGCCACCGATGATCAGCAGGTTCTTCGCGGACACCGTGGCGTCCACCGAGCCGTCCGTGCTGAAGGTGCCCGACAGCGACACCGCCCCGGTGCCATTGCCCACGGCGCTCGCGGCGATGGTTGCCGCCCCGGGCGCGAAGGTGAGCGTGGTGCGGCCGCTCCAGCCCGTGGGCAGGCGGAGGAGACCGAAGGTCTGCGCGGCGGTGACCTGACCGGACACCGTGATGTCGGTGCCGTTGGCGCCGCCGAAGGTCAGCACCAGGGGGGCGTCGGGGCTGATGGCGATGGGGCCGAGGCGCCATTCCCCGGGCAGTACGAGCGACCCACGGGAGATCACCATCGCGGCCGGGCTTGTCGTGCCCGAGGCCCCGGTCACGGAGAGGGCCCCGATGGTCACCGTGGTACCGGAGAAGGAGAACCCGCTGCCGGACGACGCGTTCGCCCCCTTCGTCGTCACCCGGCCGAATGCCGCGGTGATGTTGCCGCTGATGCGGGTGGGTGTTCCCTTGGCGTCAGTGCGCGCGCGCTTGGACAGGCTCGTGAACCCGGCAGTGGGCACTGCGCCCACTGCAATGACCACCTGGGCCGTCGAGGTGGCGCCGCGCGAGTCCCGGGCGGTCACGCGGTAGGTGAGGAGCGTCCGCCCGTCCGGCGCGCGGATGCGGGTATCGCGGGCGCGGTGGTTGGACGGCGTCACCTCGGGTCCCGACAACTGCGTCCACTCGATGGTGGGGGTGCCGTGCCAACTGCCCCGGGTCACCGCCGACAGCGCCACCTCAGCGCCCGTGTCGGCCTCGATCAGCGGTGCGCCGGTAATCGTGACCTGTGGTGCACTGGTGTTCGCCGCCCGCGCGGCCGTGGCCCACGAACTCGCGGCCTTGCGCCGCGATGTCGCAGATGCTGCGGCGCGCGATGCCCGCGAGCGCGCCTGTGATGCGATCTGCCGGGCCAGATCCGCCTTGGCCTGGGCCGCGGTGGGGTGCCCGCCATTGGCCGACCCCGTCCGGTTGGCCCCGGATGCGGTAGGCATGGCCGTGACTGTGAGGGTGCGCGTGCGCACCGCGCTGCCGTCGGTGATCGAGAGCTCGAACACGAACGCGGTGCGCACCTTCACCTTCGGAATGATCGCCTTCGTCGATCCGATGTTCGGGTGCACGATGCGTGCGCGCGGCGAGGTCCGGCTCTTGCATGCCCCCACGCGCCCTGCATCCTCGTCGGTGAGGCATCGCTGTCGCCAGTGGTAGTCAATTGCGACACCATTACCGGTACTGGCCGTGCCATTGAGGACCACGTCGCGGGTTGCAGAGCGGGCGGTGGATGCCGAGAGAACCTTCGGCGTCACCTCAGCGCGCGCGGTGATGGGGCCACGCACCGGCAGCGGGCCCGACCGCGAGCCGACTTGGCGTCGCCCGTCGGCGGCGCGGGTTCCCGATGCCGACCATGCCAGGGACAGCCTCGTCGCCGGCCGCACCGAGGATGTGATGGAGAGCAGCAGGCCGGAGGTTCGCCGGCCCGCCCTGATTCCCGGGGCATATGAGCAGTCCAGGCGGCGCCCGGAGCGATCGCATGCCCACCCGGCTCCGCTCGCGCGCGTGAGGCCGATGCCCTGCGGCAACGTGGTGGACGCGCGGACCCCCTGCACCAGGCCGGGCCCCTCATTCGTGACCGTCATCGCCACCGTGCCCCGGCCGCCGGCAGTGGGGATGAGCGCCACCTTCATGGCGGGTTCGAGCGAATGCGGGTTGTCCACCACCTGTACCCGCATTGGCACCCGCTCGGTGCCCGGGACCCCCTTGACCGAGGTGACGACCTGGCCAAGTGCCGCTTCGGTGGCGATGCGGGGCGGCCGCACCGCCACTTCGACGCGTGCGAAGGTGGCGCCGGGGTTGACCGCCTGCGATCCGCTGAAGGTGCAGGCAAGCGGTGCCGTGGTGCCGCATGTCAGACCCGGTGACGGGGTGATCCGCAGGACCTCGATGCCTCCGCCGATCGCCTGCCGGAGGGTCACCGGTGTGCCGGCACCGATGACGTCGCCCCCGCGGTTGACCAGGGCAATGCGGTAGCGGAACTCGTCACGTGCCGGTACCCGGGTGACCGCGCCGCTTCGCCATGGCGTCCATGACTTCCCGGAGCGCAGCCACAACTGTGGTGTGGCAAGCGGGTCACCGGGGTCGAGCACCACCACCGGCAGGGACACCGCGGGACCCCGTGGCGCCCCCTTCACGCCCAGCGGAGTGATGATCACCCGTCCACGCCTCTCGGGCTGCCCCTCGGGGGCCGCCAGGGCGAAGTCGAAGTTGGTGGTGGCGCCGGAGGCAAGCGGCGCCTTCCTCTCGCAGCGGAACCTGGGAGAAGTCCCCGAGCAGGTCCAGCCACCACCGGCCGCCTGTATGGACATGCCCTGCGGCACCACCACGCGTGTTGCCACCTTGGGGGCCACGGACGGCCCGGAGTTGAGCACGCGGGTGCGCACCGGCGGAGATCGCCGGCCCGGCAGCATCGCCGTTGTCGAACTGCTGGCGAGCGGCTGCACAACAAGGCGTGCCAGCGTTTCCGGGATCGCCAGCCGCACCGCTTGCGAGAAGGGGATGACCCCGGCATCGGGTGAATCCTCTGGAGCCGATCCCGCGGGCGCCGCGGGCACAAGGGATTGCGGCGTCACATACGACACCTCACCCGTGACGGGCCACGTCAGGTTGACGGCGCCGGCATCCGGCGCGGCCTCCCACGACACGGTCAGCGGGGTCGTGAGCTGCCCCGGTGCGATCGTCCCCCGGTAGCGGCACGTGCCCCCGGGTTTCACGGTGCATGCCCACCCCTTACCCGACACGCGCAGTCCGGTGGTCTTCGCCGGTGGCGGCGTGCCGGACGAGAGCGTGACGGCCGGGGTGGACCCACGTGAGCGAGCTGCCGTGCCGCCGACGTTTCTGACCCGGTAGGTGACGGCACGTCGGGTCGATCCATCAACCTGATTCGTCACGGATCCGCCGACCACCTCG
>Ga0055584_100004573_pt1 | contig 13558 bp, 8 predicted proteins | sample OSDHelmetaG_FD_58716 | JGI IMG/M metagenome (GOLD analysis project Ga0055584, IMG submission 58716) | Pelagic marine sediment microbial communities from the LTER site Helgoland, North Sea, for post-phytoplankton bloom and carbon turnover... | ecosystem: Environmental > Aquatic > Marine >... | reverse complement strand
TGAGATGCCGGAAGGCGGACTCAGCATTCGCTATCCGGATACGCCGCTGGAAATGGAGGAGCGCCTCCACCGATATAAAATTCACGCCGTCCTGGCTTTTGCCCGCGCCAACAAGCTCGACAAGGCTGTCATCGATGGACCCAACCGGCGCTTCGGCATCGTGACCTGCGGTAAATCGTATTTGGATGTACGCCAAGCATTGGAAGAGCTGGGCATCAATGAGGATTACGCCCGCGCAATCGGCCTCTCGATCTATAAAGTCGGCATGACTTGGCCGTTGGAACGCGACGGCATTCGCCAATTCTGCGAAGGGTTGGAAGAAGTCCTCGTGGTCGAGGAAAAACGCCCGGTCATTGAGAACCAACTGAAAGAACAGCTCTATAATTGGCGCGCCGACCAACGACCGCGCGTAATCGGCAAGTACGACGAAAGCGGTGAATGGATTTTGCCGTCAATCGGTGAGTTGACGCCATCCCAAATCGCGCGGGTTATCGCGAAACGCCTCGGACAATTCCATTCCAGCAGTCAAATTGACGACCGAATCAAATTTCTCGAATCCCGTGAACATGCATTGCAAAGCAATTCCCAAGGCTTCCAACGCACACCGTATTTCTGTTCGGGTTGCCCGCACAACTCCTCCACCAAGGTGCCGGACGGCAGCCGAGCGCTTTCCGGAATCGGCTGCCATTTCATGGCGCAATGGATGGAGCGGAATACGGAAACCTTCACGCATATGGGCGCGGAAGGCGTGCCATGGCTCGGCATTTCACCGTTCACGGACGAGGAACATGTCTTCGCCAATATCGGTGACGGGACGTATTACCACTCGGGCCTCATGGCGATCCGTCAGGCCATCGCCGCCAACGTCAATATGACCTACAAGATTCTGTTCAATGACGCCGTCGCCATGACCGGCGGCCAGCCGCACGACGGCCCGCTGACCGTGCCACGGATCACGCAACAGGTGATGGCGGAAGGCGCCACGCGCGTCGTCGTCGTGACAGATGAGCCCGATAAATATCCACGCGATGCGGGCTTTGCGACCGGAACCAAGATTTTCCACCGAGATGACCTGATGCTGGCGCAAAAGGAACTGCGCGGCGAGAGCGGCGTGACCGTTCTCGTCTACGACCAAACCTGCGCGGCTGAAAAACGCCGCCGGCGTCGGCGCGGAACATTCCCGGATCCGCTCAAACGCGTGATGATCAACGACTTGGTCTGCGAAGGTTGCGGCGATTGCTCGGTCAAATCGAATTGTCTGTCCGTGGTGCCGAAAGAAACCGAGTTCGGCCGCAAACGGACCATCGATCAATCCAGCTGTAATAAAGATTATTCCTGTGTGAACGGGTTCTGCCCGAGCTTCGTGACCGTCCACGGCACGGACCTCAAGAAGCCGCGCACGTCCGGTGGCGAAGTCGTGGTCCCGGACATCTTCGAGGCCCTGCCGGAGCCGACTCTTCCCAGCACGACCGATCCTTACGGCATGCTGGTGACAGGGATTGGCGGCACCGGTGTCGTCACCATCGGTGCCCTTATCGCCATGGCGGCGCATATCGAAGGCAAGGGATGTTCGGTCTTGGATATGGTCGGCCTCGCGCAAAAGGGCGGCGCCGTTATCACCCATATCCGTATTGCCGATAAGCCTGATGACTTGCATGCGGTTCGCATCGCGGTTGGTGGCGCGGACATGATGCTCGGCTGCGATATCGTCACTGCCGCCAGTTTCGACGCATTATCGAAAATCGCACCAGGAAGCACGCAGGCGGTCGTCAACAGCCACGAGACGATCACCGGCGATTTCACGCGCGACCCGGATCTGGCATTTCCAGGCGAAGAACTCCACCAAGGCATCGCCAAGGTCGTGGGTGCGGAGAGAACGGATTTCCTTGAGGGCACGAAATTAGCGACGGCGCTTCTCGGAAACTCGATCGCCAGTAATATGTTTATGCTCGGCTATGCTTGGCAGAAAGGGCTGGTGCCCGTCTCACAAGACGCGATCTATCAAGCCATCGAATTGAACAATGTCGCCATCGAGTCCAACAAACAGGCTTTCACTTGGGGACGCCGGGCCGCACACGATCTGGACCTTGTCCGCAAGATGGCCATGGCGGGCGCGGAACCCGAGGCACCCGTGCCCGATGCAGCCGAGGAATCACTGGTCAGCATTGTCGAGCGGCGCGTGCAGTTTTTGACCGCCTATCAAAACGAACGATTAGCACGACGCTACAAGGATTTTGTCGTAAAAGTACAAACGTCGGAAGCCCACCGTATCCAAGGCGCCGAAGCGCTGACGGCGGCGGTCGCGCGATATTACTTCAAACTCCTCGCCTATAAAGACGAGTATGAAGTCGCCAGGCTCCATACGGAGACGGATTTCTTGGCCGAAATCGGCGACAAATTTGAAGCCGGTTATAAGCTAAAATATCACCTGGCCCCGCCACTTCTCGCACGCCGGGACCCCGATACAGGCGAAGCGCGGAAGATCGAGTTCGGCGAATGGATCTTGCCGGCTTTACGGACTCTCGCAAAATTTAAAGTCCTGCGGGGAACGCCTCTCGATGTATTCGGGTATACACAAGAACGGAAGCGCGAGCGGGGGCTAATTGCGGATTTCGAAGGGGTTATTGAGGGGCTGCTCCGTGACCTCACGCCGGAAAATCATGAAACCGCCATCGAAATCGCCTCTTTGCCGGAGCAAATTCGCGGATACGGTCATGTGAAGGAACGAAGCATCGCGGAAGCGAAATCCCGCGAGAGCCAGCTCGTAGCGGAATTTCGGAATCCATCTGTCAGCACAACAGCCGCAGCCGAATAACGAGCGCCCTATATCGCTTTCACGATTTCGAGGAAAGCTTCTTCCGGGAACGCTTTCATCGTTTTCGTCCGGGCGTTTCCCTGGGCGCCCAACCTCAGTGCAAATGTCGCCGCGGTCGCGTCGTCGGGGAAATCCGCAATTGTCATGAGGTCGCAATCGCCCATTGTCAGATAAACTTTATCGATCTTGCCGCCGAGTTCCTCTGCTTCTCGGCGCGCGGAGGCTAATCTCTCCGGCGATTTCTTAATGTCACGCAATCCCGACTCGGTATAGTTCACAAGGCTAATATAAATCGGCATTCGACCCTCCCTGTCTGCAACGAGCGTTTTCCACGTTAATTCGAAGTGTAGACCACTTTCATGAAAAATGACCGTATTCAGCCAATTTATTTTGAGTTGGATTGAATTTTATACGTTGGCAGTGATCCGGAGTTTTCAAAGTCAGGTTGTCTTTCTCTCCGAAATTTTAATAAGATTAACCGGACATGTTGGGGGTTCGTGACGACAAAGACACAAACCTTGGGGTTGCATCGGTTCAGCAATCGAAACCTCGGTGGGTTTATCTTCGTATTCACGATGATGACGTTCGTCGATCCGCGACGCATATACGCTTCCAGCAATTACCGCCATTGGGTGGAAAACCTATAGACCACAAAGGACTCATGCAGTGGAAAAGGGACTTTACGGCTTTATTTGGCGCTACAGCAGAGGATATCAGCTCGTCATCCTATGTGTGACGATCGCATCTTTCCCGCTGCTTTACTACGTACTGGAATTGCCGAAGATTATCGTCAATGACGCTCTCGGCTCCAAGCCCGACGCCATCCCCTTCCCGCGCACCTACCTCGGAATCGAGTTCGATCAAGCAGAGTATTTGCTAACGCTTTGCGGTCTTTTTCTCCTGCTGCTCATCGTCAACGGCGGCATCATGATGGCCTTATTCGTCTTTAAAGGCATTACTTCGGAACGTTTGTTGCGACGGCTGCGCTTCGTATTGTTCGAACGTATTCATCGTTTTCCCCTCAAGCAGTTTCAGAAAACATCTCAAGGCGAAGTAACCTCGATGATTACCGCCGAGGTGGAACCCTTCAGCCAATTTTTCGCAGATGCCGTCGAGTTGCCGCTGTTCCAAGGCGGCACCATGCTGACGGTCCTAATTTTCGTCTTCGTCCAAGACCCCATCATGGGCTTAGCGAGTATTTCGATCATTCCGCTTCAAGCCTTCATCATCCCGAAACTACAGAAGAAAATTAACCTCCTGGCGAAAGAGCGGGTCGTCCGAATTCGTGGGGTGGCCGGCCGCATCAGCGAAGCCGTATCCGGCATCAACGACATCCATGCTCACGATACGTCGGCCTTTTCGCTGGCCGACTTTACCCATCACTTGTCCGGTATATTCAAGGTCCGGATGAAGATTTATCAAAATAAAGCGTTCCTGAAATTCCTGAACAACTTCTTACTCAAACTAACGCCGCTCTTGTTCTATTCGGTCGGCGGATTGCTCATTCTCGATGGCAAACTCGATCTGGGTCAGCTCGTCGCGGTTCTTGGCGCCTATAGTCAACTGATGCAGCCTTGGAAGGAATTGCTGAAATACTACCAACGCATGATGGATGCGAAGATCAAATATCAGCAAATCACCGAACAATTTGACCCGGCTGACATGATTCCGGAAACCCTGCTCCTGACGGAGCGACCGGAAACCATTCCGGCCCTCGATGGCGAAATTGCCCTCAGCAATGTCACCCTCACCGACGAGGACGGCGTCAAAACACTCGACGCCATTTCCTTCAACGCCGCGCCGGGCAGTAAAATCGCTCTGGTCGCAGGTGGCAGCGGACGAGACAATCTCGCGCATCTCCTGACCCGATTGATCCAACCAAGCCAAGGACGCATTTCGATCGGATCGCACGATCTTCCCTCCTTGCACGAGTCGGTTATCGGTCGGCGGATCGGTTATGCAGGTCCGGATTCCTATGTCTTCGACGGCTCAATCGGCTACAACGTCTTTTACGGACTCAAACATCAACCGGTCGATATTCCTGAAAATGACGACCAACGCGCAACTGACTTAAAGGACGCCATAGCGGCCGGTAATTCTCCGCACGACATAAACGCGAATTGGATCGATTACGCCGACGCTGGTGTCACCAACCACCAGGAGCTTTTAAGCTGGTGGCATCAAACGTTGCATGCGGTGGAACTCGAAGACTTCATGTACGGGCGTGCGATGAACATGACGATCGACCCGGACGACAAACCGAAGCTGGCGGAAGATATCGTTCGAGCCAGGCAGCGTGTGCTTGATCGGATGGGCGCGGATTCTACCCTCGCCGACCTCATTCACCCTTTCGATTTCGAAAAATACAATGTCAGCGCCACCGTCGGCGCGAATTTGATCTTCGGCGAAGCCACAAATGATGATTTCGCGTTGGATAACTTGGGTCAGAATGTATTCGTCCGTTCGATCCTGGATGACTGCGATCTCACAAAGCGGTTTCAGGATATCGGCCTTCAGGTCGCCGCGACCCTTATCGATATGTTTGACGGCATGTCGTCGGACGAGCCGATCTTCGAACAATACAATTTTGTCGATGACGATTCGCTTCAAGATTTGAAACGAGTGGTCGCAATCGCGAAACGCGAGGGAGCTCAGGCCTTGGTCGAAGAAGACAATGCCCAGCTCATTTCCCTGACATTCCAACTGGTCGTCGAACGCCACCGCCTTGGACATATCAATGATGAGGTGCAGGCCCGCATCCTTGAAGCACGGCGTAAGTTCCGCGAACAATTGCCCGAAGAAAATCAGGATTCGATTTCTTTCTTCGATCCTGAGGAATTCAATTCAAGACTTCCACTGCGATCCAATTTGATCATGGGCCGGATCAATGCGGGACGACCTCAAGCGGAGGAAAAGGTCGATCAAATCCTCCGCGAAGTGTTGAGCGAGATGAATCTAACGACAGAGGTCGTGCTCGCGGCGGCGGACTTCACGGTCGGAATCGGCGGAAGGCGTATTCCCCTGGCGGCGCGTCAAAGTATCGCCTTGCTACGAAGCATTGTTAAGCGGCCGGATATATTAATCATTAACGAAGCTCTCGGCGCCCATGATCGCGAAACGCGCGACCGCATCCGCGGGAAAATTTTCGACCTTCTCCCCGATACGACCATTATTTGGATCGATAGCGAGATGCCGGAAGCGAGCGCATTCGACCAAATCTTTGTGGTACGAAATGGCCGGATCGAAGAACGGATATCCGAACAGGCGATGCCGGAGACGACCGCCGATTCAACATCCGAGCAAGGGATCGAAGACGGCGGCACAATTCTCAACGCGGAAATTTCCGCGCTGGCGCAAGTTCCCCTATTCTCCGAGATGGACCCCTCTCAGTTGAAGCTCCTGGCTTTCACCAGCGAACGCCTGACCTACACAAATGGCGAGGACCTATTCCATCAGGGCGACACCGGCACTGCCGCTTACGTCATCCTCGAAGGGTCGGTCGATATCATCGTCGGCGAGGGAGAGGACGAAATGGTCGTCAATCATTTGGAACAGAATGAGTTGGTCGGCGACATGGCGCTGTTGAGCACGAAACCACGTTCCGCGACAGTTAGGGCAGCATCCGATGTCACCGTTTTGGAATTGAAGAAGGAATTGTTCCTCGAATTGCTCGAAGGTAGCCCGCATGTTGCCGCCCACATCGCGCGGATCATGAGCGACCGATTGTACAACATGACCGCACAGTTCCAGGGCGCGGCTTAAGTCCAATCGACGTGGCTGCTAATCCGCGAACGGGCAGGCAATACAACCCAAACCTACCAGTTTGGCTTTGAATTTACGCCGCCGATTGGGCACTCTCTTGCCGAAGGGGAGGGCCGACGTGAGCATATCATTAGCGGAGACGGCATCGGCGGGACCACGTAGCGTATGCTGAAGAAGGATCAATTCTATAAGGATATTTTAGATGGACTTTCACTTTTCTACGAAAGCCGGTTCATCACGGACATCCGCAACACAGCCTTAAAGTTTCCCGTCTCGGAACTTGGAAATGCCCTCAATCGACGGCAAACCGCGTCGAAGCTTTGGCTCTTGGACACGCTGTTCGACTGCCACGGCGGGGCGTTGGGCAATGTCCACGTTCTTGGCGGTTGGTATGGTGTTCTCGCGGCTCTTTTCATTCACGATCCACGCTTCGAAATTGAACGAATTACGAGTTTCGATCTCGATCCTGACTGCGCACCTATCGCCAACAGTCTCAATGCCGCCAATGTCGAACGCGGCCTGTTCGAGCCGATCACTGCGGACATCCTTGATCTGCAATACGCGCCGGACGGTGTCCGAATTGATACCTTATCGCTGCCGTTACCCGACATTCTCATCAACACCAGCTGCGAGCATTTGGAGAATTTCACCGATTGGTTCGCCGCATTGCCGAGCGACACCTTGCTGGTTCTGCAGTCGAACGACTATTTCTCCGAACCTGAACACGTCAACAGCGTGCCTGATCTCGCGGCGTTCAAACGCCAAGCGCCCCTCTCGACCGTTGTGTTCGAGGGCGCGTTGGAATTCGACAAATATACGCGGTTCATGTTGATCGGACGCAAATAGCGCACCGTCATCCGCCGCTCGCCAATGCGTGACGCAAGATGGCGACGGTACTCGCCGCTCCGTCCATATCCATTGCGAAAGCGGCAGGCGGAGTCATGATCGCCGCTCGATCGATGGCTTCGGCCAAGTTCTGAGGTGTCAGATCGGACGACGCAATCATTTCTACGCGACCCGCTTGCACCAATTTTTGCGCCCGACGAGGTTGTTCGTCTTCGCCATCGGCATCGAACGGTACCAGAACGGCAGGCGTATCTGTCGACAAAATATCGGCAACCGTATTGTATCCCGCTTGTGAAACGGAGACGGCTGCACCTGCCAGTAACGCTCGAAAATCGACCCGGTATCGCTCTACCGTCATGCCGTCCGATGCCTTTTCGGACAATGCGGTGAAGATGCCCTCCGCCACATTCGGGCCGACGAGCAATCGCCATGGTGAATTCGCATATCGACTGAACGCGCGCGCCGCGATGGCCGCCTCGAAGAGTTCGACACCGACGGCGCCGCCGCCGGCCGAGATCAGTATTTCTCCTTCACTGACGTCCTTCCGAGCCACGGCGGGCTCGGCGACAACTCCCGTATATTGGAGTTTCGGCGCGAAGGCGTCCGCTTCCGGGAAGGTTTCCTCCAGCCGCGCAAAGGATGCGTCGCCGTGCACCAGAACCAAATCGTAGTAATCCGCGATAAGCGCCTGAGTCTCCTCGGACCTCCCCGCCTTTCGAGCGGACTTAAGGATGTCGCGCACGGAACAAACGATAAGCGACCGAGGGGTGGCGTTATTCGCGCTTTTCAATAGTGGTATCAGCTCGAACCGCATTTGCCGACGCCCAAATGGAAAGGCTTCGGTGATCAAGATATCCGGCGAGCATGCCTCGAATGCCTTGAGGAGAAAATCCCGTCGATTATCTTTCCACACTTCGTCGACCGGTATGCCGGTGACGTCGACTAGATTGTGAAAACCATCGGCCCCGATATGAAGCGGTGGCAGCGCCAAGAGTTCGGCATGACCGATCTCCAGGTCACCAACCGGACGTCCACCCATCGCCAGTGTGACATCGAATCCTTCACCCGACAGGGTGCGGCACAGGATCGCCGCACGGCGCAAATGTCCGATACCCAAAAGATGCTGCACATAGAAGAAAACTCGGGGATTGCTTGAGGTCACGGCGCTCGATCACTCCTCTCCGCCGCTCAAGCGCTCTCCCGGAGAGAGGCCGTGCGTTCCTTGGTTTGACCGAATTTGCCGGCAATCCGCTCGGCTCCCACTTCGTGAGAGAACACGTCGCGGACACGATTGAAACCCGCTTTGCCCAAACGATGACGGAGCGGCGGATCGCTAATAAATGCCTCCAAGGCCGCGGCCAAAGCCACTTCATCTTCTTGCGGGACAAGCAAACCGGTTTCGCCGTCCAGGATCAATTCCGGAATGGCGGAGACACGTGTCGATACGCAAGGTAGGCCTTGGCTTTGGGCTTCCAGCAACACGTTCGGTAGACCGTCACGATCCCCATTTTCCGCAATGCGGCTCGCCAGGACAAAAATATCGGCGTCCCGACAAGCGGACAGCACAGCCGTCTGCGCCTGCGCCCCGTGCCAAACGATCTTTTCGTCGATGCCCAATTTCTTCGCTTGTTCCTGCAATGCGCCCAAGACCATACCGCCGCCGATATGCTCGAAACGCCAGTGCAATTCCTCCGGCAGACGGCTCAGCGCCCGCAGCAACACGTCGTAGCCTTTTTTCGGTACCGCGCGGCCAATAGACAAGATCGTCAGCGGATCGGCGGCGTTGCTGCCGTCCTTACGGGTCGCGGGGCGCTCCAATTCCGCGAAACGGTCGAAATCAAGCCCGTGATAAACCAACTCAACCCGATCCTGGTCCGGTGCCAGGGCGGCCAAATGGGCGCGCCCGACTTCGGTACACGTGACCAGCCAGTCCATCTCGCCTAGCTTCTCCGCCTTCTCCCAGTCCGGCGTGGTCCAAATGTCCTTGGCATGCGCCGAACAACTCCAGCTCAAACCGCTGAGAAGCGCTGCATAACGCGTGACCGAAGCCGGTGTGTGGAGGAAGTGCGCGTGTAGATGCCTGCATCCCTCTTCAAGCTCGTCTACCAGAACGATCGCTTGGCCGAAGTGCCGCAATCGGTTGCGGAACGGGCCGCGTTTGAAATCGCGCCACCAAGTGGCCATCGCCTTACGAAAATTCGGGCGTTTGCGCTGGCGCCGCCAGGCCCGAAAAACCCGCAACGGTTCATGATGCAGGTATTCCGGCAAGTACCGCACCGGCGCCGCGATTTCGTTGTGAATCGGATGCCGCTCCTTATCCGTCGGATGGCGCAGCGAGACAATGCGAATGGGAACGCCGCGGCTTTCGAGCGCCGCGATTTCCTGAGCGATAAAGGTTTCCGAAAGCCGAGGGTAACCCTTGAGCACGAAGACGATCGCGTCTGTCACGCCTCTGCCCTATCCGCCGGTTTCAACGAGCGACAAATGGCGATCCGCATTGGGATGGAAATGCCGTCCCGCGAGCCTGCCGACATTCTCAACGCCATCCATGAATCCAGGAAGCATCGCGGAGGAAGGTTTCGGCTGATGCGGCAATTCCTGCAATGCCTTCACGAAATCCTCGATCCGCGTGGCGTCCGACGGGTCGAACATGCGCGCGACGCCCAACTCGCTCGCACGTTGCGCGCGGACCAACTGTTCCTTACGGGGTGCAACGCGTGGCATGATTAACGCCGGCTTATCCAGCGATAGAATTTCGCAGAATGTATTGTATCCGCCCATCGCCACGACACCGGCAGCCTTCTCCATCAACAGCTCTAGATGGCTGTCGAAGGTGAGAACTTCCACGGTATCGAGTGACGCCGCTCGTTCATGAACTTCCGCTTGCATCTCCGGCCGCATGAACGGGCCCATCACGAGTACCGCGCGCATGAGCTCCGCACCCGTTTCGTAGGCTCGCAACACCCAGTCGATCATCTGATCGCCATCGCCGCCACCGCCGGCGGTCACCAACAGATAGGGCTGTTCTAAATCGACGACGGGCGGCAATTTGGTCGCTTGCGGGACGGTCCGGCGCAAATATCCGGTATAGATCATCTTCTCGCGCACGGACGCGGGCACGTCCATTTCCGCCAGCGGATCCCAGAATTGGTCATGCCCGTAGACCCAAATCTCATCGTAAATATCTTCAAGAACCGGAAGTAAATCCCGAGATTTCCATTCGCGGCGCAATAGGGTCGGCTCGTCCATGACATCGCGCAGGCCGAGAACCAACGTCGTGCCCCGCTCCTTCATGATCGACAGCGTTTCCTGTAGTTCTCCTCTCAGACCGAGGGGTTCCTTGTCGACGATGAAGAGGTTCGGCGCGAACATTTCCGCCGTATGCTGGATGATCGACGACCGGATCGCCATGGTCTGGGACAAATCGATGTGCAACCCGAGCGACGTGTATTCGCCGTTATAGAGTTTGATCACACCGGGAATACGGACGAAATCCACCCGGGCACGAAAATCGAAGCTGCCGATGATCGGCGAGCCCGAGAGGATCAGAACCGATAGACCCTTGTATTTCTCGACTAAGGCATGGGCGATCGTGCGGCACCGACGCAGGTGACCCAGCCCGAACGTGTCGTGGCTGTAAATCAGTACTCTGACGCCATCCATACGATCAGTCATACAGCACCGTTGGATATTTCCCTTAAGTCTCGCCCGTGAGCGCTTGCCGCGCTCGATTTATTCTTCCGTATCGCGTGATTTTCGTAACCATATGCCATATCTATGGAAGGGTCAGTAACAAAAATTGCGACAATTCGGCATGCTATTTTCTTTGGCTCAAAAACGATGCGAATAGCGGTCCTTACAACCGGAGCAGTCCGGCGTCGCTATTTCGTGGAAAAGCTGGGAGAACGGTTTCCGATCACACGTGTTTTTATCGAAACACGGGACCCGCCGCCGCCCATTCCCACCGATCATCCTTCGGATGACGCGCGAAAGGCGCGGGAGCGCACTTACTGGTATGACGGGGCACCGCCGTCCTTCGCGGACATCGTCGAGACGCAATCCTATGAAAGTCTCAATGATCCGAACGCACTCAGCGCGTTGCAGGAGATCAAGCCGGATGTGATGCTCGTCTACGGGACCGGCAAGCTCGACGACGGCATTCTAGATATCTGCCCGCAGACCTGCCTCAACTTCCACAACGGTGACCCGGAAAGATATCGCGGATTGGACTGCCATCTTTGGCCGCTCTATCACCGCGACTTCGACGCATTGCAGATGACGTTGCACAAGATCGAAGCATCGCTGGACACCGGCGATATCGTCGAGCGCAGGCCGGTGCCTCTGTATAAAAACATGCCGCTCGCGGACTTACGCCGAGCAACATGTGAAATATCGGTGGAGATGGCCGTCGCTGCGCTCGACAGCTTCAAGAGGACCGGCAAATTTGAAGCGGCCGCGCAACGCCATAAGGGCCGATATTACTCTTACATGCCAGCGGTATTGAAGGATATTAGCATCCGCAATTTCGAGCGCCACACGGCCTCTCTTTAGGAGCGGAATAGCGCCTCGTTTCCCGGACGCGTCAGCGATCCGGGATCCGGTGGTCAGGGTATATCGAGTGCGTTGGACCCCGGCTCTAAGGCCGGGGAACGGATAGGATTGTCGTTTCCCGGCAACGCGTCAGCGTTATCCGGGATCCAGTTTGCTCGGTTCATTGCACGATTCTGGAACCCGGGTCTCTCTACGTACGCCCGGGAAAAGGTTGAGTTATTTATACGGGTCAGCCGCGTCGCGAAGCCCGTCGCCGAGGAAACTGAAGGCCAGGATCACCAGCACCACCGGCACCACCGGCAGGATCAGCCAGGGATAGAGCGCCACGACGCTGATGTTCTGGGCTTCGTTTAGCAACACGCCCCAGCTGGTGATCGGTGGGCGCAGACCGAGGCCGAGAAAGGACAGCGCCGTCTCGCCCAAAATCATCGTCGGTATCGACAGTGTCGCCGACGCGATCAGGTGGCTCATGAAGCCGGGCATCAGATGCCGTCCGATGATCCGTTTCGGTTTCGCCCCCATCAGCTGCGCGGCCAAGCAATAATCCTCCTCGCGCAAGGCCAGCAACTTCGAGCGTACCGCGCGCGCCAGCCCTGTCCAGTCGAGCATCGCCAAGATCATGGTGATACCGAAATAAATCAGAATTGGGCTCCAGGTTACCGGCAAGACGGCAGAGAGCGCCATCCATAGTGGAATTTGCGGGAAGGATTGCAGAATTTCGATCATCCGCTGCACGACCAGATCGGTGACGCCACCGTAATATCCGGCGACCCCGCCGATCACCATGCCGAGCACGAAACTCATCATGATGCCGATAAGGCCGATGGTGAGCGAAATCCGCGCTCCATACATGATACGCGAAAGAATATCGCGGCCGAGCCGGTCGGTTCCCAGAAGGAAGAGCGTGCCACCTTCCTCGACGCAGAACAGGTGTGAGCTGCCCTTGCCCACACCCCAGAAGCTGTATTCGTCACCCTTACAGAAGAAATTGATCTTATAAATTTTCGAGGTGTCTTCGGTATATTCGCGGCGCAGATTGGTCAGGTTCAAATTATAATGGGTGCCATAGACGAAAGGTCCTATGAAGCTGCCGTCGTGGAACATATGCACCGATTGCGGCGGCGAATAGATCGCGTTGATGTTTCGCGTATGCAGATTGTAGGGCGCCAAGAACTCGCTGATCAGGATCGATCCGTACATCAACAATAGGAATCCACCGGAGATCAGCGCTAAGCGGTGACGGATGAACTTCCACCACATGAGCTGCCATTGCGACGCCATGTAGTAGCGTTCCTGCTCCGGCGACAACGCCTCGATCGAACGCGGATCAAACGGTGCCTTGGAGACGTAGTGATCGAGTTTCCGGTCGTCACCAGTATCGGTGCTCATTTCGCAGCTCCTCCAGCGAGCCGTATTCTCGGATCAATCCAAGCGAGCAGAATGTCGGAGATCAGCACGCCGATCACCGTCAACGAAGCGAGGAACATCAAGAACGATCCGGCAAGGTACATATCTTGGCTCTGAAGTGCGGCGATCAGGACGGGGCCCGTCGTCGGTAAGGACAATACGACCGCGACCAACTCG
>Ga0055584_100004572_pt1 | contig 13558 bp, 9 predicted proteins | sample OSDHelmetaG_FD_58716 | JGI IMG/M metagenome (GOLD analysis project Ga0055584, IMG submission 58716) | Pelagic marine sediment microbial communities from the LTER site Helgoland, North Sea, for post-phytoplankton bloom and carbon turnover... | ecosystem: Environmental > Aquatic > Marine >... | reverse complement strand
TCTTAAGCGCGGTGAGGACTATTACGACGAGCGGCAATCCGATGACTGACCTCATGCCCCCCGCGTTGATTTTGCTTGCAGGCGCGTTGTTTGTCGCGCTTACACGTGGGTATCTGCGAACCACCGTCATTCTGGCGGCGCCGCTGGTCACTCTGTGGGCAATCTGGCAGGTACCTGACGGGGTTGTCACCACACTGACCTTTATCGGCTATCAGATCGAACCGATCGAGGGGAGTTCGTTGCGGCGGCTCTTTGCCACTATCTTTGCGATCATGGCGTTCGGCGGTGGCCTTTATGCGTTCCGCCAGGCCAGGGCTGCCGAGATCGCTGCTGCCTATGCGTACGCGGCGGGTGCCATCGGCGTGTGTTTTTCCGGGGATCTCATCACGATGTTTGTGTGGTGGGAGATGATGGCGCTTTTCTCGACGCTTGTCGTTTGGTTTGGCGGTACCAGCGGTGCCAAAGCCGCCGGTGTTCGCTACGCGATCATGCATCTTCTGGGCGGTATAATTTTGAAGGTGGGCATCGACGGAATTGCGGTCCACACCGGCTCTGTCGACATTCGACCGATGCTGGCCACCGATTTCGACACGTGGATGCTAATGATCGGCGTCCTGATTAACGCTGCTGCGCCGCCCGTATCAGCGTGGCTTGCCGACGCCTACCCGGAAGCCAGCCCGACCGGGTCGGTCTTTCTGTCCGCATTTACGACCAAAACCGCCGTGCTCGTACTCATCTTGCTGTTCCCTGGTGAACCTGCACTCATTGGTATTGGGCTCTTCATGGTGATGTACGGCATTATTTACGCACTGCTGGAAAACGATGCGCGCCGTATTCTTGCCTACTCGATCGTCAATCAGGTGGGCTTCATGGTGTGCGCTATCGGCATCGGCACACAGTTGGCGTTGAACGGTGCTGCCGCGCACGCGTTTGCGCATATCATTTACAAGGCCCTGCTGTTTATGAGCGCGGGAGTCGTCGTCTATCGCACCGGGATGTCCAAGTGCACGGACTTAGGCGGCCTGTTTCGAACCATGCCGCTCACGGCCATCTGCGGCATTATTGGCGCGCTCGCTATCTCGGGCTTCCCATTGACCTCCGGTTTTACTACCAAGACGATGATCTCCCAGGCGGCGGCCAATGAGAGTCTTGTCGTCGTCTACATGCTGCTGGCGGCAGCCTCGGCAGGCGTCTTCCTGCATGCGGGTATCAAGTTTCCATGGTTCGTGTTTTTCCAGAAGGACTCCGGGCTCCGGCCAAAAGACGCCCCCTGGAACATGGCCGCTGCGATGGTGTTGTTTGCGGCTCTCTGTATTGTGATCGGCGTTTTCCCGGAGACGTTTTACCAACTGCTCCCGTATTCGGTGGAATACAAGGCCTACACCGCGGCCAAAGTGGTCTTCTATTTGCAGCTGCTTTTGTTTTCCGGTCTCGCTTTCTTCCTGCTGCTACCGCTTATGCGTCGCACGCTTACCATCAGTCTCGACACAGACTGGATCTGGAGAGTCGCCCTATATCGTATCGTCACCTTTGTTCTTCAGCTACTCGCTTCGGTTCGTGCCAGCGTGTCGCGACAATCCGGTGAGTGGCTCGCGACCTTGCGGTCGCGCGCAGAACTGCATTTCGGAATCCGTCCGAAAAGCGATCGTGCCGGCGTCTTCGCGCGAGCCTGGACGATAGGTACAACCGCGCTCTGGATCGCGGTGCTGCTTACGGCCTATGTGCTCTTCTATCTTGTCTAAATTGCGTAAATCCAAACTCGGCGTTCTGCTGCTCTTCATTGGGTCCGCGCAGTGACAGATGGCCTCGTACTGCTGCTCGGCCTGTTCGTGCTCATCAAGGGGGCTGGCTTTCTGGTCGAGGGTGCGTCGGTCGTGGCAACCCGCTTTGGTGTTTCCGGTCTGGTTATCGGCCTGACCGTGGTGTCGTTCGGAACATCAATGCCGGAATTGCTGGTCAGCTTGACGTCCGGCCTGAAGAGCAATCCGGACCTCGCGATCGCAAACGTCATCGGCAGTAATATTGCCAATGTGCTCCTGGTGCTCGGTATCGCCGCGATCGTTCGTCCCTTGCCGGTTCGAGACTCAACGGTCGTTTCGGAAATTCCGTTTTCGCTAACGGCAGCGCTGCTGGTCGGTTTCCTCGCGAACGCCCATCTCTTTTCAAGTGATTTCAAGCTGAGTATCAGCCGCGCGGACGGCGGCATCCTGTTGTTCTTCTTTGCCCTTTTCATGCTCTATGTCTACAAAATGTCGACATCGACTGAAAGTCCGGTGACACCGGCCAGGGTTGAAGGGTCAATGAAGCGGGCAGTCGCTTACATTCTTCTCGGCGCCGTAGGATTGTATTTTGGTGGGCAGTGGGTGGTCGATGGTGCCGTTGGGGTGGCACACGAACTGGGGATCAATGATGCACTGATCGGTCTAACCATCGTGGCTGTCGGTACTTCCGCTCCGGAACTGGTTGCTTCTGCGGTCGCGGCGTACCGAAACCAGACCGACATCGCCGTTGGCAACGTCGTTGGATCAAACATATTCAATTTGCTTTGGGTCCTCGGGCTGACATCCAGCATTGTTGAACTGCCGTTTGAGGTCGTCAGCAACTCTGACCTCCTGGTCGTCATTGCCTCCAGCGCGATGATTATTTTTGCGCTCGTGTCGAGTCGAAAAAACACTGTGAATCGCTTTCACGGTGTCGTGTTTGTTGCTGTCTACATCGCGTATCTAGTCTACGTAGTACAACGCGGTTAGCGGGCAGACGACCACGACGTCATTGGCTGCTGTTTGGCGTGATATAGCCTGTAATATGCGAAATTCTCGAACGTAGGTCACTCAATGATGACGGTGGTGCTTGCTACGATGTCAGTGGTTCGAACAGCAATCTGGCACCTACATGAAGCAATACCTGATTTTCTTCGCTGCTTTGCTATCCGCCATTATTGTCGGATTGATTGGGTATGAGTGGTACAAGACTAACGCAGCGAAGCAGGATCAGGGGTATCGAACGGCGGCCTATCTGAGCACGGGAATGGCGCTCGTCGCGAGCATGAAGGTCGTAACAGACGGTGCATTTCAATACGACGGTAAGCTTCCCTGTTCTGCCGAAGAATATGCAGCCGTAGGATTCCGACCGCCAGTCCATAGTCCGAGCGGTCTGGAGCCCGGGATCGATGTAACGGGTTGCGGCGAGTTCAGGTTGATCTACAAGGCCTTCGACGGCACCCCGGCCGGTCAGATTGTGATGCAGGCGACCAGAAACCCTGAGTCGTACGGGTCTTCGGTCGCATGGACATGCACTTCCCCGAGCTACAAGGATGTTGAAAGGGTTTTCCCCACGTGCACGTACGATGGAAGTCCAGCCACGCCAGAGCCGGTCGACCGGTAAGGGGCTGCATAGGAGAAAACCATGGAGTTGTCGATACGCAAAAAAGGCCTGGGAAAGATGGTGACAGGTTTTCTGGCCCTGATAGGCGCAAGCTACTTTGTATTCTGGCTGCAAACTAAAGGCTATAGCCCTAACTCCTTTGCGATGATCGGTCTGGGGGCGCCGGCAGCCATTGGCCTCGTTGGATTGCTCGAAGTGTTAATGAATCGGCCATTCTCGGAAATGGAACAGTGGTGGAATGGCCTCCGGGGTTGGCAGCGCGGCTTGCTGGGGATGCTGGTGGTTATTTTGGCAATTGCTCTCCTGTTCGGCGGAATTGCGGTCGCCGGAATATTGGGCATTATTTAGCTGCGCCATCCAATTCTGCCTTGCGGCATGAATACCCGATACCATTGCCGCAAGCGGCAATGAGGATACCGATCAGGGTAGAATTGTTGACGAACAATTCTTGATTATCGATCGAGAAGGTCAATACTAATAAAAACAAGAGGTTAGAATGGAGCAAAGCCGAGTTGACTGGCCCAGCTTCGTGCTTTGCGGCGCGATTCTGCTGTTCGTAAGCGTACCGCTGATGGTCTACCCCGAAGCCTCAAGCGCCTATCTCGAGAAAATGTACACCTATATTGCGAGCGAATTCGGTGTGCTTTATTTGCTCGCAAGTGTTGGCTCCATCGGTTTCCTCGCCTGGCTCGCGTTCAGCAAATACGGCAGCATCCAGTTGGGCGACAGGGAAGATGGCAAGCCGGAATTTGGCAACATTAGCTGGGTCGCCATGCTGTTTTGTGCCGGAATCGGCGCAGGTCTTTTATACTGGTGCAGCATCGAGTGGGGTTTCTACTACGAGACGCCACCGTTTGGTGTTGCGCCGCGAAGTCCCGAAGCGGCGGAGTGGGCATCGACCTACGGTCTGTTTCACTGGGGATTCACAGCGTGGGCGTTTTACTGTCTCCCTGCTGTTGCGATTGCCTACCCTTACTATTCAAAGAAGCTCGACATTCTGCGCTTCAGTGTCAGTTGCCACTGGTTTCTGAAAGGGCGCGAGCACGGTGCGATAGCACGCACCATCGATTTCCTGTTCATGGTTGCCATGCTGGGAGGTGCAGCGTCCGGCCTCGGTTTTTCCACGCCAATGATCGCTGCGGCCATCGCCTGGTTGTTTGACATAGAGCCAACAAACACACTGGAGATTGCGGTTGTATTCCTGTGTATTTCTTTGTTTGCAGTCAGCGTCTGGCTGGGTTTGAAGAAGGGCATCAAGCGACTCAGCGACATTAATATCGTGCTCGCTCTCGGCCTGCTCGCGTTCATCTTGCTCGCCGGCCCAACGGCCTTCATTGTGAAAACCGGATTGAATGGTCTTGGTGTGATGGCGCAGAATTTCATACGCATGAACTTCTGGACAGATCCTCTCTCTGATTCGGGCTTTGTCGAGAACTGGACGATTTTCTACTGGGCCTGGTGGATCGCTTTCGCACCCTACGTTGGCCTGTTCGTGACTCGCATCTCGAAGGGGCGGACGATTCGTCAGATGATTACCGGCATGATGTTCTGGGGTTCTCTGGGCGGCTGGCTGTTCTACATCGTGATGGGCAACTACAGCATGTATCTTGAACTCAACGGTCTCGTCGACATCACGGGGATCATCAATACTCAAAGCGGGGATGCGGCAATTATTGCGATGTTGGAAACACTGCCGCTGGCGGCTATCGCAATCGCAGTTTTTTCCATCATCGCCATTATCTTTGCAGCGACAACCTATGATTCGGCGTCCTACACGCTGGCGTCCAGCGCAACGCTGCACTTGAAGGCCGGTGATGATCCGGCGCGTTGGCATCGCGTTGTCTGGGCATTTGCTCTTGGCGTCATGCCGGTTGCCCTGATGTTGCTTGACGCACCTCTGCGACCGATTCAGGTAATTCTATTGATCTGTTCGCTGCCCATTCTTGTCGTCGGCGTCGCAATGTCGATGTCGTTGGTCAGGATGCTGCAGTCGGATGAAATGAGTGAATAAAGAGATATTTCAGGAGTTCGAGACTCTTAACAAATGCCGTTCCGGGCCCATGCCGTCTGTCATTTCAGCCGGTGCTTTCTCGAGCGAGATTGGGCTACTCCTGTCCGATGGGCGCAATAGAAAACTGATAGGTACAACTGCCACTGCTCTGAAAAACCGGCCGTTGTTACTCTGATTAAGATAGCAGCAGACGTGGGGAATCGTGAATCTATTCGACCGGGCAGGACTGCTCGCACACATACTTCGCTGGCGACTGACCTGGGACCGACGCGACACGGAGTATCTGCCGTCTGAGCCATTGCCGGACAAGTTCATGTCGGCGCGGGCTGCCGTGGGTCTGATTCCCGAAGGTGCGAGCGTCATCTCCTGTGGTATTGCCAGCAACGCAAGGTGTTCAATCTTCTTCTGGGCGCTGCGCGAACGCTTCGAAAAAACGGCCTGCCCGCGCGGACTCACCTGGATTTCAATTGGTGGACAAGGCGGACGCGGTCGCGTGCCCGGAACCGTGGAAGAGGTAGGGCTGGACGGGCTCGTATCAACCTACATCTCGGGGCACACCGAAACGGCAAAATCGATGCTGCAACTGGCCGATGCCGGGCGGCTGGAACTGCACACCCTGCCGCAGGGTGAAATGACGCACGTCGTTGAGGCGCAGGGCCGCGGCGAGTCAGAGGTGTGCAGCCGCACAGGCGTTGGTTCCTTTCTGGACACTCGCGTCGGTCGCGGCTCACCGGTGACGCCGAATGCGACCAGACAATTTGCGAAAGCAGACGGCGATAAGATTCACTACTCATTGCCGACTATCGATGTCGCTTTATTCAGCGCACCCTTTGCGGATCGCAAAGGCAACATCTATTTTCGCGAAGCAGCGACCATCACGGAGAATATCGAGGCGGCTCGCGCGGCGCGAAAAAACAATGGACTTGCAATGGTGGCCGTCTCGGGTTTTGTCGACTACGACGAATCCTCGATCGGACTGTCAGCAGACGAGGTCGATGTTGTTGTAGTCAATCCACGCAATGAGCAGGTGGGTTCCGTGGCACAGCATCGCCACTGGCCCATGTTTGCGGCTGGCGCGAAAGTTGACGAGCGCGCGGCTATGAAGCGGCTTCGCTTCCTTAACCGGACACTGGGCATCACGCCACGGCGCAGCCCGCTCGACCACGCACTCGCCCGACTCGGGGCGGCGACATTTGTCGAAAACGTTGCGCCCAGTTCCACGGTCAATGTCGGAGTGGGTCTGGGAGAAGAAGTTTGCAGAGTGCTTTGTGACAACCCGACGCGCAAGAAGATTACGTTTACGACGGAGTCCGGTCCCTTTGGCGGAATACCGACGCCGGGTATTTTCTTTGGCGCGGCTATCAACCCACTCAGAATCGAGTCCTCGGCGTGGATGTTTCATCACTATCGCGACCATCTCGATGCCACAGTGCTGGGTTTTCTGCAGCTTGACACGGATGGCAACATCAACCTGTCCAGTCGCGGCCCGCGGATGCTCGACTATGTTGGGCCCGGTGGTGCACCCAGTATTATCGAGTCGGCGAAAACAGTGATTTTTGTCGGCAAATGGATGCTGGATGCCGAGGTCAGTATCGTCAGTGATGAGCTGCGGCTTGATAAGCCCGGCAAGCCCAAGCTCGTTGAGCAAGTTGACGAGGTCACGTTCAATGCTCGCGTGGGTCTCGCGCGGGGCAAGAAAGTTTTCTATGTCACGGACCTTGCCGTAGTGGAGCTAACGGACGATGGTTTGACACTACGCGCTATTATGCCGGGGATCGACATCGAGCGTGATTTGCTGGCCAACTGCAGCGCACGTATCATCGTTCCGGACGATCCTGCTCCCAATAAGATACCGGCATCGATAGTAACGGGCAGGAACTTCAGACTTGCCTGGCCGGAGACTGGTTTATGAATGGCGGACAAAGCATTGCCCGGGTGCTGCAATCACACGGAGTGAAGTTTCTCTTCACATTGTGCGGCGGACACATTTCGCCGATCCTCAAAGGCGCAAAAGATCTGGGCATACGTGTAGTTGACGTGCGCCACGAGGCGACGGCCGTGTTTGCGGCTGACGCGGTTGCGCGTATCAGTGGCGTGCCCGGTGTTGCCGCGGTAACGGCCGGGCCGGGCGCCACGAACACTATAACGGCTATCAAGAACGCCCAGCTGGCTCAATCACCGCTGGTGTTGCTGGGTGGCGCCGCCGCAACCGTGTTGAAAGGCCGTGGCGCGCTGCAGGACATTGATCAAATGGCCTTGTTCAAACCCCACGTGAAATGGGCAAAGGCCGTTACCCGGGTGCGCGATCTCGCGCCGACGCTTAAAAAGGCGTTTCAATTGGCAAGCAGTGGTGTCCCCGGCCCTGTCTTCGTCGAGTGCCCGGTCGATCTTTTGTATGACGAGTCGGTCATACGCGAGTGGTATGCCGTCAGCACGCCGCAGGGAAATGCGTTGGCCGATCGTGTCGTGCGGGCGTATCTGAATCATCAGACCCGCCGACTTTTCGCTGGTGCCGATGTTGACGCCGACGTAACACCCAACGACGTGCCACCGCTGCCACCGTCGAGTAGCGTTATCTCTCGTGCCGCAGAACGCATTGCCGGGGCGAGGAAGCCGCTACTGGTTGTCGGCAGTCAAGCGCTTGTGGATTCAGGTGAGGCGCATTCCGTAGCGACGGCTATCGAAAGCATTGGCATACCGGTTTACCTGTCCGGCATGGCCCGCGGACTCATGGGCTTGTCGCACCCTTTGCATCGCCGGCATCAACGGCGCAAAGCGTTGCGCGAAGCCGACCTGGTCATCCTTGCCGGTGTGCCGTCCGATTTCAGGCTGGACTACGGACGGAATGTGCGGCGCAGTGCGTGCCTGGTATCGGCGAACCGCAGCCGTGTCGATCTTAGCCGCAACCGTCGACCCGATATTGCTGCGCATGCCGACGCCGGACTGTTCCTGCGTGGCCTGGCGGACAATCTCGATCCGGGCGTGAGCGCTCGATGGAGCGAGTGGCAGGACCTGCTGGTCGAACGAGACAGCGAACGTGAGAGCGAGATCGACCGCAATGCGAGCAGGTCAGGGGAGTTCATCAATCCGGTCTCGCTGTGCCGCAGTATCGATGCCCGCTTACCAGACAACAGTGTGCTTATCGCCGATGGCGGAGATTTCGTCGGTACGGCATCCTATATCGTGAAACCGAGGAACCCCCTGAGATGGCTTGATCCGGGTGTCTTCGGCACGCTGGGTTGCGGCGCTGGCTTCGCACTTGGTGCGGGCCTCTGTCGTCCGGATGACGAAATCTGGATCTTGTTCGGTGACGGTTCGGTGGGTTATGCACTGAGTGAATTCGATACCTTCGCACGTCACAAGATTCCCGTCATCGCCGTCGTCGGTAATGACGCGTGCTGGTCGCAGATCGCACGCGAGCAGGTCAAGATGCTGGATGATGATGTCGGTACCGTGCTGGCCCGCAGTGACTATCACGCGGTGGCCGACGCGCTGGGCGGAAAGGGTCTGCTGTTGAAACGCACTGACCAGACGGCTGACTGTCTGGAGGAGGCCCGGATTGCTGCCCGTCAAGGTGTGCCGGTGCTGGTGAACGCCTGGCTGGATAGCACCGATTTTCGTGACGGCTCGTTGTCGATGTAATGGCGATGGACTACGACTGGATCATTATTGGTTCCGGATTCGGCGGCAGTGTGTCGGCGCTGCGCCTGTCCGAGAAAGGTTACCGGGTCGGCGTCGTCGAGGTTGGTCGACGCTTCGAAGACAAAGATTTCGCAAAATCCACGTGGCGACTGAACCGCTACCTTTGGGCGCCGTTGCTGGGCTTGCGCGGCATTATGCGATTCACCCCGTTCAAGGATGTTTTCATCGCCAGTGGCGCAGGAGTGGGCGGTGGCAGCAACGTGTACGCGAATACACTGTATCGCGCCAAAGCTGAGTTTTTCGAACATCCTCAATGGGCAGAGCTTGCCGACTGGCGCCACGAACTGGATGAAGGCTACACCGCCGCAGAACACATGCTCGGCGTCAACACGGTTCCTTTCGAAAGTCCCGGTGACAAATTACTGCAGGACTATGCCGCCAGCATCGGTGCCGAGGAGTCGTTCCGCCGAACGCCGGTCGCCGTGTATTTCGGTGATCCGGGCAAGACGGTTGACGATCCCTACTTCGGTGGAGAAGGTCCCGCGCGCACAGGCTGCACTCGCTGCGGAGCCTGTATGGTCGGTTGCCGCGTGGGTGCCAAGAATACATTGCTCAAGAACTATCTCTGGTTTGCGGAGAAACTCGGGGCCATGGTTTTGCCGGATCGCAGGGTCGTCGATATTCGACCCATAGGCGAGGCGGACGGTCGCGAGGGATACGAAGTGCGGACGCGATCATCGGGCTTATTCGGCGGCAAGGAAGAGATATTGAGGGCAAAAGGTGTCGTTGTCTCCGCTGGTGCTCTTGGCACCAACGATCTGTTGGCGAACTGCAAACACGGCGGGTCGCTGCCTAACATCAGCGACCGACTCGGGCGGCTTGTCCGAACCAACAGCGAATCAATTCTGGCCGTCACGGTGCCGGATGACTCGCTCAAACTTTGGCACAGCGTGGCAATAAGCTCGAGCATTCATACGGACGCGGATACCCACATAGAAGTTGTCACCTATGGCAAAAATGGTGATGTTCTCAGCTTCCTGATGACGTTGATTACCGGTGATGGCACACGCTTCACGCGGGTGTTCTCTCTGCTTGGCAATGCGCTACGTCATCCTGTCCGGTTTCTAAAAACCTGCTGGCCGTTCGGGTGGTCAAGACGATCAATAGTGTTGTTGGTGATGCAAAGTCTCGATAATGCAATATCATTTCGCGCGAAAAAACGCATTTTTGGCAGGGGCGTGCGGCTGTGCACAGAACAGGATGCGGCGCGGCCGAATCCCACCTATATCGAAGCCGGCAATAAGGCGGCGGCCTGGATCGCGGAACAGACGGGCGGCATCGCCCAAACCGGAGTGCTGGAAGCCGTTGCAAACATTCCATCAACGGCACACATACTGGGTGGCGCCACCATAGGATGCGACGCCGAGCACGGCGTTGTCGATCATCAGCAGCGTGTGTTCGGCTACGACAAGCTGCTAATCTGCGATGGTTCCGTCGTACCGGCGAATCCCGGCGTAAATCCGTCACTAACGATAGTTGCCATGACCGAGCGAGCGATGTCCAAAGTTCCCGAATACACTCCCTAAAAGCCCCCGCTATTCGATCTCCTCAATTGTCACCTTGGGTGCATTGATCAGCGCAGCCATCAGGCGGCCATTGATGCAAACCGGGACAAACCTCGGTGTCTCATGGACCTCGCGACCTGGACCCCAGTCGTCGACTTTTCTTACTGGCTGTCGCCTGAAAATATTGTTCGTAATTTTGAATGAGAAACTCGGCGCAATCACACTGCCATCTTCCTCAATCTCGTACAATCTGTCTGGCGAGTATCGGGAGGCCATATTGAGCGTATCGGCATTGCAAAAATTCGCCATTTTTTCCATATCCTTGCTGAGCCAGGCAACGTCCATGCGGGCACTGTTGGCGATGTCCAGAAAGTCCCGATTCAGTTCGGCATCTTTCAGGAGGATGTCGATTGCTGACAACAGGTTGTCGTCTTCTTGCTGATAGTTTTCCCGTGCCGTAATACCTGAAATGCTCCCCCTGATGTTGGGATTAACCGCCTCAACGTACAAATTCTCAAGAATCTTTGTCTTTGCCTGCACAACCTCGACCTTCGCTTTCAAATAGGGGTCTTCGAATTCCAGTGCTTCCGCCAGTTCGACCGCTTCTCGCATGTACTCTTCCAGCACCCGATAGCCGGATTGGTATTCGTGCGTTAGAGAGCTCAAACCGGTATTCACCAGATTCTCAGAGTTGACACCACCCGGGCTGCCGAGATTGATGCCGGCCGTATCGGCGGAGAGCGCCCCTGACAGCGCACCGGCTTGCGTTAACTTTGCTGTGATTCCGACCAGGGTTCTCACGTAGAGAACAGTCTCATGCTTATCATTCTCGCGCAGGACCTCCAGGGCATCATCAAAGTATTTCTTTGCTTTGCCAAGACCTATGTCCCGTTCAACGTAGGCGTCGCCGAGGTCCAGATTGATTTCAAATAGCTCAATACCGTGCTCACCAAAGGCAATGATTCCCCTTTCGCGTGCTGTCTTAAGGACGGTGATGGCTTCACGGACGTCGCCTTCGTCGTGTAGCAGGGTGCCATAGCGATGTGTCAGGGCGACCGTCAGGGGAGCATTTTCTCCCTCGGTCTTTTCCATGTAGTCCAACACATATTTGGTCGCCTCTGCGTGCCGGCCTGCCGCTTCAGCAGTGGCATAATTGTTAAGCGCTTCTGTTTCGGCCGCACTCGGACTGTCGTCGGCGCCGCTTGTTGGCGAAACAGGAGCGAGCGCCAAAACCAAAGCGGTCAAAATAGCGGCACCGTATCTGTTGATCATCATCGCGTAGGCTACCTCTCTACGGAAGTGTCAGTTTACACAGAAAATACGGCAAAAATGATCAGCGCTGAAGTCGCAGCGTAGCGTGGTCCGAGGAAATGTGCGTCGGCATCTTATAGACCGACGCGCTCTATTGGTAGCGCGCAAGCGTTCACAACGATAATCTTGAATCTGGAAGCAGACACGGATCCTCCAGATGGCGATTGAGTTCAATCCCTCAGACCACTCCCATCGGCGCTATAACCCCCTAACGGGCGAATGGGTGCTGGTATCGCCACACCGCACGAAACGCCCCTGGCAGGGTCAGGTGGAAAAACCTGCACTCGAGGAGCGACCGCCACACGACCCGGATTGTTACCTGTGCCCGGGCAATGACAGGGCAGGCGGTGTCGCGAATCCCAACTACTCGGACACGTTTGTCTTCCAGAACGACTTCAGCGCATTGCTGCCTGATGTTCCGGTGGCCGAGGCCAGCAATCACGAGTTACTGCGGTCGGAAAGCGAATCCGGCCTCTGCCGCGTGATCTGCTTCTCACCGCGTCATGACCTGACGCTGGCCGAAATGGATACGGGTGGAATCCGCAAGGTCGTCGATCTTTGGACAGCGCAATACGAAGAACTCGGCGCGATGAATGCTATTAATCACGTCCAGATATTCGAGAACAAGGGCACGGTCATGGGCTGCAGCAACCCGCACCCGCACGGTCAGATCTGGGCGCAGCGATCGATACCCGGGGAGCCAGCAAAGGAGCTGGCGAACATGCGCGAGTATTTCGATGAGCGCGGTACAACGCTGTTGAGCGACTACCTCGAGGTGGAGCTTGATCGCAAGGAACGCATCGTCTGTGACAACGAGCATTTCGTCGCCCTGGTGCCGTTCTGGGCTGTGTGGCCGTTCGAGATCATGGTGCTGTGCCGCCGGACCGTCGCCAGGCTGTCCGAGCTGAGCGATACAGAGAAAGATTCCCTCAGCGTTATTCTTAAACACGTTACGGCGCGTTACGACAACCTGTTCCAGTGCAGTTTCCCGTACTCAGCTGGCCTGCATATGGCGCCGACGGATGGTGAAGCGCACCCGGAATATGATCTGCATATGCACTTCTATCCGCCGTTGCTACGATCCGCCACGGTCAGGAAGTTCATGGTGGGTTACGAGATGCTGGCCGACCCGCAGCGGGATATCACGCCAGAGTCGAGCGCAGCGCAACTGCGTGAGCTTTCGGACGTTCACTTTAAACAGCAATAGCAATAATCCATGACCGCTTCCCATTCAGTAATGATCGAATCGCTTGTCGAGAATTTCGAGTCCAGGTTCGGCGATTCCGACAACGTCACGCTCGCAATGGCCCCCGGGCGGGTCAACCTGATCGGTGAGTACACTGACTTCAATGACGGTTACGTTTTGCCGATGACAGTCGATCGTGGCATCTACATCGCCGTTCGCAAACGCACAGATAAACGAGTCCGGGTGGCGTCAGTTCGCTACGACGAACTCGTCGAGTACGATCTTGAGCAATTCACCGCACCCAAACCCGGAAGCTGGTCCAGCTATGTGCTGGGTGTCGTAGAGGAATTGCGATTACGCGGTCTTATCGACACCGGGTTCGAACTGGTCGTCGATGGCAATCTGAACCTGGGCGCAGGCCTGAGCTCGTCCGCCGCCCTCGAAGTGGCGACTGCGGTG
>Ga0055584_100004571_pt1 | contig 13558 bp, 11 predicted proteins | sample OSDHelmetaG_FD_58716 | JGI IMG/M metagenome (GOLD analysis project Ga0055584, IMG submission 58716) | Pelagic marine sediment microbial communities from the LTER site Helgoland, North Sea, for post-phytoplankton bloom and carbon turnover... | ecosystem: Environmental > Aquatic > Marine >... | reverse complement strand
TCCGAACCGGTGGATCAACTCGGCGCCCCGGAACGGATAATTCAGTGAAATCGAATACCCTTTCTCGCGAAAGCATTCCGCCGCGAGATTGATGAAGGCCGGGTCGGTTGTTTTACCCTCAAGGTCGCTCAGGATGATATCGGCGCGCAATTGGCCCTTATCGATATTCATGGCCGCGCCCTTGGACTTCGTCGAATGGCAGTTGATATGCCAGACCGCGCCATGCCGGGCATGCGCGCGGTCGATCATTTCGGCGAGGGTCTGGTGATAGGGCGCGTGGTAGGTCTCGATCCATGACTGGACCTCTTCCACGCCGAGCGGACGGTCATGCATCAAGGTGCCCTTGACGATGTACTTGCGGATCACGCCCATGCCCGCCTTGGTCTTTCGGGTTTGCTTGAGCGGTTCCGGCCACGGCTCGGCCAGCATGCTGGGGTCGATCTCGCGGGCGTTGCGGTTCGGATCGATAAACACCCGGGGGAACAGCGCGCATAGCAATCCCGCGCCCTGGTCAGTCACGTGCGCGAATAGTTCATCCACGAAGATGTCGCGGTTCATCCGCAACTGCCATTCCGTCGCGTTGCTGGTGAAGCCAGGCGGAAACGTCGTCCCCGAATGCGGCGAGTCGAATACCAGGGGCACGCCGTCGGCGGGCTGCAGCGCGTGAAGGACGTCGGGGATCAGATTTTCGTGACTCTCAGGCATCATCATTCAGGTGACAGGCGGCAAAACGGTCTGGGGCAATCTCGCGCAACACCGGGCGTTCGGCGCGACACCGCTCGGTTGCATGCGGACAACGGGGATGAAAGTGACAGCCCGACGGCGGATCGATCGGCGACGGTATCTCGCCCTTGACGGGCTCAAACCGCCGACGCCGGGTTTCCAGCCGCGGCACCTCGGCCAACAGGGCCTTGGTATAAGGATGGTTCGGCTCGGCGAACAACGCGTCGGTCTGGGCGATCTCGACAACGCGCCCGAGATACATGATCACCACGCGATCGCTCAGATGCTCGACCACACCCAGATCATGGCTGATGAACAGATAGGTGAGATCCAGTTCCTCGCGCAGGTTCATGAACAGGTTGAGAACCTGGGCCTGGATCGAAACATCCAGCGCCGCGACGGACTCATCGCAAACCAGGAACTCGGGCTTAACCGCCAGCGCCCGGGCGATACCGATCCGCTGACGCTGTCCACCGGAGAACTGATGCGGATAGCGACGTGCGTAGCTCGGGTCGAGACCCACCCGAAGCATGGTCTCCTCGACATAATCGGCCATGCCGGCCCGATCGACGACACCATGCACCACCGGCGCCTCGCCAATGATGTCCTGCACCCGGAGCCGCGGATTGAGGGAGCTCATCGGGTCCTGGAAAATCATCTGGACCTTCAGCGCGACATCCGTCGCCTCGGCGCCTTTCAGCCCGGAGATGTCGCGCCCCCGGAACTTGACCAGTCCGTCACTCGGCGCGTGCACCCCGGCGACGATCCGGCCAAGGGTGGATTTCCCGCAGCCGGACTCGCCGACCAGCCCAACCACTTCACCGCTGGTGATATTCAGCGACACGCCATCAACCGCGTGCACCACTTCCTCGCGGATATTGGCGCCGAAGCGCTGCGCGATCTTGCCCGCCAGATCCAGCGACTTCACGAACCGCTTGGAGACGTCCCGCAGTTCCAGCATCGCCTGGGCACCCGTCTCGGCCGTCATGGCGCGGCCTCCAGGATCGGATAGTGGCACCGCAGCTCCCGCCCGGCCTCGGGCGCGCTGACATCGGGTATCGCCGAACAGGCGTCGCCGACGCGGGGGCATCGGGCGGAAAAGGCACAGCCCTCGGGCAAGGCCAACAGCGACGGCGTCATGCCGGGGATTTGCGACAGCGGTTGGCCGCGCTTGTTGCGGCTGGGAACCGAGCCGATCAAACCGTGGGTATAGGGATGCATCGGGCGGTCCAGCACGTTGTCCACCGCCCCCTGCTCCACCACCCGTCCGGCATACATCACGCAGATATCATCGGCGAGGCCCGCCACGACCGACAGATCATGAGTAATCCAGATCAGCGCCGTACCGGTTTCCTCGCACAGCTTTTGCACCTCGAACAGAATCTGACCCTGAATGGTCACGTCGAGCGCGGTGGTCGGCTCATCGGCGACGATCAGGTCGGGTTTGTTCAGGAGCGCGATGGCGATCGCAACCCGTTGGCGCATGCCGCCGGAAAACTGATGCGGATAGGAGCGCAACCGCTCATCCGGAGAAGGAATACCGACCTGGCCCAACGCATCGCGGGCGCGTTGCCGCGCGTCGTCGTCCGAGACCTGCTCATGCGCCTGGATCGCCTCGATCATCTGGGTGTCGATGCGCAGAACCGGGTTCAAGGTCATCATCGGATCTTGGAAGATCATGGCGATATTGGCGCCGCGCAGCGCCCGCATCCGATCCGGCGACGCGGTAACCAGATTCTCGCCGTGATACAGGATCTCGCCGCCGACCACCCGGCCCGGCTCGTCCACCAGGCCGAGGACGGAAAATCCGGTCACGGTCTTTCCGGATCCGGATTCTCCCACCAGGCCCAGCACCTTGCCGCGCTCAACGGTGAAACTGACACCGTCGACCGCGCGGGCGATGCCGCCCTTGGTGAAGAAATAAGTCTGCAGATCCCGAACTTCCAAGGTCGGGGCTTGGGCGTTACTCACCGGGGGCTCCTACTTCTGCAAGCGCGGGTTCAGCACGTCCCTGAGACGGTCCCCGACCAGATTGATGCTGACAATGGTCACCAGAAGGGCGATGCCCGGATAGACGCTGATCCAGTACTTGCCGCTCATGATGTATTCAAAACCGTTGGAGATCAGTCGCCCCAGCGACGGCTCGGTCTGCGGCATGCCGAGGCCGAGGAAGGACAGCGTCGCCTCGAGCGAGATCGCGTGCGCCACCTGCATGGTGCCGACAACGATCATCGGCGCCAGGCAATTGGGCAGTAGATGGCGGAACATGATCCGGCGCTCGGACAGGCCGAGACAGACCGCCGACTCGATATATTCCCGTCGTCTCTCGACCAGGGCGGTGCCTCGAATCGTGCGGGCGTAATAGGCCCATTGCACGACGACCAGGGCAATGATCGTCTTGTCCACGCCCTTGCCGAGTGTCACCAGGAGGATCAACGCGACCAGGATCGCCGGGAAACTCAGCTGAATATCGACGATGCGCATGACCACACTGTCGACCCGGCCGCCGGCATAGGCCGAGAACAGGCCGACGGAGATGCCGATGACCATGGCGATGACACCGCTACCGATCCCGACGCCGAGGCTGATGCGCAGACCGTAGATCATGGCGCTGACCATGTCGCGCCCGGCCCCGTCGGTGCCGAGATGCGCCGTGGTGCCGGTCATCATCGCCTGACCCGGGGCGAGCCGGCTGTCCATGATGCTGACCGACGCCAGATCATAGGGGTCGGTCGGGGCCAGAAGCGGCGCGAAGATCGCGACCAGGGTGATCGCCGAGATCACGAAGAAGCCGATCACCGCCAGCTTTGATTCGCAGTAATCCGAGAGGAAGCGGCGAAACGGCGTCTGCACGCCCTCGAACTTGTCCCGGTCGTCGCCATGCGCGGCGACGGCGACATCCATATTGTCTTGCGCGACGGTCATGCTTTCACATCCTGCAGTCGAACCCGAGGATCGAGGAGCGAATAAAGTATGTCCACGAACAGGTTAATGAAGACGAAGAGGAATACGATGATCATGAGGTAGGCGACGATCACGGGCCGGTCCAGCTGGCCGATCGAGTCGATCAGCAGCTTGCCCATGCCCGGCCAGGCGAACACGGTTTCGGTCACCACCGAGAAGGCGACAAGACCGCCGAACTCCAACCCGAGAACGGTGACCACCGGAATCATGATGTTCTTCATCACGTGGATCAGAATGATCCGGGAGTCGCTCAGCCCCTTGGCGCGGGCGAATTTGATGTAGTCCTGATGCATCACCTCGCGGGTACCGGCGCGGGCAAGGCGGATCACCAGTGAGAGCTTGAACAGAGCCAGGTTCACCGCCGGCATCAGCACATGACTGAAGCCGTCCCAACTGAACACGCTGATCGGCATGCCCAAGATCACCTGAACATCACCGCGCCCCGTTGAGGGCAGCCAGCCGAGATAGACCGCGAAAAGCAGGATCATCATGATGCCGACCCAGAATGTCGGCAGGCTGAAGCCCAGAATAGAGCCGGTCATGATGCTCTTGGAGGCAAGGGAATCAGGCTTGAGGCCCGCCCAAACCCCGAGTGGAATCCCAAAGACCACGGCGATGAGCAACGCCACCACCGCCAGTTCCATGGTCGCCGGCATGCGGTCCAGGATCAGCAGCAACGCCGGCTCATTGAAGACGAAGGACTCGCCGAGATCGCCCTGCACCGCCTTGGCGACGAAGAGCCCGTATTGAACGATGAACGGCTTGTCCAAGCCCATGGACTTGATCATCCGATCGCGTTCTTCCTGGTCCGCGTCGTCGCTCACCAGGATCTCGATCGGGTCGCCGACCATGAAAACGCCGGAAAACACGATGAACGACATCACCACGACGACGAGGCCGGCCTGCAGAAGGCGTCTGATGATGAATACCGACATCGTTGCTCCGAACCAACAAACGAAATTAACAAAGGAGGAAAGGTCCGAGAGCGACCGACCGGAGGGCCGATCGCTCTCGGGGTAGGGACCGCTTAGTTGGCCGGGACCAGATCGATACCGACCGTGCGCTCATCGGCGCGCGGGTTGTACTTCAGACCCTTGCGGGTCGCCCAGGTGTTGACCTGGTAATGCAAGGGAATGATGCCCTGGTTCTTGCCGATGGCGAGATCCGTGGTCTCGGCGAGCAGAGCCGCCCGCTTGGTGTCATCCACCGTCGCCAGCGCCTGATCCAGCAACGAGTCGACCTTGGCGTCGGAGTGGCGCCCGCGATTGGACGCGCCCTTGCCCTTGTCCTTGTCGTGGGTGGCGAGCAGCGACTTCAGCGGTGATGACGGCTCACCGGTGCCCGAGCCCCAACCGACCAGCACGAAGCTGAATTCCGGCAGACCACCCTCGGCACCCTTGGAGGCCCGCTTGAAGTAGACGTTCTTCGGCATGGTCTCAACCTTGGTCGGGATGCCCTGGGCCGACAACATCTGACCGATCGCCTCGGCGATCTTGGCGTCGTTGATGTAGCGGTCATTCGGGCCATGAATGGTCAGACCGAAACCGTCACCCCAACCCGCCTCGGCGAGAAGCTTCTTGGCGCCGGCGGGATCATACTTTTCCGCCGACAGATTGGGCGAACGACCGAAGAATCCCTCGGGGAGAAGCTGGCCGGCGGGGATCGCCACGCCTTCCATGACCCGCTCGACGATGGCCTCGCGGTTGATCATCATGGAAATCGCCTTGCGAACCCGCGCGTCCTTGAGCGGATTCTTGTCCATCGGCTTGCCGTCCTTGGTGGTCACGAACGGCGAGCTGTCGCGGAACTGATCCATGTGTAGATAGATCACCCGGTTCGACACGCCGCTGCTGAGCGACACCTTGGGCTCATTCTTCAGACGCTCGATATCCGAGGTCGGCACGTTGTCGATCATGTCGACGTCACCCGCCAGAAGCGCCGCGACGCGGGCCGGCTCGGCCTTGATGAACTTGAAGGTGATCTTGTCCCAGGGCTGAGCCATCGAGCCTTGATAGCCATCGAACTTCTCGAGAACGATGCGATCGCCCTTCTTCCACTCGACGAACTTGTAGGGGCCGGAGCCGATGGCGGCGGTGCCGTCATTGAAATCCTTGGCCGAGATGCCCTTGTTCTTGTCCGCGGCCCCGGTGCCCTTGGCCTCGCTCGACATGATCATGACGGTCGTCGTGTCGTTCGGCATCAGGGGATACGGGCTGTCAGTCATGATATGCAGGGTGTAATCATCGATCTTCTTCAGCGTCTTGCCCTTGGTGTAGGTACGGAAGCTGGAGTTGCCGCCCTCATAGCCGTCGGCGCGCTCGTAGGAATAGATCACGTCATCGACGGTCAGATCAGAGCCGTCATGAAACTTGATGCCCTTCTTGATCTTGAATTCCCAGGTCGTGTCGTTGATCGCCTTCCACGACTCGGCGGCCCGACCGAAGATCTTGTCCATCCCCGGCGTCCAATCCGTGAGCCGGTCAAAGACCTGACCAAGCATCCCGTTATTCGGTCCGAGATTGTGGAAATAGGGGTCGATGGACGACGGCTCGGAGCGCATGCCGATAACCACATCGGCGGCCTGAACCGGTGCCGACAGGGTTACGACCGCCAAGGCCGCTAGTCCCAATTGACGCCAAGGTTTCATATCTTAAGTCTCCCAACGGATGTTTCGGGTTGCCGATTGGAGGCTCGACGCCGCCGCCTGGAACCGCCTTATTCTTTTCGGTGTCAAAGCATGACCCAAGCCGGCAAGCGTAGCAATCCCCGAGGCTCCCAAAAGCGTCGCCCGGAGCCTTCAAAACAACCGAGTTCGCCGGACATCGTCCGCGACCGCGCGTCGCGGCTCCGGGTTGCCGAAACTCTGGTTTGGACACGCGATATTCTCTAGTCTGTCTACTCGGAGTTTCTCGCTCCTTCGAACCGCCTCGGTTCCGACAGCTCCTGGATCCAAATGCCCGCCAGCCACAAGCCGACCGACCTTAGCCCCTATCCCATCGAGATCGATCCGCCCGACATCTCGGCCTACCGGCAAGGCAATACCGGTGTGGAGTATTTCACCTTCTTCGATGCCGCCGAGCCTGGTCCGCATGTCATGATCACGGCGGTCACCCATGGCAACGAGCTTTGCGGCGCGGTGGTTTTGGACGCGCTGTTCAGGAGCGGTTTCAGGCCCCTCAGGGGCCGTCTGACGCTGGGTTTCTGCAACGCCGAGGCCTATCACAATTTCAGCCGCGATTACCCGATGCTCTCGCGTTTCGTCGACGAGGACATGAACCGGCTTTGGGAGATCGCGACCTTGGACACGCCGCGCAACACGGTGGAGGCGCGCCGTACCCGCGAGATCCGCCCGCTGCTCGACAGCGTCGACTACCTGCTCGACATTCACTCGATGCAGCATCCGACCCAGCCGCTGATGCTCGCCGGCCCATTGGACAAGGGCCGGGCGCTGGCCGAGCGGGTCGGGGTGCCCGCCGCCATCGTCATGGACCAAGGACACGCCGCCGGACGGCGGATGCGCGATTACGGTCCGTTTCGCGATCCCGCCCAAACCCCGGCCGCCCTGCTGGTCGAATGTGGTCAGCACTGGGCGAGTGCCAGCATCGATGTCGCGCGCCAGACCATGGTGCGTTTCCTGGTCGCGACTGGTGCCGCCGCGCCATCGATGATCGAGGAATGGCTGGGCGATGAGGCAGCACCCGCCCAACGGGTCATCGAAGTGACCGACGCTATCACCGTCGAGAATGCCAGCTTTGCCTTTGTCGCGCCGTATATCGGCATGGAGGTGATCCCCAAGGCCGGCACCCTGCTGGCGATGGATGGCGACACACCGATCCATACCCCCCATGACAACTGCGTGCTGATCATGCCCTCGCGCCGCCTGAGCAGGGGGCAGACCGCGGTCCGCCTGGGCCGCTTCATTGACTAAGCCCGAGGCCGCCGAACGCCCCGCCGACAAGCAACCCAACGAGGAACGACAAGGCGGCGAAAAACTCACCGTCGGCCACAAGGGCGGCTCGATGGTCATGGCCATCGGTATCGGCGGGGTCGGCGGCGCGGTGTTCGCCGCTATTCAGATGCCGTTGCCCTGGATGCTCGGCGCCATGGTTTTCGTCACCGTGGCGGCGGTATCCGGAGCGCCGGTCCGCCTGCCCTATATGCTACGGCAAAGCATGGTGGTGTTCATCGGCGCCATGCTAGGCAGCCAGTTTACACCGGATCTGTTGGACCGGATCGGGCAATGGGCGATCTCGATCAGCGGCCTCGCCATCTATGGCGCCATCGCGCTCGCCCTGGTGCTGTATTACCTCAAGTTCTTCGGCGGCTATGACCCGGTCACCGCCTATTTCGCCGCCGCGCCGGGTGGTCTCAACGACATGACCTTGATCGGCCGCGACATGGGCGGCGACGACCGGGTGATCGCGCTGACCCATGCCTCGCGGATTCTGCTGGTGGTGATGACCATCCCGATCATGTTCAGAATTTTCGGTGGCTATGAGAGTCCGCCGGGCATGCTGCCACGCGGCCCGGGCTTCGACTTGCCGCTCCGAGAATGGTTGCTTCTGGCGGGTTGCGCGATCATCGGCCCCTTCATCGCGCGGCGGCTCAAGCTGCCCGCCGCCTTCCTGCTCGGCCCGCTAATCCTGAGCGCCGCCTCGCATATCATCGGCTGGAGTACGTCCTCGCCCCCCGCCGGTCTTGTCGCTGCGGCCCAGGTGGTGCTCGGCACCGCCGTCGGCTGTCGTTTCGCCGGCACCCATTACGGCGAGGTGTTGCGTATCATCAAGGTCTCGCTCGGCTCGGCCACGATCTGGATGGCCAGCGCGGTCGGCTTTGGGCTCTTGGTCAGCGAGTTGACGGGCCTGCCCTGGTACGTGGTTACCCTGGCCTATGCACCGGGCGGGCTGGCGGAGATGAGCCTGGTTGCCTTCGGGATCGGCCAGGACGTCGCTTTCGTCGCCACCCACCATCTCTGCCGGATCGGCATGGTGGTCCTGTTGGCCCCGCTGGCCTTCAAGCTGATCGCGCGCTTCTTCACGAGCCGGTGAAACCGCTTGGTGGCGTCTGGGCGGGCTTGCGTGCCAGGGCCGGCTCACGGCACAATCTCTAGATGTCGAGATCCATGGAAAACCAAGGGCTTAGAGGTCGCCTGTCGCGGCATGCATCGCGGCTGGCGACATCGATCCCGGTGGTTCTCTGGATCATCGCCGGCGCCCTTCCGGTGACCGCCAACGAGCCCGATATCCCATCCACCGGACGCTCGCTGTTCGACATCGTGGTAACAGAGATACCGCCCGAGGGAGGTGACGCGCGCGCCCGCCTTTCCGTCCCCTTCCCGTTCCAGCGATTGCGCGCCTTGATCAAACAGGCCGGTGGGCTCTCGGACCGGGACATCGCCGAAACCCTGATCCCGCTGGGCCGATCGCTTCAGCGCCAGGCGGCGGCACCGGACTATTTCGCTTCTCCCAGACGCGTGTTCGGCGTGATCGCCGCGCCCCGACACGCCGATCCGTCAACGACGTTAGTCCTTAAGGACCGTCTCTTTATCGGCTACCAACCCCGGACCAACTCCCTTGAAGTCATCAGCTTCAACGAGGCCGCCGGTCGCTTCGAGTTTCAGATCGTCGAGGATTACGCGCCCGGCAAGACCCCTCGGGTATTGCAGGCACGCCGCGCGCTCTGTCTTGGGTGTCATGGCAATGGCGGCCCTATCTTCGCCGAGTCGCCTTGGAGCGAGACTCCGGCAAACCCCGCGATCGCCGCGCGACTCACCGGGGCTTTCGGCGCTGGGCAACCGGATGCCGAGGCGCCAAGCGCCAGGGTTTTACAGCAAAATCGCCGCGCCGCCGCCGCGCTCCATCATGCCACCAGCGCGGCGAACCGGTTGATCCACGCGGCGCGGTATTGGCGAGCCACGTGCGCTGATCCGGCGAGCCGCGATCGCTGTCAAACCAAGCTTCTGGCGGGTGTTCTTGCGGTCAGAGGCGGCCAAACCAACGCCAACGACCATTCCCGCCAAGAGCTCGAGACAATTTTTTCCACCACCCAAGCGCGCGCCTGGCCCGACGGCTTCGCGTTCGCCAGCCCCTTTGTCGGGGATATCGACCCCCTTGCCCCACATGACGCCAAGGCGCGTGATCTGGCGGACCCGCTAAACGAGCGCCCGCCCGCCGCCGTTCTGGATGTCGCCCAGGACAAGGGCGTCGACCGGATCCTCGACCTCCTCGGCGAGGCCTTCACCGAGCGCCGTATCGCATGGTTGAAAGACACGATACGCGACCCGGGCCGCCAAGAGGCGACGCTTTCGCGAAGCCTCGGCCACCCGCCGCCCGGATGGTGTTGCGGGGCCCATGATGAGCTGCCGCCGCCGGTGGCCGCCTCCCCGCCACCACCGCTTCGGGTGCCAGGCCTCTCCGAAGATCCGGGGCCGGCGCATCCGTCGCTTCAAGCCTTTCACCGGGCCTGTGGCGCCTGCCATTCCGGCTCGGGCACGGCCCCGCCCAATTTCCTGTTTGGCCCTTCAGCTCGCCAGATCCAGGCCATCACCGATTGCGCGCCGCGAATTCTTAAACGGTTGAACCAGTGGGACGCGCGCGGCGGCGCTCTTCCCACGACAATGCCGCCGATGCCGCCGCCCCAGCACCTCGCCGGGATCGGCCAGTCACCGGATGACTGGTTGGCCAGCGCCGATTACCGCCGGATCGCGCGTCTCGCCGCCGCGCTTGGTGAGGGCTCGGACACGAGGGCGAAGGGATCCAAGATGAAAATACCGGTGTGCGCGCCGACCGCCGAGTGACAAGCGCTTCATGCGTTGATTGCCGACCGCGCCGGGGCGAAAATAAAATCACGGGGCCTGTCGAATTCGCCGCCGCTTAATCGTCAAGAGGGTATCAACACTCAAACCGGAGGCCACCATGGCTCAATTTCTCTTACTGCTGCGCGATACCCCCGAATCCAGCGACTCCTTCACCCCCGACACGGCCCAGGCAATCATTGAGGACTACAAGGCCTGGAGCCGGAAAATGGGCGACGCCGGTAAGCTGCTCGGTGGGGAAAAGCTAGCCGATGACGCGGGCCGGATCGCTCGGCCGTCCGGCGGCGGCGTGGTGGTGACCGACGGCCCCTTCGCCGAGGCCAAGGAGGTGATCGGCGGCTACTGGGTCATGCAGGCCGCCGACTATGCCGAGGCCGAAACCCTGATCGCGGATTGCCCGCATCTCAAATACGGCGGCATCATCGAGCTACGCCGGATCGAGGAAATCTAATCTCGTGACCGAGTGCCGGAACCCGCCGTCGACAGCGACCGCGGCGCGCGGCGTTCCGGTCCTGGTCGAGAACCTGTTTCGCCATGCCCATGGCCGCCCGGTCTCGCGCCTTACTCGGCATATGGGCCCGGCGCGCCTGGAGGGCGCCGAGGACGCGGAACAGCACGCGATGATCCAAGCGCTGCGGGCTCGGCGCCTCGGAGATCGCCCGGGTGTTCCTGACGTCCGAGACGACCATCGCGCAACGCATCACGCGGGCTAAGAGAACCCTGCGGGATCCGGAAATACGTTTCGAGATCCCCGATCCCGACCATCTTTCAACCCGGCTCGATAGCGTCGCGCGGGTGCTCTATCTGCTTTTCACCGAAGCCCATGCGGCGAGCGACGGCAAGACGCTTACCCGGGTTGATCTGGCGGCGGAAGCCATGCGGTTAGTCGCCTTGGTCTTGGGCAATCCCCGAACGGTGAGCCCGGAGATCCACGCCCTTGCCGCCCTCATGCACCTCCATGCCGCGCGGTTTACGACCCGCGTCGGCGAGGACGGCCTTTTAGCGGTTCTGGAGAGCATCGCTCCCTCGCCGGTGATTACCCTCAACCGCCCGGTCGTGGTGGCCCGGAGAGATGGACCGGCGGCGGGGCTCGCTGTGCCTTGAAGCCGAAAAACTCGCCGAGGCGTGTGGGCATTTCGAGGATGCTTTGGGTTTTCCGTTCAGCCCGCCGGAGCGACGCTTGTTGGAAACGCGACTGGGGGAAGCACGATCCGCCTTGGACCGCGATGATGATTAGCGAAAACGATGGATCGTTTGAACAGCGCCCGTCTGGGGTATTGGCTCGCGGGGGCGTTCCTCGCGTTGCCGGGCGAGCGTGACGTGTCGCGAATCCGTGGCCAAGCCTCGGCAAATCATCACGGTCAAGGACGCGAAAACACGCTCAATCCAGAACATCGGCGCCTCCAGGGTTCCTTCCCAGTGTCGCGCGGATCGTCTCGGCTTGCAAACGCCTTCGTGTTGTTCGCCACGTCGAGCCGCTACCTTCCAAGGAACGCGTCGGCCTCGCGCCAGAACACCGCCCTGACGGCATCCGTCTCGTTCAGGATTTCATGCTTGGCGTCGGGAATATCGACGAGCCGCGCATTGGGTAACGCGGCGCGGAGACCTTCCTGGGCCGCGTTGGATACAATCCGCTCCTGGCCGGCCCGAAAGATCAGTACCAGTTGCGCGATGCTACCGCTTTTGCCCAGAGCCGCCAGCCGGTCGATCGACTTGAACGCCGCGTTGACCCAACCGAAAGTCGGATTGCCGAGGGCCAACTTCGGCTCCCGCTCTATGAAGGCATGGGTGCGCCGGAATCGCGCCGGGTCATTGGTCAGCTGGTTGCCCTCGAAGATCGTCGAGCTCTTGCCGTATCCCCCCGCCCCCGGCGGATAGGCACCGGACAGCCCCAACGCCACCGCCAGGCGCGCCAGGAACGGACTAAATGCTCTCGGAAAGGCACCGGTTTCGATATCGACCATCGGCGCGATGAGGATCAGCCGCTCGATCTCTCGGTCAACCTCCGCCGCGGCGCGCAGCGCGAGATGGCCGCCCATGGAATGGCCGATCACGTTGTAGGGAAGTCCTTTTCTGCTCCGCCCGAACTCGGTGACCTCCAAAACCTCGCGGAGGTCGGACAGGAACAGCTCCATCGAGGCCACATGCCCACGATGTCGGTCCGCCAGCGCCCGGTCGGACAGGCCCTGACCTCGCCAGTCCATGCAGAGAACCTCATGCCCCCGCTCCAGAAGCTCCGAGATTGTTTCCAGATGCTTTTCGATGAACTCGGTGAAACCCGGAAGCAACAAGGTACGCGCGACCGGCGCGGCGGGGACAAACCGGGCATGACGGACCCGCGTGCCATCGCCCGTGGTCGCGAAGGACGCGTGACCGCCAAGGCTTTCGATCGTGGGAAGATCGTTCGAGCTCACGAGTCCAATACCACGCCGGCATCCGCCGTCCAGCTCAGCATGACCGCGTCCTCCCAGGTGAAGGGCCGGTTGGTGGCGCGATCGAAATTCGGCTCGGCGATCTTCACCAAACCCTCGGCCCCTTCCGCGATCCTGACATGATAGATCGAAAGATCGCCGAGATAGGTGATCTCCTCGACCACGCCGGGGACGGTGTTGACGGCTTCTTCTTGGGTCGCGCCGGGCGGACCGCCCCCGGCCTTGACGATGTCGATCTTCTCGGGACGCACCGCGACCCAGGCCTTGGCGCCGGTCGCGATTTGTTTGTCCTGCTCGACCACGAGCGGCCGCGGCAGGGTCGGCGCGTCGATCGTGATCACGCCATCCCGCGCCTCGCTCACCCTGCCCTCGAAGATATTCACCAAGCCGATGAAATCGGCGACGAAACGGGAGGCGGGAAACTCATAAAGTTCCGCCGGCGGGGCCACCTGGCGAACCACGCCTTGATCCATCACCGCGATCCGGTCGGCCATGGCCAGTGCTTCCTCCTGATCATGGGTGACAATGATGAAGGTGATCCCCACGGTTTCCTGGAGATTTACGAGTTCCAGACGCATCGCCTCGCGCAGTTTGGCGTCCAGTGCCGATAGCGGCTCGTCGAGCA
>Ga0055584_100004570_pt1 | contig 13559 bp, 17 predicted proteins | sample OSDHelmetaG_FD_58716 | JGI IMG/M metagenome (GOLD analysis project Ga0055584, IMG submission 58716) | Pelagic marine sediment microbial communities from the LTER site Helgoland, North Sea, for post-phytoplankton bloom and carbon turnover... | ecosystem: Environmental > Aquatic > Marine >... | reverse complement strand
AAGGGACGACAGCGCCCGTTTAACACTACGGACGTCAGCATCATCATTAGCTCTGTTATTCCCGACCGCCCCCTTAATCAGACGAGACGGAACAAATGAAAAACGTTGCATTTTTTATTCTTCCTTTATCAGGTACGCGCATTAATCAATGAAAAATCTTCAATGCTGCCGGGGCTGTCTTGCTGGGCATCGATCTGGCGCGCACGACCAAATTCAATATCGGCCAGACGGTACATGGCTTCGGCCCGGCTGGTGTTTTCTGTGACGGGAATTGTGAATTCCGCCGCCAGCCGCGCAATCAAAACCGTATCAAAATAAGGCGGGAATTCTTCTTCTTCCGGTCTAAAAATGTAGGTCAGCAAAACAGTATTCGAATCCGTATGCAAAGCGCCACGGGCAATGCGGTAATTCAAACCGCGCCCTCGTCCGCCGGCACCGGCGGATAGTGCCCGCAAGAAATCAATCGGCAAACCGAAAGCATGGTCGTAATCAGCAATCGGCGGTGTGGCCAGTTCTTCAAGCGCGGCCTGCCCCGTGGCAAAGCTCCAGCCATAGGCCGAAAGCAACGCATCACGCACCGGCGCAAACAATGCGCCCGCAATTTCGGATTCAGCCGTGCCATCGGCAAAAGAAGTAATGGGGGCAGCGCCAATCCTTATGAGCGCGCGGCTACATATAGCAGTATCTGACAGAGCCATGGTGGTTTTCCTCCTGTTAAGTTATTGATATAAAATTCAAAAATTTTATCCATAAAAAATGTTGACATATTGCGCGACCTGTCTTACAGTGCCTTCATGCAGTCAACGGTGCCCCAACCTTCCGTACCCGCGACCAAGGAAAGAAGAAGGAGATAAGTGATGAGCTATAATTACGACACATTGGAACAAGCACTGGAGCAGGCCGCTTATCGCCTACCGGTTAGCATGCTGGGCACACTCATCAATCGTGCCGAAGAAGTCATTACTGTGAATGCCGACAGCGCAGAACTAGAGCGCGAAATTAACAGTATGGTCTATACAAGCACGCATGAGCGTCGTCTTTTCGATACGCGCACACTCGTTGCCGGAAACGATGATTTTTCTCAAAAAACACAAACAGCCTAAAAGCAACTTCATGCCTTAATAAAGGGGCGACCCCCACATCCCCGTACAAAAACGGAGAAGCAGGAGCCGCATCGATACGCGGCCTTACGACGGCCTCACAACCAGGTGAGGAGGATTAAGGCAGCGTCCCCAGGGCGGGGAGAGGGCCGAAACAGTGCGCTTACATTTTATGCGTAAGCAGCAACCGTGACGCTGCTGCCGTCATTGCCGGTCACGATATAAAAATCGGTTGCCGGCGTGCCATCCGTATCGATATTAACGATCATCAGATCATTCACACGCAGCATATCCACCGCATTGTTGAAATACCCGGCACCTTCAATAGTAAGAGCCGTATCAATGCTAGTGTAGTGCCACAAAGTGAAGTTATTCGCGTACGCAAGCACGCTTAAGTTCGAAGGTGTAAAAGCCATTTGGTTTCTCCTTTTATAATTGGTGATGTATGAGGGAAGAGCAGCGAGAATAAATTATTACTCTCACTGCTCATGTCTCACGGCTTAGTCTGGTGTCTCATCGCATAAAACTTCAATGATCCCGACTTCGTCGATCAATGCTGCACTCTGACTCATCATGTTATTGACGAAGTGAGCAGCGCGATCGCCATGCCACGTAATATCGGTCTGTACATCCGATCCAGACGCATGGCCGATTGCTGTTCTGTGATAGAAGAAGCAGGAGCGAATATCATTCACATCCTTCGGCAATCCAGAATGCATCAGCACCGTCATACCCAACCAGCGTTTAGCTTGCGTTGCACGGAACGGCAGATCATCAGCACCAACAAAATCAGCACTGGCAAATTCACTGATCTGTAGCAATTCACTGAACTGCTTAACACCGACAACAGCAAAGCGCTCGCCATCATCCGGCACATCAGATGCGCCCATCATTTCAAAAGCTGTCAAAGCTTTGGACAAGTTCATACCCACATTACCATCGGCAATTTTTTGTCCGGCGGAAACTGTGGCCATAGCATTGATAATAAGCTCGTCTGTTTTGCGGCCCAATGCATTGGCACCGGCGGCGGCAATAACCTGCCTTTCATCAATATTGATTTTCAGCTCGTCCAGACGATCGATCCAGTCACCGGCATAGTAATCTTCCAGTGTACATTCGACGGCTGTGTGGTCGAGATTCATCACCGGCACCATGCCGTGTGTTGATTTTGTGCTGGCTGCACCCTTACCGACTTTCGGGAAGGTTGCCGTAGCACCGTTAACATCATTAATAGTACGTACCGTGCCCCGCAATTTGGAGCCCTGACGCTGATAAGCCTCGTGTACCTCGCGTTCGAATTGCTTGATAAAGGCCTGGTCGATGGAAGTTGACATGTTTTGTCACCTTTCTTCGTTGGTTGTTGACACAATGGTTTAGGGGAGCACGCCATCGGTTATCGCCGTATGCGGGCGGCCGGTCAGGCAGGCAAAAATACGGGCACGGGCGAATTGCTTAAATCCGTTCTCCGTGCCCGTTAAAAGGGTTCATACGGCCTTTTCAGCCGCTATAAAGTGATTTACTTTCCATATACATCCCTGATATTGTCAGGGCCGTTTGAATTACTACTTTTTTCGTGACAAAATGGATCTGTCTGGTGTTTAATCCAAGATATGTTAAAGGAACAAACCATGTTTAAAAAGATTCTCGCCACGTTGGGCACGAACAGCAGCAACGATTCTGTCGAGACACGCCGGAAACAACCGCGCCGCCAAAGCGATCGCTGCGTTGCCGTTATCCATGGACAGGCTTTTCCGGTTGAAGACTGGAGCCCTGACGGCCTGCTGATCAGCGCAGACGACCGCATGTTTGGTCTGGGTCAGGGAATCGAATTCACCGTGAAATTTAAGCTACGTGATACGGTCATTGACATTAAACATAGCGGGCAAATCATACGCAAGGCCAATCAGAAAGTTGCCTTACAGTTCGCACCGCTTACGCAAACCATCCGTCGCGGCTTCCAACAAGTCATCGACGATCAGGTTGCCCGCGAATTTGCCAACTCACAGGCTGTCTAAGCTGCCTAGGCTGCCCAAGCTGTAAGTAGCACCTATCAATTATCACGGCACCACTCACAGCCCACAACAGACTATTTCCCGTACATGTTCTGGAATCCTTCGGTCACTTTTGCAACAAAAGCCGGATCGCGGTCGCGGTAATAACGAGGGTCGCGCATCATTGATTGTAATTCACGCTCAGCCATGGATGATCCGCCACCGGATCCTGTCTGACCGCCAACCAGCGGCTCTTCTCTCTTCATCATCTTATGCAGCGTCATAACACCCTCAAACGATGAAGACAACGTATTCAATACATCGGGCGGCAGATTTTTTTCACCAAAAGCCAGCAATTGACGGGATATTTCACGCCATTTTTCCGGGCCGCCAAAATGAGACATAAGCTTTTCTACCTCACGATCAGCGGCAAAATCCTGCGCCATCTCCATAATGGCCGGCACCAGCTTTTCTGCTGCCAAATTATAAACTTCTTGCACCTGATCTGCGGTGAATCCTTTTTCATGCAAACGACCATTCATCTCAGGGTCAATGTCAAACAAACCATGACTAACATCAACGTCATACTGGTCCGGCGTATCGGGACAACCCAAGCACTTGAACACTTCACGACGCGATTCATCAGAATCCGGGCGCGGCATCATAGCAGATAACTTTTTTTCTAGCTCACGATAAGAATTCAACAACGCATCAGTTCGTATTTCGCCCGTTGTCGGATCACGAAATTTTTCAGGAATATTAATTGCTTTTTCTTCGCCGTGCATTTTATTCATTGTTGCGGTTGTTTCTTCGCCATGCATTTGTAGTTCTTCAGTCATCATTTATCTCCTTTGTTGAATTGGTAATTAACTTATTCTTCTTCAGGCAGTTCAATTTGCGGAAGCTCCTTGCGAATTAAATCACTGGGAACCCCCAACGCATCGCCCAGAAAGCGCGCAGCTTCCGGCAGATTAATAGCCGTTGCCGCTTCCCCGCCCATTGCTAGAACGGATTGAATCCATGACAACGTATTTTGGACATTGCGCTGCCCCTGCGCCCGGGCCAGTGGCGCACGATAATCAAGCTCCACCAATCGCCCGTCGATATTGATATCCGGCACTTCACCGCGACGACGAAGAATGGCAAAAGCACGCTTGATAAGCGGCGTCATCAGCTCCGATTGCAAACGCCCGTATGTGGCACCGAGCAATAATGCCATTTCACCGGACCGTTCCAGCACTTCCGTTGCCGTCATTTTTGATCCCGTAATCGGTCCCAGCGTATCACCCAGCAATGCATGACGAATACGACTGCGCAGATCTTCCAGTACAATCTGTGACACATCAAAACGCCCCGGCATTTCCAGTGGTTTCAAACCTTGTGACCCGACTGCTTTGGGAATAATTGCGCCTGGCTTTAATTCAATATTGGATGGGTTCAAAACCCCGTCATCATCGGCCTGCCAGATACCCGTGACAGCAATGGATGCGTTTTTCAAAATAAGCTCAACAACCTTATTCGCTGTTTTAATATCAGGAAGCGCCTTCATAACCGGCGAACGCCCATAAATCTCCCCTGGTGTTTTCAACCAGCGAAATGCAATCAATGGTGATTCCACAAAATTGCCCACTTGCAAAACAATCGGTGTGCTCTCCTCAACCAGCAAAGCAGCAAAATCAAACGTGCCCGATGCATTTGGCAAGATAGATTCCAGAAGGCGGAATGTACGTTGTGGGTCCTTACCACCATCACGCATAACTGAAACTGGCAACTGCGCCATAGGATAGCGCTCCTGTAACTGCAGCAACGTCAATTCCAGTAAACGATAGCCGCCGTTTAAAAATCCGTCCGCTCCTTCTTCCAGAATAATCTGCTTTAGCGGGACAGATGAAAAACGAAAAGCAGAAAATGAACCGGGCTCCGATTCTTCAAGAAATAACGCACCCGTACCGCCAACAACCAGATCAAGATAGCATTGATGCATTTCAACAATGAAATTAGAGCGGTCAAATTGTGCCTGGACTGTTTTCGCTGCTTTTTCAAGAACAGGTGCCAAGCGCTCTGCCTCACCGGGACTAAGATCGGGGCCTGGCTTAAAGCCAAACCACTGCGTCCAAGGCGGGGTTAAATTCCCAAGCAAGCTGGCCGCCAGCTTTTCTGAAGCATCCAGCGCCGTACCATCATAAATATTATCTGTCTGGCGACCGCCGGGTTGCGCATTATTAAAGCCATTTCTTTGCGGCAAGGCAAAAGCATAAGATTCCTGCCATATTAATTCCCAGTGTGAGCGGCGCGCTTGTGCCCGTTCAAACCGGCGCATTAAGCCCTCTGTTACATCACGATCTTGTTGTGCCAGATCAATTGTTGTTACATTTTTCATGCTTATTCTCCCAGCAATGTTTTGCGTTGTGGTGCGGCGCTGCTTTGACCTAAAACACCACGAAATCCTGTCAGGACAGTGCTCAAACGACCGCGCGTGCGATCCAGAAGCCCGCCAGTGCGCGCTTGTGCTGCGACTTCGCCATCCGTTGGTGTGGCAGGTGATGAATCCGTTGCAGCAGTACTATCAGATGCCGTAGCCGATGATGCCTGCGGGATTCTTGAGGGCGATGATACCGTTGCAGGCACTGAAACAGGTATAAAGACTGGTTGTTGTATTGCGGGCGCTTTTGGGCGCGATGCAAGGCTTCCCATGATCAAACTCCTTTTTGTTTGTATAAATATTTGTACAGCTGCCACGGTGTTAAAACCCAGCGCGCATGAATACCCAGAATGCGTTTAACAGCTTCAACACATGTGAACGGACGCCACGGTGCAGGCTTATTTTTACTGCGATCCAGTTGTGCCGGTATCACAATATTACCGCGTTCTTTTAGCCAATCCGGCAAATCAAAATCCCGTGGCACCTTTTGATATTGCACATCCATATGATTAAGCATCGGATCAACCGACAGCCAATTCCGTCCATCATGCAACAGCACAAAACAATGCCGAAATCCGGGACGCATCAATCGCAACCACGGCACATCAGCTTTTCCACTGAAGACGACCCACGCTTTTTGCTCCGACATACTGGCAATCATTCTGCGGCCTCCTCTATAAAGTTCGTTACGACAATGCCCTTGCGCACAAGAATTTCTTCGATCCGATCCAGCGCTTCGACCCAAAGTGTGTGCGCACGCGCTTCTTTCACACGGTTTGGATCGGGTGGCATCAAACGCAAACCGTAATGACGAAGCACAAGCATGTGATCCATCAGCAACCGCCGCTGACGATGTAACCGGTCAAGGATTTTTAAAATATCAATTGGCTCGCACGGACGCGGCACAAGACCCAGCCCCATCGAAAAACGCGCCCCGTCATTGCGTGCGGCTTGCGCCTGGATAAACCAAAACCATGCTTCTTCCGCACTCGCGAAGGGAGCCGTTTTGCTTTCCTCCTGCGATTTGTGTGCATAAAGTTCGATGACAGCCATTCCCATTTTCTCCCTTTTTTGATTTTTGACGCAATTCTCCCGTCACTGTCTTCCGTTATGAAGGAATAAAATCCTATTGTCAACGAAAAAGTAAGAATTTTTTCCTATTTACGATTGTATGATATAGTGGGACTATAGTCCTATGTACGCACACAAAGACATTTGGCTCGCAATCGACCGCCTGGCAGAGGGAGCAGGATACTCCCCATCGGGTCTTGCAAAAAAAGCAGGGCTTGATCCCACAACATTTAACAAAAGCAAACGTGTCAGCGCTGATGGCAAACCGCGCTGGCCCTCGACCGAAAGCATTGCAAAAATTCTGGCTGTCACCAGCATGACCATGAGTGAGTTTTTTAGTCTTGCCGGTGATGAAGGCGGCGCGCAGATTCCTATCATGCGCTTTGATCATGCCGGACGCGCAAACGCCTTTGATGATAACGGTCATCCATCTGGTAAAGGGTGGGAGACTATACCATTCCCCGGAGGCAGTCGCTTTTTTGCACTGGAAGCTGCCGATGATTCTATGATGCCTGTTTATCGTAAGGGTGATGTCCTTGTTATTTCACCGACAGAGAATATCCGTCGCGGTGATCGTGTCATTGTTAAAACCCGCAAAGGTATTTCCAGTGGAGAATTTCAACGCCGCAATGAAATAACCACCTTCGATGGCAATGAAATAAACGGCGCAGACATTCAATGGACAGCGCGTATTATGTGGGTTAGCCAGTAAGCTTAATTGCTAAACCAGCAACCAGCCTATGCACAGGAAAGCATCCCTGCAAAAAAACTGAAAATAGATTAAACGCACCAAAGACAGCTATCTTTTATTGCATAGCCTTCAAGTGCCACAGCAATAATGAAGCCGCCGTGCGATACGGCTTGAACTGCTCGCCATAGGTGGCAGCTTCACTGGCGGCAGGCCGATCATCCAGATTCAGATATTTACGCAACCCTTCCTGAATCCCCAGATCGCCCGGCGCAAAGATATCAGGACGCGCCAAACCAAACATCAAATACATCTCCGCACTCCAGTCGCCAAACCCTTTCAGCGCCGTTACCGCTTCATATACTTCATCATCACTGGCATGCTCCAACGCCACAAAATCAAATGTACCCTTACGTACGGCTTCGGCCAAACCACGAATGTAAGATGCTTTTTGATGGCTCAGGCCAAAGGACCGCATTTCATCATCATCAAGAACCAAAACAGCATTCGGTGTGACACATGGCAAACCATCTTTAAATTTGTTCCACATAGATTGCGCGGCTTGCGTGGAAACTTGTTGCCCGATCACAATACGCACAAGCCCGGCAAAATCAGACCCCATATAGGGCCACAACAATTCATGAAGCTTGATACCCAACTTACTAAAAACAGGATCGTTTTTCAGGAGATGTTCAAGGCCATCATGAATGCGGGGGATTTGGTAGAGGTAATCCATTGGAGCGTCTCATTTGCAATGATCAGGCAGCTTCGATGCGATAATCCTCGATCACCGTATTAGCTAAAAGCTTTTCGCACATTTCAGAAATGCGCTTTTCATCGGTGCCATCAGCAACCTCAAGCTCGATTACTTTGCCTTGACGCACCGTACCGACCTCATCAAAACCCAGCCCGTGCAAAGCCTGTCCAATCGCTTTACCTTGCGGATCAAGTACACCATTTTTGAGCATGACGTGAACTTTTACTTTCATAGCACCTATACCTTCCGTGGTTTCCCGGGCTTCAAACCGCGCAATTTGCGCTCCCGTGCCAATTCATTGTCAATTTCTCCCAATGAAGCCGCCAGTTGTTCATTAACGCTACCGCCTTCGATAATGCCACCCTTGGGCACAAGACCCAAACGCTCGGCAATCTGCTGATAGCCTTCAATAACATCACCCAGATCCTGCCGGAAACGATCCTTATCCAGCTTTTCATTCGTTGTAACATCCCACAAACGACAATTATCCGGTGAGATTTCATCAGCCAGCAAAATATACAGCTCGCCATGCTCTCCTGATAATCGCCCAAATTCCAGCTTGAAATCAATCAGACGCAATCCGATCCCGGCAAACAGTCCGTTCAGGTAATCATTTATCCGCCATGCCATATGCACCATTTCTTCCAGCTCATACGGATCGGCCCAGCCAAAAGTCATGATGTGGTGCTCATTCACCATCGGATCGCCCAGCTCATCTTTCTTGTAATAAAATTCGACCAGCGGGTTTTGCAAGATCGCACCTTCCTTCACACCTAAGCGTTTGGTCAGCGATCCAGCGGCAACATTGCGGATAACAACCTCGATCGGAATAATCTCCACCTGTCGCACCAGTTGCTCACGCATATTCAGTGACTTCAAAAAGTGGGTAGGAATACCGATCGCTTCCAGCTTGGTCATCAAATGTGCTGAGATACGATTATTTAACACGCCTTTACCTGCGACGATGTCATGCTTTTCACCGTTGAAAGCCGTCGCATCATCTTTGAAGTATTGTATAAGCGTGCCCTTCTCCGGACCTTCATAAATTATCTTGGCTTTGCCTTCATGGATCAGCCGCCGTTTGGGGGGTGTGAATGTTTTCATCATGAAGCCCATATTATATTGGATTTCCACATTTTCCAGTGATAAAAGGAGCGTATAGGAAAGAATTTAAACAGGAGTATGGGAATGGCCAATTTAGAAGATCGCAAAGACGCTTTTGAGAACAAATACGCGCTCGATCAGGAAACAATGTTCAAGGTTGAAGCACGAGCCTGCAAGCTGTTCGGTCTATGGATGGCCGGACAAATGGGGCTGGAAGGACCAGATGCTGATACTTATGCGAAGGAAATAGTAAGTGCCAACCTTGAAGAGCCCGGCTTTGACGACGTTAAGCGCAAAGTTATACCGGATATCACAGCAAAACAGCTCGATATATCCGAACACACCCTAGATACACAGCTTAATAAATTCATGATAGAAGCCAAGGATCAGATCCTGGCCGGAGAATAGCTATATTTTTCAATGCACTATTTAAAAAACCCCGCCATAAGGCGGGGTTTTAAAGTTTTTGTATTTTCCCTTATTCAACTCGCTGGCCAGAGCCGTAAAACCCCTATCAAGGCCGCTTTATCCCCACACACACGAGAAATTTTTATTCCTCGATAATTGGGCGCGTTGTTTTTTATTTGGTATATAACGATTTATAAATAAACACTTCCGCCTGTGCAAGCAAAAAAATTGCGTGACATGGCATAAACGCGAACGAAAGTTCCAAAAATAAGAAAATCCACAGAATAACTTTGGATAATCCCAATATTGCCCAAAAAAAATTTTTCTCTACACTGTGATTCTATGAAAGCATCTATCATCGTTTTTCCGGGCACCAACCGGGAGCCAGACATGGCCATGGCGCTGGAACGCATAACCGGCCAAGCACCGGCGCTGATCTGGCACAAAGACACAGAAATCGGCGCGCCGGACCTGATCGTCCTGCCGGGCGGCTTCTCGTATGGCGATTATTTACGCTGCGGTGCGATGGCAGCCCATTCACCGGTCATGAAAGAAGTCATACGGCTTGCCGCACGCGGCACGCGCATATTAGGCGTATGCAATGGATTTCAAATGCTGGTGGAAACACATTTGCTGCCCGGCGCGTTGCTGCGGAATAATTCGCTAAAATTCATTTGCAAGCATGTGAATTTACGCTGCGAAAGTGCGGATACGGATTTTACCGGAAAAATGAAAGCAGGCGATGTGATCCGCGTGCCAATCGCGCACGGCGAAGGGAATTATTTTGCCGATGACGCAGCGCTGAATGAGATGGAGGTAAACGGGCAAATCGCCTTCCGTTACTGCGATAGCAATGGTGACGTGAGTGCAGGCGCCAACCCCAACGGCTCCGCCCGCAACATCGCCGGGGTTTATAATGCAGGGAAAACCATCCTCGGCATGATGCCGCACCCGGAGAACGCCGTGATGGAATGGCAGGATAATCTGAGCGGATTGAAGTTGTTTGAGGGGATTGTGGAGGCATTGTCTTGAGGGCGTCATGCCCGCAAAGGCGGGCATCCGGCAAAAAAGAAAGAATAGGAACCACAAAGAACACAAAGGACACGAAGACATCCAGCCCTGTAATGTCATCCTGAGCGAATGCGAAGGATTTTTTTAATAAACCGCGAAGGCGCGAAGACAATGAATGTTAAAAAATTAAGCATCTTGGATAAATGCGAAATTCTTTTAGAAGAGCAAGTAAACGCCCCCCTTTTCACTACAAATATACCTATCAACAATAAATACTTTGAGGTACACGCTCATTTTTTTACCTCAATTGGTTATATCTCACACCAAATCGCTTTGATAGAAAATGATTTAAAGCAATCCATGATCCATATCACAGATGACTTTGAAGCAGTTGAAAAACAAACAGAACAGAAAAACTTAGGGGGCTTGCTTTCTTTATATGAGCTAGTTTTTTTAGCAAAATTTGGAAACGATGCTGTTTTAAAAGAATGGTTTTATGCCATCAAAAAGCTAATTTTAAAAGCCAACAAATATAGAAATGTAGCGGTTCACAAAAACTGGATGTTTATAGGGGGAGATCCTAATAGACCCTGCTATTGTGAACATAAGAATAGTGAGGCTAGATATGTCATTGTTTCACCAGAATTAATGAGGGAACGAGCTATATTTGCACACACCGTTTTCAATTACTTTAATTATATACGCGCTGTAACCGAAGATGCAGACGAATGGGACCAAGAAACAATAAGAGATGCCAAAACAAAACTACGTACTCTATGTACCGGAAGTGATTATTCGCCTCATCTCTGTAAAAAGGAAACACAATGACCAACGCAGCTAAAAAAATAAAAGACCAAAGTTTCCGTGAGCCAGAAGTCAACGCTGCACTCGCCGCGCAATTTGGCCTGAATGCCGAGGAATACGCTCGCGTCCTGAACATCATGGGGCGCACGCCGAGCTACACCGAACTTGGCATTTTCTCCGTGATGTGGAGTGAGCATTGCTCCTATAAATCATCCCGCCTGCATTTAAAAAAACTGCCGACCGAAGCACCGTGGGTGATACAGGGGCCGGGTGAGAATGCGGGCGTCATCGACATTGGCGACAAACAAGCAGCCATATTTAAAATGGAATCGCACAACCACCCATCCTATATCGAGCCCTATCAGGGCGCAGCAACGGGCGTTGGTGGAATTATGCGCGATGTATTTACAATGGGCGCGCGCCCGATTGCCAATATAAATGCACTACGCTTTGGCGACCCTACGCACCCCAAAACACGGCATCTAGTTTCCGGTGTGGTATCGGGCATCTCAGGATATGGCAATTGCATGGGTGTACCGACGGTGGGCGGAGAAACGCAGTTCCACGCCTCCTATAATGGCAATATCCTTGTCAATGCGATGACAGTTGGCATTGCAGAACAAGATAAAATTTATTATTCACGCGGCGCAGGCGTAGATATGCCCGTTGTTTATGTCGGCTCAAAAACCGGGCGCGACGGCATTCACGGCGCGACCATGGCCAGCGCCGAATTCGAAGATGGCGTGGAGGGCGATCGCCCCACCGTGCAGGTTGGCGACCCGTTCACAGAGAAATTATTGCTCGAAGCGTGCCTGGAATTGATGCAAACAGATATGATTATCTCGATTCAGGACATGGGTGCCGCCGGCTTAACATCCTCCTCCGTTGAAATCGCTGACAAGGGCGGCATTGGCGTGACGCTGGATCTTGATAAAGTACCACAGCGCGAACTGAACATGACGCCTTATGAGCTGATGCTGTCGGAATCGCAGGAACGCATGCTAATGATCCTGAAACCCGGGCGAGAAAAAGACGCAGAAGCAATTTTCAAAAAATGGGATCTGGATTTTGCCGTTATCGGCCATACGACGAAAGAACAGAAACTTGTGCTGACCATGTATAACCACACATGGTGCGATATGCCTGTGCCACCGCTTGTAAATGAAGCCCCCATATATGACCGGCCACACAGCGCCTATCCGAAGCCTGCGGCATTCAAGGCGCCTGAAAAAAGTACAAGCATTACCTCTGACTTGAAAAAACTTATCTCCTGTCCTGACATGGCATCAAAACGCTGGATCTGGGAGCAATATGATCATCTTGTACGTGGGCAAACAGTGAAATGGCCGCAACAAGCAGATGCCGCGATTGTAAAAGTGAACAACAAAAAAGCGCTGGCCATTTCATCGGACTGCAACCCGCGCTATTGCTTTGCCGATCCGTTCGAAGGCGGAAAACAAGCCGTCGCCGAAAGCTATCGTAATATTTGTGCAACAGGCGCGCGCCCACTGGCCATCACAAACAATTTAAATTTCGGCAACCCGGAAAAACCGGACATCATGGCACAGTTTGTTGGGTGCATCGAAGGCATCGCCGCAGCCTGTAGCGCCCTTGATTACCCCGTTATTTCCGGCAACGTATCGCTATACAATGAAACCAGCAGCAAGGCTATTTTGCCAACACCCGTGATTGGTGGTGTCGGGCTTATTCCTGATTGGAAGGAAGCAAAGGGACTTGCATTTGCCGCCGCAGAAGAAACAATAATGTTAATTGGCGGACCGGGCACGCATCTGGGGCAATCACTATGGCTTAAAGAAATTCATGGCCGTGAAGATGGGCCACCACCACCGGTTAATCTAGCGCAAGAACGCCTGCATGGGGAATTTATCCGTGACCTGATCGAAAAGAGTCTTATCACTGCCTGCCACGACATCTCCGACGGCGGTTTACTGGGCGCATTAGCTGACATGGCGATGGCCAGTGGAATAGGCGCTGATATTACAACTGCTGGCGATGAAGAATTCTGGTTCGGAGAAGATCAGGCACGCTACATTGTGACAACCAATGATCCTGATGCGCTGCTGGCATTAGATAAAAACAAAACCATTCCGATTGCGGTCATAGGAACAGTCGCGGGCAATGCCCTAAGCATAGCTGGCAACGAATCAGTAAAAATAAAAGAAATGACAGAATTAAACGAAAG